>Ga0163150_10002684_pt1 | contig 26600 bp, 45 predicted proteins | sample OliLakLV19P2IB_FD_148628 | JGI IMG/M metagenome (GOLD analysis project Ga0163150, IMG submission 148628) | Freshwater microbial mat bacterial communities from Lake Vanda, McMurdo Dry Valleys, Antarctica - Oligotrophic Lake LV.19.P2.IB | ecosystem: Environmental > Aquatic > Freshwater > Lake >...
AGTTGTTCACATTTGAATCATATGAATCATATTTGGTCTCCCCATGCATCCCAACCAGGACGTTTTCTTCTAGCAAATAATTCAAGTTTGTCATATGCAGGATACATTTTTTCTATTCTATCTTGTACTTCATTTGGTTTCTGTGAATGTTCTTGTTTAGGAGCAAAGATAGTTTGAACAATACTTTCATCAGATAACATTAATGGTCTACCTTTATCAACATTTGATCCAACTAAAACCATTTCGGTTAATGGTTTTACAACAGATGGGCGAACTCCTTGTGCTCCAATTGGTTTTCCTTGTAAAGTGGTTTTTACCCAAACGAAAGCTACTCCTCTATAATGAAGATTCCATTCGTCTAATATACTAATAGCAATGTTCAACTTAGGGCAAGTTGCCCATAAAAAAACCAAAGCTCTAGGAGATAAAATATCGTGTATAGGTAACTCTCCAATTTCTTGTTCACTTAGAGTGTCATAGAATTTACTTGCGGCTCCCCATTTATCTTGTTGTCCAGTGTAGCTCCAAGGAGGATCAGCAAGAACTATTTCATACTTTTTAGTAGGAAAGTTCTCAAACATCATTAATTTTCATGTTCTGTACTCCTCCGTGCGGTCCTGGTCGAGTCCTTGTTTCCGTACACGCCAACGGGCAGCTTTGCCCTGCTCGTCGATGATCACGCTCATGCGATCATCTCCAGTGTTGGTTCATTGGTGAGTTTGTGAAGCCAGTTCAAAAGGAGCGGCACGTTGACATCCGGGCCGAAGGCGAGAAACGTCCCATCGACCGAGTTGCATCCCCAGTCGGCAGCAATGGCGAGTCGCTTGGAACGGTTCGCGTGGGCTCAGAATGTCGGCGTTCATGTGGTCCTCTCGGTAGGTGTTGCGGGTTGGGGTGTGCGGGTGTTGCAGGCGCGCAGATAGCATTGGGTCGGTACTTCATAAACCGTATACTATTCTACGGTTTATGAAAGTGCTACGCAAGCAGTTCCCTACAGGGGTTAATCAATCTGATATTTAGGCCGATGTACGTAATATGGCAACACCTCCCGGATCTCACTCGATGTCCGACCCGTCAAAACTTACAACCGATGCAGTCGATGCTGCGATAGCTCTCCTCGACTTCGGTCCCGATATCAAATACTGAGAGGGTTCGCGTGCTGGTAGTGTCATCGGTCCTCGACGAGGCTCTCGGCGGAGCGGCAGTTGCCCTGCTCGGTCTCCTTGTGGCGTGGGCGTCGTTTCAGCGGAGTCGGCTCAACTCCCTGCGAGACGTCGTCGGGGAGAAGAACGGCAACGGCACGACGAACGAGATGTTGGCCAAGCTCCTCGGGATAGGGGCGGAGTCGCTGTCATGGCAGCAACATCACGCCCGAAGCGACGACGACCGCTTCGACCGGATCGACGAGCGACTCGAATCGATCGAACGGCGCAGAGATGAGGATGGAGTTGTGTGACACCGGCGACCAGGAGTCCCACATCGGCTGGACAAAGAATCGTCTCGGGGATCGGAACTCGTCGAGGAGAGTAATAAGTGGGCGGCGAGGGCATCAAACTAACCTCGGCTCCGCGCCGCTGCCAGAACCGTACCGAAAACGGTACGGTTCTGGAGATTTCGTAAATATGGGGACAGATATGTGAAGCTCGGGTCGCATGTCGTGGCGTTGTGGGGTGGAGTTAATGGTCATTTTCTATCATCGGTCGTGGTCGCGTAGGGAACGGACATGGGCGACAGCCTCATCGCGCTCGGCCAACGCGTCAGCCAACTCCGCATAGACCACACGGATTCGTCTTAACGCAGCCTCACCACGTAGTAACTGTTGGCTAAGTTCGAGCACGTCGAAGTCGATCTGGTAATCGATGGTGTCAAAATCCTTGGTATAGTGGGATTTAGCGCCATGACGCTCATCCCCCAGCGTCCCCCAGTCGTAGGGTAAACCATCCACTGTCGATCGGTGCATCTCGCTCCCGCCGAACTCGCCGACGATCCCATGAGGGGAGAGTAGTTCACATCGAACCGTCTCGCCATGAATCCCAGACTGCGTCGTTCCGCGGCACCGTCGTTGGCTCATTGGGTTACTCCATCCGTATCGAGTAGGGGTCCTTGATCGTAGCCCAATGTCAGTTGCGACTCGTCAAAATAGTGATGGGGTCCGGGCGCCGAGACACTCCGGCGAATACCACAGCGTTTCGGTGTGCCGTGCGGCCTGTACTCCGTCCGGTTTGCTGTTCCGGCCGTACCCGCCCTTCCCGGACCATGACTCCCGACGCCAGTTGTGGTCGAGCAGGGCGTCGTGCTCGTCGCTGTAGCCGGCGAGCACGATCCGGTTGGTGGTGTCGGCCCCGGCGGTGACGCACCATTCCCGGACGGCTCCCGAGACATCCCCGTTGTCGTGGGCGTAGAGTTCGCTTGTGCGGCGGTCGTTGGCGTAGGGCGGGTCAAAGAACACTCCCGCGATCCCGGTCTCTGACCCGCGGTGCAATGGTGTCGGCCCGGTGACACGAGCCCAGTCGCCTACGCAAACCGAGACGTGTTCGAGGCGCGCTGCGATGGCGTGGAACCATTGTCGGAGGTGCTCCCCGTCTCCCCAGGGGACATCCCCGAGCCCGTCACCCTGTCCGTCGTCGCCGAGGTGGACGCGCGCACGTTTCACGCCCTGCCCGTCGTTGCCGAGGTGGACGCGCTGACGTTTCACGCCCTGCCCGGCGTCGCCGAGGCGGAGAAGCTGACCGTCGACGACGTGCCACGGCCCCTTACCCGAGCACCAGCCGCCCCCGATCCAGCAACACGCCCCCCACATCCACCACCCCGCCGCCCGCGGATCGCACCATTCGGGGTCGCCCTCCAGCCGCGCCGTCAACGAATCGCGTTCGCCGACCAGCCACGCATGACGCGCGTGTAAGTCGTTTTCCGACGTCGGCCAGTCGGCGGCGGCGGCGGTCTCGTCCGGGTGCCACGCGAGGGACCGCCACACGTTGGCGATGAACCCGTCACTGTCGTTCACTATCTCGCGGCGGTTCTGGTGCTCGACGGGCCGCGCCAGGAGCACGGCCGCGGACCCACAGAACGGCTCGACGTAGCTGTCGACGTCGCCGAGCGCATCCCACACGAGCGACGCGACCCGGGACTTGCCGCCCATGTACGGGAATGGGGCTGCGATGGGGTCGCTCACTGCGTGTCGCTCCCGGTCTGCTCGGTGTCCGCCAAGTGGCGGTCGTTCTCGTTCAGTTGGGAGCAGAGGTCCTTCCATTGGGAGACGACGCAGTAATCCCGTTGTTGCTCGTACATCCTCCACGCCCGCCGGGTTGTCTCCGTGAGCAGATACCGGAGGTTTGCCACCTGGGCTTCGGCCGCGCCCAGCTCCTCCATGCGCGCTTCGACGTCGGCGACGACCGCCTGCGCCATTCCGACAAGATACGGGGGAGGGTCAGTCATTTGGGTTCCTTCCGTTGTGTTGATTTAACTGAACGCTATTACAACACGAGGCTACGTACCAATACGCACGCGAGCGCCAGCATGGAGATCGCTATTCCGATGGACGACACCACCGCGAGTCCGACAATACGGGCGAGGATCAAACCCTGGCGCCACGTCACCTCATATCAGTTTGCAAAACGAGTTTGTTCTTCGCCGTCAACTTGTGACCGTCTTTCTTGTATTGTTTGACCCTCAGTTTTTCTTAGGTTTCCGCAACAAGATGAACATACTTGTGGGGTGTCTGCGAGTCGTGCGAATATTGCGCCGGTTCCTTGTGTTTGGAAACATTGACAGCGATGGTCGTTGCCGTGTTTGGCGCGGTCGCGTTTGATGCGATTCATTCCTTTTGTGTGCCTGTTGTGTTTTCTTTCGTTATAGCTGCGATTCAGGCTCATCGTGTCCTAGTTTTCTTCGATGAAGATGCATTCGCCAGGACATTCTTCCGCAGAGTCTATCACTATGTCAAGTTGACCGTCTGGAATGATTGCCATGCCCTTGGCCCCTTCGGGGTTGCCCTTGACTGCAGCGAATATCTTGTCGCCCTCCATGACGTAGGCTAGCCCGTCGTCGAGCATAGTGAACACGTCGGGTGCTATCTCCGCGCACAATCCGTCACCGGTGCAGAGGTCTTGGTCGATCCATACACGCATAGATTTTGCATTGTTTGAATCTCCCACATTTACCACCCCTTTATTGTATTGAATCAGGCTCCTTTTATTGTATCATATCGACATGGATGTTAGAGAACTCATTCAACTCTGTCGCGGTAGGTCAATACCTTACGCGTTGTCGATACTCCCATTCGATCTTTTCTCGGTGAACGTACCGAGGATTTCACTCAGAGTGGCCTTGAGTGCATCGATCCGGGACTCCAGTGACTCGCAACTGCGTCTCCACTTGGCGTCCCTCGTTTGCAGCCGACGGTTTTCATCAAGGACATCATGAAGACGTATCTCGCGCGCAAGGTCAGCGTAAATCTCAACATTGTTTCCCAGCAGTTCGATCACATCGGCAGCTTCCTTCATCAATAGGGGGGTGTCGGTGATATCCGACGAAGAAAACGCTCGGATTCTGAGGAGTTCTATGAGTTCTGCCCGAGCGGCGATTGGATAAGTCGGACTCCAGCGATAATTGCGTTCAGGGTCGCTCATTCGCGTTCCTCCCGAGTCGAATCAAATGCAGATATGGCGAAATCGGCTTCTGAGAAAGCGTAGTCGAGCGCCATGTTTAACTCCCCGCACGTCCCACACGGCGAATCCTGACATATCGGATGATGGCTAACGAGAGCCGCGTCCGCAGCGAGGATCTGACGTACAGAGGCAGCGAGCCTTACCGTGTGTTCGTCATTCATTTGGGTTCACTCATTTTCGCCTTGTCCAATCCCGCGATCCGGGTCAGTTCCATGTCACTGGCTTTCATGTCGACTAGGACGAGCGTACTGGCATCAGTAGGTATAGGAACTCGCCGCCGTCAGACTCTCCCGGTTGGGCTGCCACGGGTCGAGTGCTGGATATGGGTCGGAACCTGGCCATCTTGAGTGGATCGATTGTTTCGAGCGCGATTTCTTCGGTATCCATTGCTTCAATCCCATCGCGCAGATATGTCGGTCTGAACGCGATCGATATCTCGGTTCCCTCGAATTTGGCATCAATCGACTCCTGAGCGTTACCGATGTCCTGCGATGACATCGAAAGCTCGACTCCAGTACTACTCATTGTCAGTAGAACTACCGCGTTATCACGGTTCTGCCCGACCATCTGCACGCGATCGAGAACGTCCAACAGCGCCACCCGACCGATAGTCAAACGGTTCGGATACAAACCAGGGATAAGCTGTTCGTAGTTAGGGAAGTCACCTTCGATCAGACGTGCAGTCACCTCGGCGATTGACGTGCGGAACACCACATCTCGATCGCGTAGGACAACCTCGATCTGTCCGTCGCCCGCGAGATGTTGTACCTGGTCGAGACCCTTGGCGGCAACCAACACCCGCTGACCCTCGGCGAGCACGCTGACACCTTTCAGGTCGCGTATTGCGAGGCGGTATGAGTCGGTCGCAACCACACGCAGCCCTCCCCCGTGCGCTGTAAGCAGCACACCCGTGAGAATCGGTCGCTCGTCGTTTTTTGATGCGGAGCGCACAACTTGACGTAACGCCGACGCAAACTCCGCGGCATCGACGGTGACTCCTGAACCTTCAGTGGACGCTAGGCGCGGATAATCCTCGGCGGGCTTCAACCTCAGAGATGTCGTTAATCGATCCGCCGTAATCACGGCTTTTTCCCCTGTTACTGCCACCATAACCGGACCAGGCTTCAACTTACGCACGATGTCGCCCAACAACTTTGGCACCACCGCGACGCCCGATTCCTCGACCTCGACATGCACCCGAACCCTATTGGTGATATCGAGGTCCGAACCGATCAGTTCGAGGTCCGATTCTCCGGCAGTGATCCGAATGTCCTGGAGTACAGGAAGGGCACCACTGCGACTCGCAACAGTCCGTTGAGCGATAGATATAGCTTCGGTAAGAGTGTCACGCTCGCATCGAAATTTCACCACATTCTCCTCTTCTTCGGACTTCGGTTACCGCCGAACAACTACGGTTTAAGTAGGAGTCTCCTCGATTTATCGTTCCTGACATCATCATGATGTTTTGTTATGCCCTCAGCCTTGCGAATTAGCCTTTTGCTGAGATTTTCGAGTGCTCTGCCTATCGCAAGGTTTACGCCTACTTCTCTATCATATTTATCTGATGGGTCACGTTTTGAAGAACCAGTTGCGGAATGAGGAAACGATTCAGACACGTAATCCGCAACAGCAACAACTACGTTACTGTCTTCCATTACCGTAATAGAAACGTCAACATACCAATGGTTGTTCATATCATCCTTCCGATTGTTTTTTCAGTCTAGTTGGCAGACTGTTCGATTGAAGCAACGCTGCAGATCCTCTTTCCCAGCGTTCGATCTCATCGGAGTCGAGGGAAGCGAGATGCAGGAACTCGCGGATCGATTGCGGATTTCGGAACACTTCAAGTTTCCTCCCATACCCCATTTTTTCCATAACGTTCTTCAATTCGTCGTGACTCATGTGGTCGTAGTTCACTCGTCAATCTCCTCGTATATTGCCTCGAATATATCGTTGCGACACGGATAAAACTCTCCTGCTACTCCCAGAATAATCCAGTCGCCCACATTCGCTGTCATGAACCCTTCGAGTGTGTCGATCCCGAAGCCCGTATCGCAATGGAAGTCGTCTCGTGCGTGTTCCAAACCCATCCAGGAGTGCAGAGATCGACACAGCGCAGGAGTGTACTGCATTGCCTCCACCACAACGGGTCGCTTACGATAACGCAACGGCCTGTACGAAGAGCTTATTGTCATCACTTGTCCTTTCAGCGCCGATATGGTGCGGCGAAACCTGATGCCAGGAGCGCATCATTCAACGATCCGTCAGGTGTATAAACGTGGGCGAGCCACCTACCGAAACTATCACCCTTCGTTGTTGCCACCCGAACGTCCCCCACGGGCATCTTCTCCGCCAGCCAAGACTCGGTGAATATTGTCGCTTCCGTCCACCGGGCAGTACCCCGTTCGGGAGTGTCGACGTCAAGGAGTCGGAATCGGAGAACGGCCGACAGATGAAATCCGACATCGACACGTAAGATAACAGTATCCCCATCGATCACACGGTCGACTTCCATAATCCGATAGTCGTACATTGGCAGCGATCCTCGATTCTTAAGATAAACGGATTGCCCGTATGACCAAGGTCAATGGTTGCCATTTACGGTTTAGGGCACTTCCTGGATACGCAATGAGCGTGTATCAAGTTTACGTTCGTGCTTGCCGAGTCTTTCTTTTTTGCCTTAGAAGGTAATGTGCTTTACGTTTTTCGTTATTCATAATATTCCTCCGGACGATCTATGGGTGCCCGAAATACCCAAAACTTATCTGAATAAAATTCCTCTTTTAGTTTGCTCCATTTTACAATTAAATCTGGTGTATCGCAATCTCTGCATGTAATCAGATTTAGAGAATTTACGATATATTGGAATCTCCAGTAGTCTCCTACTGCAAATTTGTGTTTGCACAAACTACAACGAAAATACTTACCATTGTTTCCACCTCTCCATTTAGCTTTACATTCTCCTTCTGTAGCTACTCTAGGTTTACCATCAGTGAAACTACCTGTCATTTCTAAATTTCTCCTAGATTGGAGAGCAAGATGGTGTCTATCGCTAACCCAAACCCTGGCAGCGCCTCAAAATTTAATCCTTCTATCTGGACGCGATGCCAACCATCTCTCTCTCGCCAATCAAACACATTTGAGTGACGCACGTGATAATGACCATGGATTAGCAGTTTAGGTTTCGCAGACTGCACCACAGATGCAAGACGTTCCCGGTTTTGGACAGATAACGGAAACTTCCATTTGTTCCCAGGATCCAATCCTGGGATGTCAACACCTTCGGGGCAATCATGAGTGAACATTACATCAACGGAACCCCGACCGATAGCGAACGTCATTTCCTCTTCGGTAATAAGTTCTGTTGGCCACCAAAGGGACTGAGGTTTATTCCTCTTCCGTTCTTCTTTTAGGCGATCTAACGAATCTATCGAATGGGCTCCACCTAAAGACATGAACCGGACGTTATCCCAGGTCCACGTATGTCCGCGAGGCATATACCAAACGTTCTCACGCATGGGCACGAATCCGGAATTGTCCGGCGGATAGTTTTCCCACAGGTAGGGATGGTTGTCATGGTTGCCATCCAACCAAAAGAACTTCAGTCCGGCTTTCACCATATATTTCGAGATTTTGTCAAGGTAGCGGCTTCCGCTTCCTTCGTCTCTCGGACCAAAATAGCCGAAGTCTCCGACCTGAACAAAGGTTTCGCATCCAAAGTTCAATGCGTCTCTTATCCCTATCTGGACGATAGATCCCACATTTCCGTGTGTGTCTCCACAGACAAAGATTTTGATGGTCGATCCAATCAGTAGGGGATGAGGGATTTGAACCCCCGCATACCTGCATGTAAAACAAGCGCCTTAGGCCGGACTTGGCGAATCCCCCCAGAAGAAGTTCGGGTTGGAAGATGGCGTCGTCTGGGTCCCCTACATACGTCCCCAAGACGCCAACAGCCATCTTCCAACCCGAGTGCAGCCAGAAGGAATCGAACCTTCTGTTTCCATCTTATCAGGATGGCGTCTTAACCGGCTGACTCTAGCTGCATCCATACATCGACATAGAATGCCAGAAGATCAAAAAGGTGTCAAGGGTTTATGCATCCACGTCGGTAGGTTGTTACCTCTAGTCCCGCACATTCGAGATAGTCGACAAGTCCCGACGAGTTGTGTTCGTCGAAGAATACAACTCGTATGATGTTTTCGTTGGCGACTATAGATTGAGCGCATTTCAATGTAGGTACGGTGGTCATGTATAATGTCTTATTTGTCAAGAACGAGTTCATGGGGACCATAATTTTCCCGAGCGTAAGATAGTGAAGGTGGATGGAGTGATCTTTCCTTCTATTTCTATGATTTGAACATTTGCTTCTGCGAGCATCGCGTCCGCCAATTCTATGGAATTTTTCCATACTTTTGATGGTTGGTTACTGGCGTCTTTGTGGCGGACAAGACGTGAGATCCCCGATTGGATGATCGCCCGAGCGCAATCGGAGCAAGCAGCCCATCCGCAGATTAACGTAGAGTTCAAGGTAGGATTGCCATGGTAGGCCGCATTGAAAATAGCGTTCCGTTCGGCATGTTCAACGAACGAGTATTTGAGTGGCCGTTCCCACCTGGACGACGTTCGTTTTACCCCGACGGGGAAATCGTTGATTCCCCTACCGATGATGGAACCGTTGTCGCCGAGGAGAATCGCCCCGTTTTGAGTTGACGGATCCGGACTTCCATGGGCTAGAAGATATGTCCAGTTTAGAAAATCTTCATACTCGACTGTCGTCTTATCGTTCATTGGGCTATCGCTCCATATAGAATTTGCAGATACCGCAATTTAAATGACCGAGAGGACTGTGATCCTCCATATTCGCGTTCCAAAAATGTTCCCAGGCTCTCGTCGTACAGACCCCAGGGTGAATGGCAGTTTCGAAATCTTCGTCCATGTCGTCGCTGGGCAGAGAACAAATCCAGCACAAATATCTCATAAGATATCCTTCGTTAAGATAAAAATAGAAGCAGGGACGGGATTCGAACCCGTAATACTGGTGTTGCAGACCAGCAGCTTCGCCATCAGCAACCCTGCTAAGTTACTTCGCTTCGTGGATTTCTTGGGTGAGTTCCCTGATTAACGATATATCACGTTGTCGACGTTCCAACGCTTTTAGTTCAGCGACCTTCCGGTTTATCAACCAACGTTCCTTCATGGCACGTTTCTTCGGAGGAGTGGCTTTCAGCCCGCACACTTCAGGGTGGGGAAGGAAAGCTTTCCCGCCCGGTTTCGCCGGGAAGCCAACACTTTTTGAATTTACATCGATGAACACAGCAAGCCCTACGCCCTTTACGGCATCAGCATCTATCATCTCGACGTCAAGAGGAATCCACCGTTTAGATTCTAGTTGCCCAAAGATTATTTTACCGTCGCAATATTCGCATAGTTTGTGTTTCTTGACGATCCATTGCCTGATCCTGACTTCACTAGATCCGTATACACCCAGAACGTCTATTTTGTTTGCTATTTCGTGGAGGACAGCAGATAACGATTCCCCCGCCCCTTTCACTGAACCGACGTTAGCGTACCATGAGTCTGTTACCGTGTCGTGACGGGCGTCTATTTGCACATGCTTAGTTGGTGCAGCACGCGGTTCCGGTTCCAACGACGGAGATTGCAACACGAATGTTTCGGAGTCAACTTTAGGTTCCATGCACACATTAGATCATAATATGGACACGAGAGGAAGGCCCTCCCGATCGCGGGAGAACCTTCCTCTCCGTGCCAATCTAGATGCCTGCGTCTTTCAGGACTGCGGCGGGAACTCCGATTCTCACAAATGCCTTCCGTGGAATATTGCGCCTCATGGCGTAATTCTTGGCTACCTTCACGAATCCGGATTCAAGTTCGGAGAAATCAAACTCTACATCCAGTTGTTCGATCCGATTCTCAAGGTCCATCTCTTCCGAAATGAGCAGAAGTTTCTCGCCTGGGGGGGCAAACAAAATCTTCTCTCGGGTTTCGTTCAGTCGAGTCCCCAATGTCTCGGGGGTGACCTTCCGTCCTCGTTTCGGTTTGTGTTCCTCTAATGCGGACAAATACCGATTTACGACTCGGCTCTGTTCGCGGCCCTCGGAAAGTGCTTCTTTGTGAGCTTCGCTCATCACCCCTTTTCTTTTTCTCTTCGGCTTTGTGCTCTCATCCGTGGGGGTAGCGTCAGTCTCACTACGACCCCGATGGTCGGCTTCTTCCGCACTGAAAGTGCGTTCGGCCTCGGTGGTCTTTGCCATTGCCATTCTCCTTCTTAGTTGAAGAATCAGAAGCATATCAACTTCTTCGGAGGGTTGCAAACCGGAGCACAATCTGCGATCCCGTTCTTGTAACAGACTTACCCGGCTAACATTTTTTGTAGATCCGTGATCAGTCGAGACACTTGACGGAGTTGCTCCTCTCCTTCGGTTCCGATGCAGCCAAGGTCAATATCGCCAATGTAACGCTCAGTCTCGCCGAGCCAGCCCATGGAGACTTGAAATTTTTGGCGATACGACTCGATTATGGCACTCTGCTCAGCATATCGAGTACTGAGCAGAAGTAGCTGATCTGTGAGAAAATCGGTTTCTTCAGTCATCCAGACTCCTGTAGAGAATGCCAGAGAAGGAAGCAAGAGCCTCAAACTTGTGGCCGGGGTAGTTCGCTTCTAGTATCCAATCTACGATAATCATCATTGAGATGAGAACATTTTGAATTGTCTCCCAGGTTGTATCATTTGATGAAGAGGATAGCTGAAGTTCATCGAGTAGTCTGGCCAGGATAGTCTCATTCCACTGCCCGGGATCCTTTTTCTCTGTTCCGTCGAGAAACGCCGAAAGTAACGAAATAGCATATTCTGCCCCTACGAGCGTTTTGTGTGGGTGTGTAAGTGCCATGTTTGTCTCCTTGGATACTGTAAGTTTGTGGCGTCATGGTATCCCTTCCGATCCGGGTCGGTCGCGACTTCTTCATTCTCTGGGCGCATCGACCCGGCAGTTGTCTGTTCGGGATGTAACCAGCCGACCACCTCGGATCGTTATGAGTAGGAGTCACGGAGCTGATCGATGATGGCGAGGACATCTTCGGTCCGGCCCTCAGCGATCAAGTCAGCGGGTCGACGACCACCGAGTTGGGAGTGGTGGGAGAACAGCCACAACCGGGCTTCGTCTGGATCGTAGAAGTCGGCAAGTTGTTCTACGAGCCATTCAAGAGAGAGGAGGAGTTGGAGGCCTTCGCGCTCGTCCATCACTGGAATCCTCCGTATTAGCGCAGTAAAAGCGGCTAACACGTAGATTGCTAGGTGTTAACCGGAGAAACAAGTAGCTACCCTCATCGCCGCAATCGTTGTCAGGTACTCACGTATCACGTAGCATAGAGACGTGGAACGCGTATCAGTGAGAACCCGCCGGGCGGCCGGTTGTTCTATGGCGTCTCGCTCCATGGGATTTCTTGCTGAAGGAGATTGTCAGGGAGTTCGCCGCCCCTAAATGCCGAGATGTGCGGAGACTCCGACCCGAGATGACCGGGTTGTTCAGATAAAAATCTTTGACCTACCCACTCAGCAAGTTGTGGGACTACAGAGTTACCGAGTGATCTTAGTCGATTTGCCCGCTGTCCCACCATTAGACCTTTGTCCAACCCAGCGGAAATCCTTGGAGCCACTCGACCCACGTCGGGTTCAGTGGCCCAGGGGTGTCCCTTGCCACCGCGGTCACCAGGTCGTCGCCACCCGATCGCGGTCGATTCACTCTCGCATAATCCGGTCCGCTCGCCGACGATTTCGGTGTCGGCCATAAACGGCGGACGGTCCCCTCTGGAGTAGGCGATGAGTACAACTCGGTAACGGAGCTGAGGGGCACCGAAGGCGGCAGCCGGTATGCAATCCCATTCTGTGTCGTACCCGCACGAGGCCAAGTCCCCGAGAACGTCTCCCATCCCACGAGTAAGGAGCCCTGGGACGTTTTCCACGAACACGAATCGGGGTCGTAGTGAGCGAATGGCGGCAGCGAACCAGGGCCAGAGCCATCGGGGGTCAGACTGTCCGAACCGTCGTCCTGCATTGCTGACGGGTTGGCAGGGGAATCCGCCTGCGATGAGGTCAACGGGTGCTACTTTCGTCCATTCAACAAACCTGACATCGCCGAGGTTCGGTACGTGCGGCCAATGCTTAGAGAGAACACGGACGCAGTACGGGTCTGTTTCGCATTGCCAAACGACTTTGCAACCGGCACGTTCGAGCCCCAAATCGATTCCACCGACTCCGGAGAACAAACTACCGACACGACATTCACCTTTTAACACGCATCCCCTGAAATTTCAACTTCGCAGCACGATTGAAGAACCCGTTATAGATCGTTTTGAGATCATCTTCCCAGTCTAGCAGAGCGTAACGACGAAGATGATCCTCGGTGATCGGCCACTTCGGATTCGTATAATAGTTGTACACAACGACAGATACAGGTCCACCATCACTACCGATATCAATCGTGGCGTTTTCCGCTATCCACTCCGTCTGGACGATCAAACCCTCATTGCGGAAAATTAAATGCAAACGGTTCTGGGGTCGGTCGTGATGCACCGTCATCACGATTACTGAACCTCACTTGTCGTGTTCACGATATCTGGTCTGACAGTTACGTCCCTCCGTCCATCCCAATGGTCAACAACCGTCGACGCCTCATTCTGGGTTATGTTCGGTTGGCCAGTATGAATATTGACATTCGGGGCGGACAGCACTCTCACCACTGGACTTTTACATTGTTGCCCGCACGGACCCGACATGCGAACCTTTTTTAATGGTTTGTCGTTCATGGATTGGATTTCTTCAAATTCGAGTTCACAAACAGTGCAACGATAAACATAATGGGCCACGTTAGAGTCCTCTCCGAGACCACGAATTTTTCCGTTCCACACGCGACATCCTCTTTCGACGTTCCGCACGATTCAACGGCAAATTCTTCAACATTCTCTCTGGGAGAGAATCTACTATGGGAAAATCTTCGAATCCATCCAACGGTTCTGCCCCAACGTCTACAGGGAATTCCCCATATTTTGTGCGGAGACCCTGAACTCTCAAGGCAATGAACTCTCCTACGGTAACAAATGACACCGTCCTACCAACCTTCTTTCTTTCTATCTAGAGCGCAGAAAATTGGGGCGGGGAACGTAATGTTGTGTTCTGGGGTAACCACGGCGAACGCTTGTTGCGGCACTTCAAATGGGAAATTATGAGCCCATGCATAATCATCATAGCCCTTTAATGAGCCGTTTATGGTAATTGTACCCATTGTCAGGTATTGGTGGAAATGTCCACAAAACATATGGGTTGATACACCTAGCGACGGTATAGAAGAATCTCTTTTCCGTTTCCGATGGTCCAGAAGACTCAAAGGAGTAAGCAACCCGGAGATCCCGCTCCCTCCACTTGCCTGATTGCCATGGGTCAACACATGCTGATACCCATAAATATTGAAATAGGCGTCGGGAGCGTCAGGGATATTCCATTCGATACGATCATCGTTTCTGAAATGACGTTCGAGTTGCTTGTATAAAAACCAGTCAAAGTTATTTTGGGCTGCACCCTTATATCGTTTATGGGGTGAAGTTCTTCCATGATTACCGAATTCACAGACCACGAGGAGACGTTTGAATTCTTCTGCCATCAACTCCACGACTCCAGCAAGAGGATCCAACCAAAAGTCGAGGGAAGCTAGAATGGGAGCTTCGTTCAACTCTACGAACTCGTCATGTATAATTCCGCTGAATATGTCTCCTCCCAGGAGGAGTACTGCGCCGTCGTATTCGTACCCTGACAGATATTGTTTCGCTAAAACTGGGACTTGGGTGACGGCTTTTTCGAGGCGCATCAGGGCAATGTCGCGGTTGAAAGCGTTAGATCCTTGGATTTCTTCAGGTCTTACCACTTCATCTAGATGAAGGTCGGAGAGCATGAAGAGGACAGTGCCTCGCTGTTTTGATGTCCGTTTAGGTAACGCCCATTTTGGGGCTGAGATCACAGAAGAGTTAAGATATTCGGAGATCCCTACCTGCTTTCTCAGCAGCTCAATTTGGGTTTCGGCTCCTTTGACTTGACCTTTCCATGCGTCTCGTTCGCGTTTGAGTTTCTGAATTTGGTCATTATATTGTTGGGTGTCGTCAGATTGGAGCGTCTCCGCGAATGTTTTATCTGATGTCATATTGTTCCTTTTGTGGAAAATATATATTTTCCGTGCCGTCACTGAAAGAAACCACAGTAAAGTTCGTGGGATGCGAAGCTACGTGAGTCGCCCAGAAATGTTCCCAATTGTCCCATACGACGGTCGAACTAGGAACGGGGAGCCAACGGACGACAACTGTCCCATCGGAAAAAACGCACCCTTCGAGTACATCCCCAGTTCCCGAAACTCCCGATTCGTCCTGCTCGCGGGACATGACGAATGTTTTCATAACGGTCTCCAGCAGTTGCAAATTCGACGACATCGGCGCACAGAGTTTTCGGAGACCTTGAACCCAAACTTGATTAGTGTCCGAGAAATGGCGGACGCGTTCCATTTAGGATCATTCATTGCTTCTTTGACTTGCCTAACGAGGTCGTCGGGCATGGCGTCAAATGTTTTCCCCAAGCCGCATCTGCGCGTACCGCGCTCATGTTCTTCGGACAGAACGTCATTAAAGATTGCGTCTACCATAAATATAGACTCCTTCGAATACGATACGTTATCGAGTAGTCTACACCCTTGCGGTCGTGGAGGTCAATGATGTTATGTCTAGATTGTGGCGCCGAGTTAGAATGGGACGATCTGTACGACTTGCGGTGGTGTAGCTATTGCAGCCTCGAACGCTATTTCGTAAGCGGTCAGTCCTCGATCGCGGAAAAACAAATCTTGGAAACCGAGCGAAGATGACTGACAAATTTCTTGTTGTCGCCAAATGCGAATGTCATCAGTGGATTATTAGTTCTCTGGATCCTAAGGGGCCATGTCGAAGATGCGGGATGCACCCCGAGGTGGAACGTGTTGCTACCCCTGCCGATATTACTATCTGTTTCCATGATGGGTCGTGCGGTCCACGCTAACCTTGTTATGAAACGAACCGGCGGGGGATTAATACCCCCCGCCGATCTTTCTTGGATTATCCCCTTGGAGTCTCTAGGACTAACGAGAGACCACAGAGGCCGTATCCTTGTTGTCTCCTACTCTCCCTAACCCGACGTTCGCGGCTACACTCAACGCTAGAGCAACTACACCTGCCTCTAGGTTCTCCTGTACGAACAACGTATCAAAGTTTGCGTTGCCTAATGTCAACCAGACTGACAGAAAGCCAAATGCGAATACTTTCACTCCGCGTTCTGCGATGTCCCATCTTAGATGTCTACTCATGTTTCACCTCCTACTCTGCAAATCAGATTATCGACAGAGGGAAAAATGAAATAAAAAAGCACCTTACATTAAGTGTTAATTAATGTACATTGATGAGGGCCTTTCGGCCCCATGCTATGATTCACACTGCTACTTTATCCGGGGCTCCGCCCCGGCCCCGGGCCGAATGCTAAGGCATTCGGGTCACCGCTGCAAGCAGCGGCGCCATTAGGGATAGCCTCCGGCTTGGCTTAGCCTCTGTGAGCATCTTTGAGTGAGATTTGCAATCTTGACTGGAAGAGTGCCAAGACAAGTATAACTGCCATTTCTTATTTGTCAAGTGATTCCTTCAGGAATTTAATGGTAGTGGCAATCCGATTATGAGAGGATCAATACATGACAGTTATGCAACCCCCGATCGGGACCCATTATCGAAGATGTTGGTGTGCATGGTGGATTGTCCCAGACGCCCAGAAGAAAGTTGCACCATGTCGGGTCTGTCAGGTCCCCAGGGTTCGTGCTAACCGACAAGATTTCCTAGCAGTAGGGCTTACGTTAGAGGAACCCAAAAAAAGCAAGCTTGATGTCGAGGCACCAATCCAACCGGAAGATAATACTGACAAAAACGAAACCATTGACTTATGGGAAGGACACCCAGGACCATGAACAAACTGATAGACAGAGATAACCTTCATGGATATTTATGGGAACAAGCCGACCGACGTCACGTTCTGCGAATCCATCAACGTCAACTTGCAGAAACGCTGAACATCAGCCATTGGCATCTCTGTCGCATCCTCCGAGAATTTGAAGACGGAGGCCGAATAAAAAAAATTGGTACGCGATACAAGAACGTGGGCGTATACCAGATTTTAGAGCCAGCACTGTCCGATTGACACTGACTGTTGGATGGAGTACAATCATGTTGCGAGCACCCGCTGCGGTGTGACCGAAGGGCGAAGGGGCCTCGGTCGGTAGGTCAATCTTCCGATCGGGGTCCCTCCTAACTCACGGAATAGATCAGAACGCCGGGAGTTGTGGCGGACCCTCGATTATGTTGACGATTCCCATCGTTCTCCGTGTAAGATTTCCTTCCTTACCTGCCGATAACAAAGAATAGAGTCGGAAGTAGAGCCCCGGAGTATCCGGGGCTTATGCGCGTTATCTTGCAGGTCAAGGAATAGATCGTGTTGTGCCGATAAAACACAAAGCGATCATCGGCGGTTAACTCTGAGACAGATCAGAGACAACCATCTAAAAGTTTACGCTAAGGAGTTAACTGATGGCGATAACTGCATCTGGTCTATTTTTTCTCACATTTGAGAAACTGTTGACGGAACACGCGAACGTTATCAACCTCGAAGCAGAGGACAATAAGGTCGCAATGTTCACGAACTCTATCACTCCGAACTTCGATACTAATACCGCATATGGGACTTCCCCTTACGATGCCAACGAAGTATCCGGGGCCGGATACACGGCCGGTGGGATCGTTCTAACCGCAACAGAAATTACTGTTTCGTCGGGAACCCTCGTTTATGATGCTGCGGACAGTGCTTGGGCCAGCTCCACGATCACAAACGCACGCGGAGCCCTTATTTATGCGGACGCATCAACCGGCAACGAACCCATTTGCCTCATAAACTTCGGAGCCGACTACAGTACCACAAATGGGACATTTACCATCCAATACAATGCAAGTGGAATTTTTACCCTAGATATCACCCCGTGATCGTGCCCGTTGGGGCTTGTATTGAGGTAAAAGAACCGTCAAGATGTCGTAGATGGATTCTCTTCGTGGGCGGCGAATGGCGGGTCCGACTTCGGGCCGCTGTCGCGTATCTTGAGTCCTAAGTAACTGCTGTCGATACCCCTAAAGAGGGGTGATTTGTGCCGTTCACTATTTCCGACTATGGCAGCTGGTACTAGGAAGGAGGTAGGCCATGCCGTATACCATTCCTGATTATGCTGACGCCGCATACGATGCACAATCACGTCTCTTTAATGCAGATGTTGTGATCATCCAGCGTTCCATCGACGGGTTGGACGGTGTCGTGTCGGGTATGGCCGTCACGCAGAATGGCGGTAGCCCAGCTACGACGGTCGCAGTGGCAGCTGGCACATTCCTGATTGCAGGTGTGTTGTATACGTACTCCGGTGGAACTTCTGGTGCCATAAATGCGGCTGACGGCACGAACCCGAAGTTAGCCCTGCTGGAGATCGACTCGGCGAGTGCGCTGTCGTGGAAGTATGGCACTGCAGCGGCAAACCCTGAGCCGCCAGATCAGACCAGCACTCGTCAGGTCCTAGCTTTTGTCTACCAGCCCGCCGCAGTGAACACGGTCGCGACAGCCCAGATCGTGGATAAGCGGTTGTCTCCGTCTGCTGGTAAGAGTCAAGTGACGGTCTACACGTCTGGGTCTGGTAACTGGTCGAAGCCAACCGGATGTCGCTCCGTGACAGCTATTGTCGTCGGCGGTGGTGGAGGTGGTGCCGGCGGGTGTGGCGGCACCATCTCCACGAACCGTGGTGCAGGTGGTGGCGGTGGCGGTGCCGCTCGTAATCATGCGCACTTTGATAGCGCAGACTTGGGAGCTACGGTGGCTTACGTAGTCGGAACGGCTGGCGCGTCGGGTGCTGGCGGCTCCAGTGCTGCTGGTGCGGACGGAACTGCCGGTGGCGCTTCCGACTTCGGAGGGCACGTTTATGCCTATGGTGGCGGCGGTGGTCTCAAGGGGCCAGTAGCCACGACGACTGCCGGGGGCGGTACCGGGGGCGGTACCGGAGGTGTGGGTGCTCTCGGCACCGGAGGTAACAGCATTGGCGGCTCCCCCACGCTCGTAGCAGCCACAGCGGGAGTAGGAGGTGGCGGTGGCGGTTCCGCCTCGATCACCGCTGGGTACCCTGCTGAGGAGGGAGGCGCCGGGGGTGGCGGAGCGAGTACGGGACAGGTCGGCCGTCACGGTGGCGTAGCCTTGGCTGGAGGCGGAGGCGGAGGCGGAGGCGGCGCTATTTCGTCCACGAATACGACACGTGCCGCTGGCGACGGCGGGAACGTGCCTGCTTACGACGTGACGGGTGGTGGTGGTGGCGCTGCTGGATCTGGTACTACTGGCGCAAACGGCGCATCCGGAGGAGGCGGCAACTCTGCTGTGAACGGTAAGGGTGGTGGCGGCGGCGCCTGCCACACTGCCGGCACTGGCGGCACTGGCGGCACTGGAGGTTTAGGCGCGGGCGGCGGCGGAGGCGGCGGCGGTACCTCGGTAGGTGGTGCAGGTGGTGCAGGTGGTGCAGGTCGCGTTATAGTGATTGCCCACTTCTAGATTGGGTCTCGCATGTTTTGGGAAATACTCGACTCTGTAGACGACGGCCTCACATTTTCGGCGACAGTCGGGTTCTGGATCGACGAAGCGACTTGGGCCGATGGTGGCCAGCCAGTCCTTGAAGATACCTTTGCCGTCGTGAGCGCCGAACGGTCGTTTCTTTCCATCGTTACGAACGGCGGCGAGTATCAACGCGAGGACGGGACGTGGGTCATCCCGTGGGTCGAGGTCAATGGTGCGTGGGAACCGCTTGTTGAAGATCCGCAAAACCCTTGGGCTCGGCACCTCATAGATGTGGATATAGGTGCCCGGCTGGCTGAGGCCGTGGATGCATTCGTCGCCAGGGAGTTCAAGTGATTGCCGTCAAGCCCGCTACTCGAATCGATATTCCAGCGATCGTCGCGTTCAGGCCGCTCAACTATGTCGCCAAGTGGCACAACTGTGTCGTTCCGCCGTGGTTGGCAACGAATGATCTCGCCATCGCCATTGTTGAACGTCGGGTGTACGTCGCCACTGAGAACGGTAAGCTCGTCGGCGTGGCGGAGTATTCCATTGAAGCGGACGGTGCTCTCCAGTTGACTGCTTGTTTCTGCTCCTACGAAAGACGCATCGAGGTCGTCGGGGCGCTGGTCGGCAAAGCACGAGTGTCACGGACAGTGCGCCTCCTCTATATCCCCGATGATTCCGAGGTCCGAGCCAGCGCACAAGCACTTGGGTTTGTGCGAGGCCGAGACGGTAAGCAGTGGGAGTGACCTGTGAGCAACATCACACTCCAGGTTGCAGCAAACGACGACGACGCGTTCGAGTTTGACGACGGTACCGGATTCGAGGGCGCTTTCAGTTGGCTGAACTTCAAACCGGACACGGTCGCGGCGACCAGGGCTAATGCAGGCCTAAGGTTCCCTGGGCTGCCTGTTCCGACCGGAGCGACGATCGTGTCGGCAACGGTACGATTCTTCTCGTATCTCACTGGCGACGCGAACTGTAATATCTACTGCGAGGCTGTCGACAACGCAGTCGACTTTGCAACAACGGCTGACGTGACGAGCCGCGCCATGACAGCAGCGAGCGTCAGTTATGTGGAGTCGTTAACTGTCAACAAGGGCCTCTACACCACATCCGACTTCGCGGCCTCACTGCAAGAGGTGGTCGACCGCGTGGGCTGGGTGTCCGGCAACGCGCTGGTTGTGCTGCTCAAGGGTAAGGATGCATCGTCATCAGAGTCGAAGGTGGTGTCGCACGATTCTGCCGGTCTGGTATACTCGGCTAGACTGGACGTCACCTACGTCCGTCCAAGAGCAGGCACTCCGTTCCGCGTCGGGTCGTCTCGCGTTGGTGGTACTGCAACACTCGGGGGACTTACCGATGTTGCTAACTCTACCGTCACTCCGACTACTGTTGTTGCTGTTGGTGTAGTCCCGTCAATAACGGTTGTTGCTAACTCTACCGTCACTCCGACTACTGTTGTTGCTGTTGGTGTAGTCCCGTCAATAACGGTTGTTGCTAACTCTACCGTCACTCCGACTACTGTTGTTGCTGTTGGTGTAGTCCCGTCAATAACGGTTGTTGCTAACTCTACCGTCACTCCGACTACTGTTGTTGCTGTTGGTGTAGTCCCGGTCCCGTCAATAATAGTTGTTGCCGATGCTACGGTTGCCGCTGCTACTGTAGTTTCCGTTGGGGCAATCCCATCTGTAGAGATCTTAACAACGGCGACGGTTGCCCCTTCAACTGTTGTTGCTGTTGGTGTAGTCCCGTCAACAGCATTTGTTGCTAACTCTACCGTCACTCCGACTACAGTCGTCGCTGTTGGCGCTGTTCCGTCGATTGACCTTGTAGCTCACGCCACAGTATTGCCCGCTACCATTGCAGCAGTATCTGCGGTCCAGACTGTCACAGTTGCAACCAGCAGTACCGTTACATCGACGACTATTGTAAATGTGGCTGCGGTCCCAACCGTTGAGATTGTAATCCATTCGACAGTTACACCATCGACTATTATAATCACGACTACGACCCCAACCGCAACAGTTGCGACCGGTGCCACTGTTGGAACCGCAACGGTTGCGTCCACTTCGGTTGTCCCGTCAATAACGTTCATTGCTCATGTTACGGTTACTCCAAGTGTCGTCGCTTCTATCGCCGTAATCCCATCTGCTGATATTACAACAAGTGCTGCGGCGACACCCGCTACGATAGTTTCTATCGGGCAGATTCCTACTATAGAAATATTGACGGGCGCGACGGTTACCCCTTCAACGGTTGTAACTGTAGGTTCAGTCCCGGCTATAAGTTTCGTAGCTCATGCGCTAGTTGTGGCAACCACTGTCGTTTCAACGACAGATATCGTGGCCGTCTCAGTTGTAGCTCACGCCACATCACTCCCCGCCGTTATCGCATGTGCCGCAACGGTAGAATCTGTAACATTTTCGCTCGGGGCAACCGTTACTCCGTCACATATAGTTGGCGTTGCAATCGTACCCACCCCAGGTATAGTCACAAACTCCGGGACTACCGTCTCTCCATCCACAATAAATGTAACGACCACGGTCCCTACTCCAGCCGTAACCTGTGACGCACTAACATTGGCGACCGCTGTCATTTCAACGACAACAGTCGGGTCCGTAACCTTCTCAGCAGCATCCACATCCAGTCCGGCAATAATAATAGCTGCTGCTGCTGTTCCGGTCCCCGTCATCTCTACTGGGTCAACGGTCTCACCCGCAACAATTAGCGGAATATCAACGGTTCCTAACCCAACGGTGACAACAGGAACCACCCCAACGCCGTCGACAGTTTCGGGAATATCCGCATTCCCAACCCCATCCATCTTTATCTCAACGACAGTTATCGTATCTTCGATCGTTACGATATCTGGCATCCCAGTCCCAACCATTTCCACCACAAGCAGTGGTGCTCTCGTTAGCCCCGCTACGATAATGGTGACCGTTGTCATCGGGAATAGCTCCCCGAGACTCAACGGCATATTCACACATCCACTATTTGCGCAACTTACATCAACTGGGGCTAATTCAACCACGAACGTGAACGGGGCGAACTCAGCTACAAATGTGGACGGCACCAATACTGCATCGAATGAAGATGGCAGAAATCTAGTGACAGTCCAATCAAGTAATACTTAACTAAAGTCATGGTCGATATCTGTTATAGATTCAGGGAATTCCATAACGTATCTATTCTAGAACGGTTGCGAGGACAATATGACTGAGCGTTTCTATCTGAAAAAAGATGACACCAGACCCAAAATTCGGTCTATTTTGAAGGATGCCGCCGGGTTGGTCGTGAACGTCTCGGGAGCTACCGTGCGATTTATTATGACACCCAAAACGGAAGCTGCGGGCAGCACCCCTACTGTGGATGCTGTCGCGTCCATCATTACTGCTGCGGAAGGGATCGTCGAATACACGTGGGAGGCTGCCGATACTGACACGGTTGGCAAGTATCGGGCAGAGTGGGAGGTCACATTCTCTGACGGAGGACGCGAAACGTTCCCAAATTCTGAATACATTGAAGTTATTATCCGTAACGATTTGGGTGGAATAGTCTGATTTCTGGACGAAAAGAGACAATAGATATCGAAGAAAGTTTAACAGATGATCGTTGAGCGGAATAAGTTGCTAGAATAATTGATCAGGGTAATGTATATTAGAGACCATGGGGAAACCAGTATATTTGCATCTTGGGCCTTACCGCCATAAAATAGACTTTATTTTCATGAAGGACGAAGAGGGCGGGGATTTTGTTCCTGGGAAGATTCGGATCAATTCTCGTTTGCCGATAGCGAATCAGCAGTCTAATCTTATGCATGAATGGATCCATGGACTGTTCGACCAGATGAGAGTTGACCTTGCCCCTCTGGACGTCTTCGCTAGGGCGTTGGGGTTTGTCCCAAATGACGCAGATGGACTTGAAGAAGGCATAGTGCGAGCACTTGATGCATCTCTTCTCGATAGCTTGAGGCGGAATAGAGATGTGTTAAATTGGTTGCTTGATGAAAATCTTCCATGATGTCTGGTTTGCAGATGTTCTATCGGAATAAATCTGTTAGATCTGGTCGGGTCTGGTTGCATCCCGAACAGAGTTCCCGTCGAATGTGGCTGAGGGTATTCCAATAATACTTGATGTGCTTTCCGCATGTTATGCAAACATCAAGATGAGGGCCGTATCCATATGCTGGATATGGAATGTGCTCGACGTTATGTTCTCTTCCCGGTTTGCCTCGGCACCATTTCTTCCTGTTTTTTCTTTTTCTCTGATGTTTTGGGACTTCGGGGTCCCGAAAGTCGCCGGACACCCAAGCTCCGCCATGATTCGAACGGAAGTCTTTTCTAATGACTCCGTGTGCCTTCCATGAATGACTATCTTCTTTCAGGGTTGCCATTCTTCTCCTTCGTAATCGATTCTGTTTCCCTCTGTGGCCAGGTTACCACCCGCCCGTACCATGTCTGAAATTGTTACCTTTCGTCCGGTTTCCTCTTTCGGTACCGATTGATGATATTATCTTTTTCGTCCTTAATTAACCCGACCTCAATCTGACGGAACGAATCAGCAAACTTTGCTTCCTCGGGGTTTTGTACTCGTGGAGCAAACGCTAACTTCCCTATCCTAAAGATCACGTTGGCGAGGAGTACGTCGTTCTCTATAACCTGGACCTCGATCTGGAGCGTAGAATATAACCCTAGGTGAGATGCTTTTTCTGACAGGTCGTTTAGTAGTGTCTGAACTCGTTCGCGTGTGATCCCTTCGGGAAAGTCTCGATTGCTATCGTCTTCAAAATCGGCGTCTTCAAAATCGGCGTCTTCAAAATCCATTGGAGTCCTCCTGCGTTGGGGTTGCAATGAAGGTTAGGCTAGTATATGCTAAACGACAGTCGGAGACAAATCCGATGAAAAAGCTGACCCTTGTTGGGCCAGCTTTTTGTTTTATCCGTCTAGTAGGGGGTTGCCAATGATCAAACGACTACTAATCTCGGTTTTGTCCTTCTTTCTCTTTCTCTCTCTTGTCGGTGGGGCTGCTAACGGCAACGTTTTTCTTGTCGGCACCAACTCCGAATCTCCAACAGTCGAAAAACGCGACGTTGGGTTCGTCGTTTCCTTCTCAGATGGAACGTCTGTCACTTGTGACATCTTTTGTCTACTGTGGATCGTTCCAGAGATCCGAGACTCTTTCACGAATTGGATTAGTGGACTACGACGTAGCTCGTGCGGAGATCGGGTTCCATGTTGGAACAGTAATGTTGACGCGTGGTGTTGGCAAGGATGCATTTTATCTTTGACTCCGTGTGCAATCCCAGAGTATATTTGCGGCATGGAAGCTCGATTTATCGATCAGGCAAACAACGACTGGCAAGCAGGGCATACGGCTTGTGGGAAATACCAGTTCATCAGAGGGACATGGGCCAATTACGGAGGATACGTTTCGGCGTGTTTTGCTCCCGAATACGTCCAAGATGCAAAAGCCTCGGAGGTATGGGCGAATGGTGCAGGAAAATACCATTGGTGAGGCTGACATGCCCCGAGAGATGAACTACGGGAATTCTCTCAAAGAGCACTCCTCATGGTCGACAGCACTGCCGCAACCTTTTGCTTGGTGTAAAGTGACAAAAGAGGTATACCCATACGGGGAGCACTGCGGGTGTTGTAAAAATGCATTCATTTCCGGGGATCTTGTACTCATGATCCCCGTTCTCAGATACGGGTTATACGAATCACTTGCGTTTGCGCACGCTGATTGCCTGCGCCACGGTTTGGAATCTGTCCCATGGTCAAAAAATGACGTTGAGATGAAGAAAGAGAAGATTCGCAAAAAGTATTGGAGTCAGGGATCCTCTTGACATTGTGTCACTTTGTGTTCATCATTAATAATGATGCGTTGGTGACCGAGAGGCCGAAGGGTCCAGACTTTTAATCTGGTGTCGCGAGACCGCCGTAGGTTCGAATCCTACCCGGCGCACGATCCAAAACGAAGTGAAACGGAGCCTCGATGACGCGCATAGACACACTCACCTTTGAGCAAACCGCACTCATGCCGATCGTGCGTGATGAGTGGATCATTCACGGCCATAGTACCGCTCCTGCCGATCGTGCGACTGCGGAGGCCGGGGTACTGCTCGCCTATGCTGCTGCTGGTCTTCCAGCACCACAGAAAATCTTCTGGGTCGCGTCGCCGATTGGCGGAGCGATAGCCGACTCGTGGATCGCCGAGTTGTTGACACTAGTTAGGGATGACGTCTCGGCTGACGTCAGGGATGGCATCTCTGGCGTCTCGGCTGGCGTCAGGGATGGTGTCAGGGATGGCATCTCTGGTGTCAGGGATGGCGTCTCGGATGGCGTCAGGGATGGTGTCTCGGATGGCGTCAGGGCTGGCGTCACGGATGGCGTCTGGGATGGTGTCAGGGCTGGCGTCTGGGCTGACGTCTCGGCTGGCGTCTCGGATGGGGTCAGGGCTGGCGTCAGGTCTGGTGTCAGGGATGGTGTCATGGATGGTGTCAGGGATGGCATCTCGGATGGCGTCTCGGTTGGCGTCTCGGTTGGCGTCTCGGCTGGCGTCTCGGCTGGCGTCAGGGATGGCGTCTGGGCTGGTGTCAGGGCTGGCGTCTGGGATGGCGTCTCGGATGACGTCAGGGCTGGCGTCTCGGCTGGCGTCAGGGCTGACGTCTCGGCTGACGTCTCGGCTGGGGTCAGGGATGGCGTCAGGGATGGCGTCTCGGCTGGCGTCAGGGATGGCGTCACGGATGGCGTCAGGGCTGGTGTCAGGGCTGGCGTCTGGGCTGGCGTCTGGGCTGGCGTCAGGGCTGGCGTCTGGGCTGGTGTCTCGGATGACGTCAGGGATGACGTCTCGGATGGCGTCAGGGATGACGTCTCGGATGGCGTCTCGGTTGGCGTCTCGGATGGCGTCTCGGTTGGCGTCTGGGCTGACGTCAGGGCTGGCGTCTGGGATGGCGTCTGGGCTGGCGTCTGGGCTGGCGTCTCGGATGGTGTCAGGGATGGTGTCAGGGATGGTGTCAGGGATGGTGTCAGGGATGGCATCTCGGCTGGCGTCCCGGCTGGTGTCACCGAGTGGAACGAGAACGTGCTATACGGACAACACCAGTCATATCTGTCGTTCTACGACTTCTTTCGCCGGGTCGGGATGGCTGACGTCGTCGCCCCCCTCGACGGCATAACAGCTGTCGCTCGGTCATCCGGATGGTGGTGGGCGCGAAGCGGATACGCAGT
>Ga0163150_10002685_pt1 | contig 26599 bp, 23 predicted proteins | sample OliLakLV19P2IB_FD_148628 | JGI IMG/M metagenome (GOLD analysis project Ga0163150, IMG submission 148628) | Freshwater microbial mat bacterial communities from Lake Vanda, McMurdo Dry Valleys, Antarctica - Oligotrophic Lake LV.19.P2.IB | ecosystem: Environmental > Aquatic > Freshwater > Lake >...
TGGCACTACAGCGGGTTCTCCGTGCACAACCAGGTGCGCATCGCGGCCGAGGATGCCGAGGGCAGAAAGAAGCTCGCAGGCTACATGCTGCGTGCCCCGATGTCGCTTGCGAAGATGACCTACGACGCGGCCACCGGCACCGTCATCTACCGCTCGAAGATGCACCTCGGCCTGAAGAGGAATTTTCAGGTGATGCCCGGCGCCCAGTGGCTCGCGTTGCTGTGCCGGCACATCCCGGATCGATACGAGCACCTCGTTCGCTATGTCGGCTGGTACTCCAACCGCGCGCGCGGTGAGCGCGCCAAGGCGCAGAAGACTCAGGATGCGCCGGCCCTGGGCGCGTCGCCCATCGAGCCCGTGAGCGAACCTGCGAGCGCGTTCGCCGCGCACGCCAGGTCAGCCTGGGCGCGGCTCATCCGCAAGGTCTACGAAGCCGATCCGCTCGAATGTCAGAAATGTCACGGCCCAATGCGCATCATCGCGCTGATCGACGATCCGCCTGTCGTACGGCGCATTCTCGATCACCTGGGGCTGTGGCAGCCCGAGGCGAGCGAGCGTTCGCCACCCGTGCCGCCCGAGGCCTGGCCGGTGAACAGCGTCCTGCCAATGACGTATCACCCCGTTCCCGATATCGCGTAAGGACGGCGCGAGGCCCGCGGCTGGCCAGCCGCGGGCCTCGCGCTCTGTGCGGGGATCACATCGAGCCCGGGGCGGGCTGTTGCGCGGTTCCAAGGTCGCCAGGATTACCAATCGTCCGGTATTTGGGGCAAACTACCTGCGGACTCGATACGGCAAGCTCGACCTTGGGCTCAGGAGCGCTGCAACCGGGGTGTGCACGAAAGGGGCGGGAGTCGGGTAGCCGGACGCGGTTACCCGCGCCCAGCCCCCTCAGAACCGTGCATGGGTCTTTCGATCCACACGGCTCAAGCCTCTGCAAAGGCATCTTTCGACACCCGGTTACACCACTGCGTTATGGGCTTGATACTGATTCCTACGGCAATTGAGATGATGCATCTGAAGATTGCTTGCCGCATCCGAGCCGCCCTGCGTTTTCTTCACAATACGGCGAACATCCCAAGGGGTGCTCGTTGTGATTGACGCCTGACAGGTAGAACACAGGCCATCCTGCCTTCGCCAGACGCGGTGAAGTTTCCCGCGATCCCTCGACGAGCGCAGCATTTTCTTGCCCCAGCGGGACTCGAAATACGGCGCCCATTTTGGATCATGCGGATTGGCGTCGGCTTTAATTTTGATATGCCGATGTATTGGCGTATCCGATTCGCGCAGCAAGATGAACTCTCGTCGCGTGCCATCTTCTTGTTTTTCTGTGGCGGCAAATGTCCAGGTGCGGTAGCCCCGGGTCTTGAAATACTTCTCCTTGACCCATGGCGCGCCTTTACCGGGATGCCTTCTTACCGCCCATCGCCATAACATTGACCAGACATAGTGATCAACCCGAGCAAAGGTTTTCTTGGCGACGACATGGCTATGGTAATTGGCCCATCCGCGTAGAACCGGATTGAGCTGTCTTATCAGGTTTGTCTGTTTAGCCGTCTTGTTGCCTTTGATGATTTCACGGATTTTCTCAAGATGCGCTTTGAGGTTCGCAGCCGAAGGCTTGCTCAAGAACTTGCCGTTGTACTTGCGAATGTTCCATCCGAGGAAATCAAACCCCTCCTCGATATGCGTTACTTTGGTCTTCTCCGGCGAGAGGATCAGCCCGCGTTCGGCCATAAATTCAACCAGCGCGGGGCGGACCTCCTGCTCCAGCCATTCCTTCGAATTGCCGGTAATGATGAAGTCGTCCGCATAACGCACCATGTGCATTTTCAGGCCCGCCTGTTTTGCTTGCGGGAATTTCCGCGCAAGCATCGCCTCCAGGCCATCCAGTGTCATGTTAGCCATCACCGGCGAAATAATGCCCCCTTGCGGGGTGCCGGCATCGGTGGGGAAGAGTTCGTTTTGATACACGAATCCCGCCTTGAGCCACTTCCGTAGAATCGCCTTGTCCGTGGGGAGTTTGGCGATCATCCAGTCATGACTGATTTTGTCGAAACAGCTTTGGATGTCGGCCTCCAGCACCCATTGCGCGCTTGCACCTCGGGCAAGAACATTGAAGCATTGTTGCCCTGCATCGGCAGTTGAGCGCTCCGGTCTGAATCCGTAAGAATGCAGATCGGCGGTAGTCTCCGCGATGGGTTCCAACGCCAGCAAGTGTAGAGCTTGCATGGCGCGGCATTTCATCACGGGTATACCGAGCGGCCTTGTCTTGCCATTCTTCTTCAGAATAAATACTCGCCGAAGCGGAAGTGGCGAATAACCCCGCCTCTTCAACGACGCTATCGCGTTGGTCTTTGCCACCGGCGTTCTCCAAGTGACCTTGTCCACGCCGGGGGTGTTCCTGCCTTTATTTTCAGTCACCCGCTTGACGGCTAATGCTTTGCCGCTGAACGAGTGGGTCAGCAACCATTGCAGGGCTTTCACCCTATTGTGGCAGCCAGCCTGTGTCGCCTTCACAATACGCGTTTGTAGCCCTCTTACTTGACATTGGACTTTGGCCCAATTGACGCCCTCCCAAGTCATGCCAGAGGGTGCACGTGCCCGTGTTGCAACACTCATTTGCTCTCCCCCCGTAAAGATGGTTCTAAAAAAACTCTCCTGTGAAGAAAGACCATGAGGAAGTCTGCCCGCTTTCGCGCGAGGTGATGTTGCAACCCCTATCCGCCCCATTACAGAACGGCATTCGCTTTTTCCTCGATCCTGTGCCCGTACCGCCATGGGCAGACTTCGCAGCCTGCTGTCCCCGAGGGGAGCGATACGAGGTTTCCACGTTCCACTTGCAAAAGTATGTCGGGTTAGGTGCCTGCTTTGGACCGGAAGGCATATGGGTCACGAGGGCGTAAATCAAAAACGCTTCTCCCACCTCCGTTGCCGTTTGGCTCAAGCGTGACAGCCACTTGCGCTTGTCATAGGTGACGATCTTTATCGCAGATTCACATGTGTTCACCCTACCGACTATCTAGCACTGATCCGGCGTGTGGCTGCCAGAAGGGTACGCCTCTCGCGATTGATACCCCGCACCTTGCGGTGCTTCGTTACATTGTCAGAGTCGCTCTTTATTCAGACTCCTAGATTCACCCGGTGACACGGGCGGTTCCCTCCTTTACAGTGAGAACAACTTCTACAAGCGACTTCGTGTCGCACTTGATTTTCCTATCGCTCCGATGATGACGGCGTGGTGGTGATTCCGCGGGCAAAGGCGGCCGACGTGGCCGCCGCCGCAGCAGCACGCGAAGCCAACGAGGAAGAAAAACGCCAGCGCCTCGCCAGCGGCGAACTGGGCCTCGATATGTACAAAATGCGCGAAGCCCTGGAAAAAGCCGGGCTGCGTTACGTTGATTACGACGGCAAATAAAGCCGCAACAAGGCATGGATTCCCTGGACAGGGAATGCCAGCCAATCACAAGGAGACCACAGCATGAAAAGAATGGCGAATTGGTTTGCTGCACTGGTGTTTTGCGCAACGGCCGCATCGGCGTTGGCGCAGGGCTTTCCATCCAAGCCGGTCAAGGTAATCGTTCCTTTTGCCGCCGGCGGTGTCGGTGACATTACCGCGCGCGTAGTGGCGCAGAAAATGGGCGAATCCATGGGCCAGCAGGTTCTGGTGGAAAACAAGCCTGGCGCCGGGGGAATCCTGGCATCGGATACCGTGGCCAAGGCCGACCCCGACGGCCACACCATCCTGTTCATGACCAACGGCAACGCGGTCAGCGCCGCGCTGTTCAAGTCCTTGCCCTACGACACCATCAAGGATTTCGCGCCGGTGGGCATTGCCGGAAGTTTCGACATATTGCTGGTGGTCAATGCCGACTCACCCTACAAATCGGTGGCCGACCTGCTCGCCTGGGCGAGGGCCAATCCGGGCAAGCTGAGCATGGGCACGATCAACATCGGCAGCACGCAGAACCTCGCCGCCGAACTGTTCCGTTCCATGGCAAACATTGAAGCGCAAATCATTCCGTTCAAATCCAGCGCTGACGTGGTCGGTGCGATGCGGCGCGGCGACGTGCAGGTGAGCTTCGAATTTCTCGGCGCGGTCAAAGGGCAGTTTCAGGCCGGCGTCGCGCGGCCGCTCGCGGTTGGCGCGGAAAAGCGTTTTGACGGATTGCCCGGTGTGCCTACGGCGTCCGAAAGCGGTTTGCCCGGTTATCTGGTCAATTCCTGGAACGGTTTTGCCGCCCCGGCAAAAACCCCCCGGGCGATTGTCGAGCGCCTGAACCGTGAAATCAACGCCGCCCTGAACGCGCCCGACATCAAGAAACGTCTGCAAGACCTGAGCGTGGAGGCGCGTCCCGGTACGACCGACGCCATGGCCGCGGTGCTCGCCGCCGACATCGCCAAATGGAAGTCGGTCATCGAGAAAGCAAAAATAGAAAAGCAATGACGGGCTGATTCCGCACGCCTGTCATCGGCCGGAAATGCCCTTGCAGGGCGCGCTTCGGCGCGGTAGGCCAAAGCCGTTCGACGGGCGCCGGGAATTCTTGGCGAAACTCCCGTCTTACCGCCAGGCGTGGCTTTCCAGTCGATGGCCATTTTTAACCGGTTTTTAATATCAGGAAGGAATGCACGTGAACGCTCCCGCCATCCGATCCATCATTGGGCCGGACCCGAACCCGGTAAAGCCGAAGTTCAAGATGCCGCCCGGTTCCTGTGACTCGCATTGCCACATTTTCGGACCGGCGGACAAATTTCCCTACTCGCCCACACGCACTTATACGCCGCCGGATGCGCCGAGGGAAAAGCTCAAGGCCTTGCACGATTTCCTCGGTTTCGAACGGGCCGTGCTGGTGCAGGCGAGCTGCCATGGCGCCGACAACCGCGCCATGCTCGACGCCATTGCGTGGTCGCAGGGCAAGTGGCGCGGCGTCGCCATGGTTGGTGCCGAGGTGACCGAGAAGGAGCTGGAAGCGCTGCACGCCGGAGGTGCCCGTGCCGTGCGTTTCAATTTCGTCCATCACCTCGGCGGCGCGCCCGACCCCAGGGTGTTTGCGCGCACGCTCGCCATGTTGAAGCCGCTGGGCTGGCATATCGTGCTGCACTTTGACGCCGAGGACATCGAGAAGTACATGGACACGCTCAACAGCATCCCGGTGCCATTCATTATCGACCACATGGGGCGGGTGCAGGCCGAGCACGGAACGGAGCAAAAGCCGTGGAAGATGATGCTCGAGCTGATGAAGAACGAACGCGCCTGGGTCAAGGTGTGCGGACCCGAGCGCATTACCAAGGCCAAGCCGTTCCGCGATGCACGGCCGTTTGTGGAAGGCCTCATCAACGCGGCGCCGGACCGCACGCTGTGGGGAACTGATTTCCCGCACCCGAACGTGAAAGTCATGCCCAACGACGGCGAACTGGTCGATCTGTTCGGCGAGTTTTGCACCGAAGCCACGCTGCGGCAAAAAGTGCTGGTGGACAATCCGACGCGCCTGTACTGGGCAGACAGCAAGGCCTGAGGCGATGGACCTTGCCGCACTGCAGGCCTGGGTAGGCCGCGAGGAAAGCGCCGAGGATGAGGTGACGCGGCCGGCGGCGCGGCGCATGGCGGCCTTGCTCGATATGGCGGCGTTTGCCGGCAGGCGCGGCGATGCGCTGCCCACCGGCTGGTATGTACTGCTGTTCGCGCCGACCGAGCGGCATTCGGGGCTCGCGGTCGATGGCCATCCGGCCAAAGGCGGCCTGTTGCCGCCGGTGCCGCTGCCGCGGCGCATGTTCGCCGGGCGGCGTGTCGAGTTTCGTGACCAATTGCGTATCGGCGATGAAGTCGGCCGCGTGTCGCGCGTCCAGAGCATTGCGCCCAAGACCGGACGCAGCGGACAGATGTGCTTTGTCACCGTGCGCCACGAAATCAGTTCGCCGCGCGGCCTCGCCGTGATCGAAGAGCAGGATATTGTCTATCGCGAAAAAAGCAAGGCCGGTGCAACGGTAGCGCAGCGCGAGGCGGCGCCTGCAGTGGCGCCGCCGGCTGCGCCCTGGTCGCGCACGCTGACGCCCGACCCGACGCTGTTGTTCCGCTATTCGGCGCTGACGTATAACGCCCACCGTATTCATTACGACACCGCTTATGCACGCGGCACCGAGGGCTACCCGGACCTGGTGGTCAACGGCGGCCTCACCACACTGTTGCTGTGGGAGATGGCAAAACAGCAGACCGGCCGCGAAATCGGCAGGTCGGCCACGCGTAACGTCAAGGCCTTGTTCGTCAATCGCGCGCTCACCTTGTGCGGCGGGCCCGCAGAATACGGCCGTCTGCTGTTGCGGGCGCTCGACGCCGACGGCGCGCCGGCGATAGAGGCCGAACTCGAAATGGCGGCGGCATGAGCGGCGGTTCGCTCGAGGGCGTGCGCATACTCGATCTCTCCTCGGTGGTGGTCGGGCCGCTGGCGACGCAAATCCTCGCCGACCACGGGGCTGACGTGATCAAGGTCGAGAGCCCGGCCGGCGACATCGGCCGCACCCTCGCCGGACGCGGACGCACCGAGGGCATGTCGGGCAAGTTCCTGCACCTCAACCGCAACAAGCGCTCCATCGTGCTCGACCTGAAAAAGCCGGCGGGCCTTGCCGCACTGATGCGCATGCTCAAGACCGCCGACGTGCTGTTGTGGAATGTGCGCCCCGAGTCGATGGCGCGCATGGGGCTTGGCTACGATGCGGTGCGCGCGGTCAACCCGCGCATCATTTACTGCGGCATGTTCGGCTTCGGTCAGGACGGACGCTACAAGGACAAGCCGGCCTACGACTCGATCATCCAGGGCGCCTCTGGTGTGGCGGCGCTGCACCAGCGCGTCAGCGGCACGCCGCGCTATGTGCCTTATGTCATGGCCGACCGCACGGTGGGCCTGATCGCGGTGCAGATGATACTGATGGCGCTGTTCAGGCGCGAGAAAAGCGGCGAAGGGCAGGCGATTGAGATTCCGATGTTTGAAAACATGGTCACGCAGGTGATGACCGAGCACATGTATCTGGCGACTTTTGATCCGCACTTGGTTGCCCAAGGCGATGCGGCAAACGCCTATGGTGACCCGCGCGTGCTCGATCCGGAGAACCGGCCGATTCCGACCGGCGACGGCTATGTCTGCATTTCGGCCAATACCGACGCCCAGGCTTTTGCGCTTTTTGCGGCGATCGGCCGGCCCGAACTCAAGGACGACCCGCGCTTTTGCAGCGTCGGCGCGCGTTTCAGGAACGTCGCAGCCTTTTTTTCCATACGCGCCGAGGGCATGAAGCAAAAGACCTCGGCCGAGTGGCTGGAGATATTTGACCGCATGGACGTGCCGGCGGCGCCGTATCACACCCTTGAGACCCTGCAACAGGATCCGCACCTGATGGATGCGGGTTTTTTCGAGCGCGTCGAACATCCGACCGAGGGGAGCATCTGGAACATGCGGCCGGCGAACAAAATGTCAGCAGGCCACCGCCGCGACTTCAGCCCGGCGCCCAAGCTCGGCCAGCATACGCGTGAGCTGCTGGGCGAGGCCGGCTACGGCACTGAAGAAATCGAATCCCTCATCAACTCTGGCGCCGCACGCGCCTGGAAAGGTCCGCAATGAAATCATTTCGTGTAATCGGCTGTCTGGCTGTCGTAGTAGCGCTGCTCCTCGGCCTTGCCGCGCCGGCATCGGCGCAAGCCTATCCGACCAAGCCGATACGGCTGATCATTCCGTTTCCCCCGGGCGGTTCCACCGACATTCTCGGCCGCGCCGTGGCGCAAAAGCTGTCCGAAGCCTGGGGCCAGCAAGTCATTGTCGATAACCGCGGTGGTGCCGGCGGCACCATAGGCGCCGACCTCGCGGCCAAGGCGCCCAGTGACGGTTACACGCTGATGATGGGGCATATCGGTACGCTTGCGGTCAACGTGTCGCTGTACAGCAAGCTGAGCTACGACCCGGTCAGGGATTTCACGCCGGTATGCATGGTGGCGTTGGTGCCCAACGTGCTGGTGGTCAACCCGTCGCTGCCGATAAAAACCGTCGCCGAATTGATTGCCTACGTCAAGGCCAATCCGGGCAAGCTCGACTACAGCTCGGGTGGCAACGGCAGCGCGGCGCATCTGGCGGTGGAGTACTTCAAGCTGCAAACCAAAACCGCGATCGTGCATATCCCGTACAAGGGAACAGGTCCGTCTGTTACCGACCTCATTGCCGGCCAGGTTGCGCTGACCATGACCGGCGCGCCTGCGGTGATGCCGCATGTGCAGTCCGGCCGATTGCGCGCGCTGGGCGTATCGAGCCCGCAGCGTGTGCCGGCTCTGGCGCAGATACCGACCATCGCCGAGGCCGGCATCGCCGGCTTTGACGCGACACAGTGGTACGGCATTGTCGCGCCGGCCGGAACGCCGAAAGAGATTGTGGCCAAACTCAATGCCGAGATCCGCAAGATCATGCAATCGAAGGAAATGCTCGATCGTCTGAATACCGAGGGCGCCATCGCCGCGCCCGGCACGCCTGAAGAATTTGGCGCTTATATCAAGAAAGAAATCGCACGCTGGGCGGTGGTCGTCAAGGCCGCCGGCATGAAGGCCGACTGAGGTCGCGGGTCGCACCAGTGCCGCCCGCACCGGCGTGGTGCGGGTGGCGATATGGCGCCGGATAATAGTTACTCTGAGCCCGGACCCTGAGCGGGTCATCCCTTTAATTTAGCGAAGGCACAGCATGTTGCGTTTTATTGCAGTTCTCGCGGCGACCGTATCTTTTTGTTCCAGTGCTGCGTTCGCGCAAGCCTATCCGAACAAAGCCGTTCGCCTGATAGTGCCCTTCGCCGCCGGGGCCGGTACCGATGTCGTGGCGCGCACGGTGATGCAGCGCGCCGGTGAAATCCTCGGCCAGCCGATGGTGGTGGAGAATCGCGTCGGCGCCGGCGGCAACATCGGTGCGGAGGCGGGCGCCAAGGCGGCGCCCGACGGCTACACCATCACCATCCTGTCCATCATCCATGCGGCCAACCAGAGTTTTTACCGCAAGCTCGGCTACAGCACGGAAGGCGATTTCGTGCCGGTGGTCGATATCGATGTGTCGCCGACATTGTGGGTGGTGCGCGCCGACCTGCCGGTGCGAACAGCGCAGGAACTCGCGCAGCTTGCCACATCCAGTCCGGGCAAGCTGACCTATGGTTCGGGCGGCGCTTCACACGCCGCGGAGTTGTTCAAGGCGCTGACCGGGGGCGACATCACCGTGGTGCCCTACAAGGGCGTGTCGGCGGTGATGCAGGACCTGCCCGCCGGCCGCGTTGACATGTCGGTTGCCGGATTCCTCGATTCCGACGCGCATATCCGTTCGGGCAAGCCAGCGCGCGCTGGCCACCACCAACACCGAGCGTTTGTTGCAACTGCCGGACGTGCCGGCGATGCGCGAATTCCTGCCCGGTTACGACTTCACGCTGTGGTACGGCATATTCGCGCCGCGCGGCACGCCGGCCGCCATCGGTACACTCACCCCACGGATCGCCGTGGCCGTCTCGCGCGCCCATGCGCCCGCGGCGCCGAGGGCGCGATTGAACTGGTGCGGCTCGATCTCGAGCCTCGCGCACAGCCCTTCGACAACCCCGGCCTCCGCCTGCTCGCACGCCTGCGCAAGCTGCAGCGGCAGCGCGCAGGGCCCGACGCGACGCACGATTGCGCCGCTCACCTCCCGTGGCAGCTTCACCTGGGCCAGCAATGAGGCCATCGACACCTTGAGCAGCACGTCGAGCAGCGAGAACATGCCGGTGAGGAACAGCGCCTGGCGTTCGGACTCGTGGGAATCGGCCCCGGCGAGCAGTTCCATGAAGCGGCCGCGGGCCAACGCGCTCTCCAGCACGGCGTGGTGCCCAGGCCCCGGGGGCGCCGACACGCACAGCAGCAGCGCAAGCCAGCGGTAAAGCGGATCCCGCCCGAGGACCAGTATCGTCTCCTCGATCGAGGTGACATTGCGCATGGCGCCGAGGGCCGCCGAATTGGCCAGGCGCAGGATCCGGTAGGACAGCATGGGGTCGAGACGGACCTGCTCGGCGATCTCGTGCGGCGTAGCGCCGCCGCGCACGCGGCCCAGCAGTTCGCAGATGCGCAACGCGCTGGGGTTGGCCCGGGTTGCGCTCCACTCCTCGCGCCTGCGCACGAACGGGCCGCGCAGGTACACGAAGCCCAGGCGCGCGCAGGCATCGAACTCGTCCTGGGTCTGCAGGCCGCGGACTCCCAGCTTCAGGGCCGGGTTCAGTTTCGACAGGCGCCGTGCGATCCCGACGAGGTCGGGCGGCAGGAAATCGGTGACTGAAAAGAATGCCGTGGCGATCGCGCGGGCCAGCGCATCGCTTTCGAGCGCCGCGCGTCCGTCCGCAAGGCCAACGCAAACGCCCCTGCGCCCCAGTGACTGGATGCGCTCGATGAGCGCGTCGTTGAACGCATGCAGCGAAGCCGGTCGCAGCAGCAGGACGGTGCCCGTCCCGGCCAGCGCGTCGACTGCGGGATCGCACAGGATCTCGAGCTTGGTCGTGATGAATAGCGTCCGGCCGACCGCAAGAGTGCGCGCATCCTTCGTGCCGAGATGGCGCAGCAGCGCCTTCTCACGTTCCAGCTCAGTCTCTGCGGCGACCCGGTCGTCCGTCTGCGAGAAGTCGTACCCCGCCACGCCCATCGCGCGGTCCAGCACCGCTTCGCGCAGCACGATGAAGCGGTTGTCTTCCGAGGCGGCAAGCGCGAACGGATGAAGATCGACCGGCGCGGGACGCGGGCCGCCGCCGGAGGGGCCTTCGGTCAGGCGGCGCCATAGTTGTGAGAGGAGCCACATCGACTCCTTATCGGCCGGGTTTGCCGATTCGTGAGTCCGCCGGGGCGGCGACTTGCCCTTCGCGGCGTGTGTATAATACACACTATGCACAGCTCCGAGCTCATCAAGCGACTGAAGCAGGCGGGTTGGGTGCTGCGGGGGGTGAAAGGATCACACCACGTTTACATTCACCCGGAAAAGGGTGGCCACATCAGCGTGCCGCACCCGAAGAAGGCCTTGGGAACAGGGTTGCTGCACAAGTTGATGAGGCAAGCCGGACTGAACTGACAGGAGTAAGCGCGATGAATTATCCAATTGCCATTGAACCGGGCGACAAGCGTCATGCCTTCGGCGTGACCGTACCCGATCTCCCCGGCTGCTTTTCTGCGGGAGACACCCTGGACGAAGCCATACTAAACACCAAAGAGGCGATTGAACTGTGGCTGGAAACCGTCATCGATGATGGCGGCCAGGTGCCCGAACCGCGCCACATCGCCGAGCACCAGGCCAATGCCGAGTACACCGGATGGATCTGGGCGGTGGTGTCGGTCGACTTGGCCGAACTGGCGGACAAGAGGGAACGCGTGAACATCACTCTGCCGGCGCGCGTGCTGCGCCGGATCGATGCCGCGGCCAAGGCCGCCGGCGAGTCACGCTCGGGTTTCATCGCGCTCCTGGCGCTGCGGGCTTGAGGAAACCCGCAGGGCCGATCGCGCAATCTGTGTGATGTCGGGAAGCTCTGCTTACGAGCGCTCCCGGAACTGTACCTTCTGAGAAACTGTCGGTAGCAATACCCCTGGAGTTGGGAAACGACATGGGTGAATTCACCCATGCGCTGGGCGTGGTGGCCCGCGCCCGCGGCATGAGCGCGGTGGCCGAAAAGTCTGGCCTGACCCGAGAGGCTCTGTACAAGGCATTGCGCCCCAGCTCAAAGCCCCGGTTCGACACGATTTACCGGGTGTGCAACGCACTGGGCGTGCGCCGCGTTGCGCAGGCGGGGTCTTCGCGCGTCTAAGGGCGAAGACCAAATACCGACAGCCGCTCGACGATCTCCTTGGGCATCTTCGCCGGACCTGGCGCTGCGCGGGCGTATGGCTCAGGCCACCCGCGCGAAGGGAAAGCGAATTTCCACCGATTCGAACGGCACCGAAATCAAGCCGTCTTCCGAACGTTCAATCAGCCCCAGTTAAAATAATCCTAATGTCCGCCCGTGCGCGGCCGATAAGAGCCGCATCCCACGGGCCTCTCGGCGAGGCGTAATCCTTAACATTCTCCTCGAGGAATCGTTTACTGGAGCCGTTCTCCAGGCAGTTGGCGTATCCGTACCAGTACATTTCAGGCACGCGAATCCGGTCCGTGGGGATCCCTCCCCAAGGGTGGACACGAAGCGGAATTCAACCGCAGCGTGGAGCGGATCGCCAACGAGGTGACAAGGCGACTGCACCAGCCCATCTACGGCCTGCACGGACTGCGGGGCATGTATGCGTCGGATCCGCGCGTGACCCACGGAAAGTTCCGCGCCCACACGGCGGCTCCTTCGCAAAGCGGCTCACTGCGAAGGCAGATCAGGACGGATGCTTCGCGCCGCTTTTGCCCGATGCCGTCAGGCAGCGGGTAATACTCGAGCGCGTTTCACCTTCGGTGCACCAGCTTTTCTGGCTTGCCACAAGTCATATCCAGTCTGCTGCGCTATCCACAAATCAGCGTGTCCACCGTTTTCAACGCCTAGCCAGCCCTCCAAGCGCAGCGCCATTTCCGGCGAGATGGCGGCGCGGCCATTGAGTACGCGAGACAGCGCGGCGCGAGTCACTCCCAATTGAGCAGCGGCCTTGGTCACAGTCAGCCCCAGGGCTGGCAACACATCCACCCGCAAGGTTTCCCCCGGATGAGGGGGGGTGTGGATTCGCGTCATGTCCAATGCTCCTTAGTGGTAGTCCTGATAATCAACCAGCACGGCATCAACCCCTTCAAATGTGAATGTCATGCGCCAGTTTCCATTGACCCACACCGACCAATGCCCATCCGAAAGCTGGTGCAATTTCCATCCCGGCACATTCATATCCTTGGCGAGCTTGGCAATGTCAAGCCGTGTCAGTTGTCGCTTCAGTCGCGCGGCATGGTGCGGCTGAATACCCGCCCGACTGCCCGTATCGAAAAAGGCTTGCAGACCTTTATGGCGGAATTTCTTAATCACGTTTCAAGTGTATAGCGTAGCGTTTCGGTAGTCAAATTCTTACCCGCCGCTTTACCGCTCCCGCCAGTGCAATTACCAGCACCACCACCGCTGGCAAAGGCCAGCCATACCCTTGTCATGCCTCAGTCAGACGCCCCGATAGCGGACGCTGAGCCTCAGTCCGGCCAGTCTCCGTCAAGAGCAATTGCTGGAAAGGGCATAGTCGCCCGATGGCCGGGCGTTCCGCCTTCCCTCACCAGACGATCTTCCTCGCCAGTCAATCCGCAAAAATCACTCCACCCGCACTCACCTCAGCACCAATCGGACTACGCGTGAAATATGCGGGCTAGCTCTTCTGGCGGATCGCGAGCACCGCCTGGTTCCTGAGCGTCTTGAGCAGGCTGAGTTCGTCGGGCCTGAAACGGAGGGTTTCGGCGCGTTCGGCGTCGGCGTAAATGAGGCCGAGCGCCTTCTTGTTGACGACGAGTGGCAGCAGCACCATGCCCTTTGCGCCGATCGCCTTCCTGTACCAGTCGGGCACGTAAGGCTTCACCTTTTCGGCGTCGAGGTCCTCCAGGCACAGATCGGCGCCCTGCACGACGGCCGCATAGAACACGTCGCGCGAACCAGTGGTGGGCACCGACAGTCCGGACTGCACGAGCGCATCGGCGTCCGCGCCAAAACCGAACCGGCACCGCAGCAGCTGCCGGGCCGGTTCGCTCACGAAAAGCAGCACGCGCGTGAATCCCATGGCGCGGTACATCGTCTCCAGGATGATGCGCAGCAGGTCGTTCAGGTGGTATTCGCCGACCAGCGTGTTGGTGATGTCCTGCACGCCCGCGGCCAGCGCCGCGTGCCGGTGGGCCGAGGGCGGCGCATCGGAGGGGGAGGCGGCGAACTGCGCCGGGTCGGCCGTGCGCAGAACGGTTTCCGGAGCGATCCGGCGCAAGGTCGGTTCTCCTTCGTCCGGAGTTGAAACGGGCGTCCCCCAGCTCCTGGCGTTGGCCACGACCGGGCACATGGTTGCGCTGTAGCCAAGGACCTGCGCGTCGCCCATCAGCCGGGCCAGCGATTCCTGGACCGCGCCGGTGAGGCCTCTGGCCGAAACGCCGGTGGCCGCGCCGAACCGTTCGACCAGCCCGGCCAGCTTCGCGGCGCGGTCGCGTTCGCTCGATGTTCGCACCACGGCCGCGAGGCTGTTGGAAAGTTCCGAGATCACGCGCAGCTTGTCGTCCTCGCCGACCGGGCGCGGCGCGGTCTTGCCGGCCGCGCACCGCATCGAGGTGAGGATCGTATCGGGGAGGTTCCAGGCGCGGCCCACGCCGGCGCCGAGGTCCTCGTAGGAAATGCCGAGCACCTCGGTGGAAGCGCGGCGTTCGTCGAACCCCCGGGCCGCCATCAGGCGCGCGACTTCCTGCGCTTCGTCGTGCAGGTAATACGTGGTGAGCAACCGGCCCAGCCGGTGGTACATCGAGCAGATGAAGGCCTGTTCGGTGTCGTGAATGCCGACCAGGCCGCACAGCTGGCGCGAAAGGATCGCCGAGAAGTAGGACGCGACCACTTCGTCTTTGAGCTCCGCGGCTTTGGGCTTGTCGTGCAGGTGCTCGAACAGCATCAGCGAAAGCGCGATCGAGCGGACCTGGTCGAATCCGAGGATGGCCACCGCGCGCGACACGGTGCTGATCGTGCCGCCGAACTGCGCGTAGTTCGACGCATTGACGATGCGCAGCAGCTTGTTGGTGATCGAAAAGTCCTTGAGGATGCTGTTGCAAAGCACGCTCGCGTGCTCGCGGTCGGCGGCGACGCGCGTGACCGCGGAAAGCGCTCCGGACAGGACCGGGAAGTCGCTCTGGTGGCGCATGCGACGCAGCAGGAACTCGAGGGTTCCCTGCTTGGCCGGCTCGGCGGATTCGGGGGCGGCCGGCTCGGGCGCCAACCACGCCTCGAGCGCCGCCGCCATTGCGAGCGCTCCGTCGTATCGCTCGCGCGGGTCCTTGGCCAGGGCCTTCATCACGATCAGGTCGAGTTCGGGGGCGACGCTGGGGTTGCGCCGTGACGGCGGTTCGTAATCCTCGTGCACGATCCTGTGCATGGTCTGGTAGGGGTCGCGCGAACGCACGGGCGGCGAGCCGGTGAGCATTTCATAGAGGACCACGCCGAGCGAAAACAGGTCGCAGGAGGCCTCGTAGCGATGCGTGGCGATGTACTCCGGCGCCATGTAGGCCGGCGTGCCGCAGAACTCGGCGTGCTCGTCCGAGGGGCCATGCACGGCGATGCCGAAATCCATCAGGCGCGGCACGCCCTCGGCAGTGAGCATGATGTTGGCCGGTTTCACGTCTCGGTGGACGACCTGCCGGGCGTGGGCGTAAGCAATGCCCTCGAGCAGCGCGAGCGTGATGCGCACCGCCTCGGCCGCCGGCATGAGTCCGTCGGCGCGCACGCGCTGCGCGAGGCTGTGCCCCTCGACCAATTCGAACACGAGGTAGGGCTCGCCCTGGTCTTCGCCCGCGTCGTAGAGCGTGACGATGTTGGGGTGCTGCAACCGGCTGACGATGCGCGCCTCGGCGAGCAGCGCTTCGAGTTGCGAAGCCGCGCCATCGGCATTCAGATGCAGAGTCTTGAGCGCGACTTGCCGCTCCAGGTGGGTGTCCATCGCAAGGTGGACCGCGCCCTGCGCGCCGCGGCCGAGTTCGCGCAGGACCTCGAAACGCCCGATGCGCGAGGGCACCGGCGCTTTGGGAGCCAGTGAAATTGCCAATGCCATGCCGTCCCCGGATCAGGAAGCGCGAAGAAAGGCGTCACGTTACGCGCGAGCGGGTTCATTCGATGCGTGAAACAGGGCGGGTTTCGGCCTTCAATTCGGGGCGGGGAATCCTTCGCAATTCGCCTCTTCGGTTTCGCCGGAGGGTGCCGATAATTCCAGCACAGACATTTCCAGATGCGGGGAAGGGCGCCGTGCAGATGAGCCTTAAGTCGATGCTTGCCAAGGGCGCGGCCGCCTGCGGCATCATTGCCCTGATCGGCACTGGTTCGGCACAACAGCCGAGCGAACTCGGATTTTCGACCCGGGTCAGCGCAATGCTGGCCGCGAAATATGCCGAGCGATTCGGGGCTTCGACCGTGCAGCGGATCGGCCGGTGGAAAACGTTCGCCCGGGAGCGCAAAGGCTTCTCGCCGACGCGAGTGTTCGAAACCCCGGACGGCCACGAGGCGGCGCTGGAAATGGTCAACGCCGCGATCAACGACAACGTGACCTGGAAGGAGGACCGGGAACACTGGGGCGCCGAGGACTATTGGGCGACACCGGCCGAGTTGATCGGTAGCGCCGGCGGGGATTGCGAAGACTACGCGATCGCCAAATATTACCTGCTCAAGGAGTTGGGCGTGCCTATCGCTCGCCTGCGCATTACTTATGTGCGCGTCCTCAACCTCAATGGACAGGCGCACATGGTCCTGGCCTATTACGCGAGCGCGGAGGCCGAGCCGCTGATCCTGGACAACCTCGTTCCTCGTGTAAGACCGGCTTCGCAGCGCACCGATCTCGACCCGGTCTACAGTTTCAACGACGACGAAATCAGGTTGGTGGCAGGCGGCAGGCGCGGCAAGCCTTCGGAGATCCGGAACTGGATCCACGTGCAGACGCGGCTCGCCATGGAAGCCCGCATCTAGCGATGGGGCCGCCGTGACCCTCGGAAGACAGTTGCTTTCCGGCACCGCGCTCATCTTCATCGCGCTTCTCGTCGGTATCGAGGCGATCTACGTGGCCAGCGCGCGCGGCAATCTGGAAAATCAGCTCGACGCGCACGCCAACGAGACCGCCACGCAACTTGCGCTGTCGATCGGCGCGCGCATGCCGGTGATCGACCTCTCCCTCATCAACATCATGGTGAGCCCAGTGTTCGACCGCGGCCACTTCCTGTCGATCACGGTCGAGGATCCGAAGGGCGAGATCCTGTTCGCCCGTCGGCTCGACCGTCGCACGACGGACGTGCCGGCATGGTTTACCGGCCTGGTGACGCTGGAGGGCCCGCAGGGAGAAGCGTTGATCACCTCGGGATGGCGCCAGTTGGGCAGGGTCCTGGTGCGAGTCCACCCGGAGTATGCGTATCGCCAGCTCTACGATGCCGCCATTGCCACGCTCGCCTGGCTGGTTCTCCTGTTCGCGCTGGCACTTGTCGCAATGCGCCTGTATCTGCTGGGCATTCTGCGGCCGCTGAAAAAAATCGAGGAAACGGCCGATGCGATCAGCAATCGGCGATTCGTTACCGTGGATATCCGGCCGCGAACACGGGAGTTGCAAAGTGTCATCGCCGCGATCAACAGCCTTTCGGGCAAGATCCGTGACACGATCGCCAGCGAAACCTCGCGCGCCGAGCGCCTGCGACACGAACTTTACGAAGACGGCATGACCGGACAACTCAACCGGCGCGGCCTGGAGCGTTCGATCGAGAGCGCCATCGGCGAGAACGGCGACGTGCATTCGGGGACGCTGGCGCTGTTCGCCCCGAGCGGCCTGGAAGATATCAACAAGGCGCTGGGCGTGGCCAAGGGCGATGCACTCCTGGCGGGGCTCGCCGCGGCCATGGCCGCGCCGGCGCCGCCTATCCTTCCTCTGGTCGGCCGGTGGCACGGGCCGGTGTTTGCGGCTTTCCTGTCGGACGTGTCCGACGGGGGGGCGCGCGAATGGGCACAGTCGATCTGCGCGAGTTTCCCGGCGCAGATGCGCAGTTGCGGATTTCCTTTCGATTTCGCGCTGTCCTGCGGCCTGGCCGGGTTCGGCGGCGGCGCACGGCTTGCCGAGTTCGCACAGCGCGCCGAGGCCGCGCTGGCGCGGGTGGCGGGGAAGGGCGGCGTGGCCCTCGACGAGTCCAGGGCGGACGCGCCGGTGGTCGACACGATCCGGGCGGTCAGGCAAGCGATCGACGCGGGTCGGGTTTCGCTGCTCTGCCAGAAAGTGCTCACCGTCGAGGGCGGCCATCCGCTCCAAATGGAATTCATGTCGCAGATCGCGGATGCCGGAAGCGCGCCGATTGCCGCGGGAACGTTCGTGCCGATTGCCGCGCAATTGGGCTTGCTGCCATTGCTCGACCGGAAAGTCGCCGAAATGGTCGTGGCCGCGGTGACACGTGATTCAACCCTGCCGCGGACCATCAGCCTGAACGTGTCGCTACAAAGCGTGGGCGACGCGTCGTTCCGCGCATGGCTGATACAGTTTCTGAAAGACAACCCGGCCGCGGCCCGCCGTTTGGTGTTTGAAATGACTGGGGCAGCCGCAAGCAAATCCCTGCCGCTCACGCACCAGTTCGCCGCCGAGCTTCGTGACGCGGGCAGCCGGCTGGCGCTCGATCATTTCGAGCTCGATCGCGGTGCGATTGCCACGGTGCACGACCTGATGCCGGCCTATTTGAAGCTCGCTCCGGCGTTCACAAACGAGATCTGCGCGCGCAAGGATGTGCGATTCGTCCTGGAAGCGATGCTGCGCATGCTGCGGCCGCTGGAGATACCGATCATCGCGCAGGGCGTCGAGGACATCGCATTGGTGCCGGTGCTGAAGGAACTCGACATCCTGGGGTATCAGGGCTACGCGGGCGGGCGGCCGGAACCATTGCCGACCTTTTGAGGACCCGCGCACAAGCTCCCGGGGCGAGTGGCAAGTGCCTTCCCGGGCGGCCGTTCATTGGTTCACAAGGGCAACCACGTCGAAAGGCGTGGACGCAAAGCCACCGGGCTAAAGGGCCAGTTCGCCCCATGCTAGCGGGGACGCCGGCGGGGATCGCACATTGCAGCGCGCTATGCAACGCAGCCAGTCAGAGCGGCTAAAATGAGGGCTACGCCCCAACCTCACCCAGGCGGCCCTGACCGGGCCGTTGTCATTCAAGGCCTTCGATGAACGCACCCGCCACCCAGTTCGACCCGGACTCCGCACGCTTCGGCTCCTCGCGATCACAGAAGCGGCTGGAGGACGACCGGCTGCTCAAGGGCGAGGGCCGCTTCAGCGACGACAGGAATGTGCCGGGTCAGGCTTGGCTGGTCATCGTCCGCTCGCCCTATGCGCATGCCCGGATCACGGGCTTGGACTCGAGCGCGGCGCGCGAGGCGCCCGGGGTCGTCGGCGTGTATTCCATGGCCGACCTCAAGGCCGACGGCGTCGGCCACATCCCGTTCCCGCCGCTCTTCAAGCAGGCGAGCGGCGAGCCCATGGCGGCGCCCCTGCGCACGCCGTTGGCCGAAGACACCGCGTACTACGTCGGTCATCCCGTCGCGGCGGTCGTGGCCGAAACACGCGAACAGGCCCAGGACGCCGCGGAACTGGTGGCGATCGACTACGCGGAGCTGCCCTGCGTGGTCGATCCGCTCAAGGCGCTCGAGCCGGGTGCGCCGCAGGTTTTCGCCGCGGCGCCGGGAAACATCGCGGCCGAAGCCCGCTATGGCGATGCGTCCGCGGTGGCGGGCGCCTTCGCCAAGGCAGCCCATGTCACGCGGGTCGAATTGCATAACCAGCGCCTGATCGCGACGGCGCTCGAGCCGCGCAGCGCGATCGCGGTGTACGAAAAGGATCGCTGGACGCTGCACACGCAGACCCAGCAGCCGACCGGCACGCGCGAGTCGCTCGCTGCGACATTCAAGACTAAGCCCGCGCAGTTCCGAGTCACCGTTGGCGATATCGGCGGCGGGTTCGGCATGAAGACGGGGTTGTACCCGGAAGATGCAGTGGCCTGCTACGCGGCCAGGAAGCTCGCCCGCCCCATCAAGTGGCGGGCGGAGCGCGGCGAGGAGTTCCTCGCCGCGCATGCGGGCCGCGACCAGCTCTTCAAGGCGGGACTGGCCCTGGACGCGTCCGGGAAGATCCTCGCCCTCAAGATGGAGATGATCGCCAATTTCGGCGCGGTCCCGGTCGGCTCGACCGCGATGATCCCGCTCATGCTCGGGCCCAAGGTGCAGACGACGGTGTATCACGTGCCGCTCATCGACTATCACGTGCGCGGCGTGCTGACGAACATCATGGCCAGCGGCGCCTACCGCGGCGCCGGCCGTCCCGAGGCGAACTACCTCATGGAGCGCCTCATCGAGAAAGCGGGCCGCGAGATGGGCATCGACCCGGTCGAGATTCGCCGGCGCAACCTCATCGAACCCCACGCGTTTCCGTACCGCACGCATCTGGGGGACGTCTACGACGCGGGTGAATTCGCGCGCATCCTCGACCGGGTGGTCGCGGAATCCGACTGGACAGGCTATGCCGCCCGCGCGGAGGTTTCCAAACGCGCGGGAAAACTGCGCGGACGGGGATTGGCCGTCTATATCGAATGGACCGGCGCGCTTCCCACGGAGACCGTGGACATCCGCGTCGATGCCGACGGGACCGTGACCGTCTTCTCCGGCACGATGGCGATGGGCCAAGGGCTGGAAACCAGCTACACGCAGCTCATCACGGAGGTGCTGCAGATCCCAATCGAGGCGATCCGCATCGTGCAGGGCGACACCGACCAGGCCAACGGCGTGGGCAGCGTCGGCTCGCGCTCTGCGTTCGTGGGCGGCTCCGCGGTGGTCTCGGCCGGGCGCAAGGTCATCGTCCGCGGCAAGGAGCTCGCGGCCGAAGCGCTCGAGGCCGCGGCGGCGGACATCGAGTTCCGCGACGGAAAGTTTGCCATTTCCGGCACCGACCGCACCATCGGCCTCGCGGACCTCGCCGCGCGGCAGGCGGACAAGTTCATTCGCGTCTCGGCCACCGAGACGCCGTCGGCGCCTTCGTGGCCGAACGGCGCGCAGGTCGCCGAAGTCGAGATCGATCCGGACACCGGCGTGGTGAGGGTCGAGCGGATCACGAGCGTGGACGACATCGGGCGCATCATCAACCACATGATCGTGGCCGGGCAGGTCCAGGGTGGCATTGCGCAGGGTATCGGCCAGGCGCTGTTCGAGCAGGCCGTGTATGACGAGACCGGCCAGCTGCTGACCGGCTCGCTCATGGACTACTGCGTCCCGCGAGCCGACGACCTCCCGCAGATGACCAACGTGTTCGACGAAAGCGTGCCGTGCAAGACGAACCTGCTCGGAGTAAAAGGCTGCGGCGAGCTCGGAACGATCGGCGCGGTGCCGGCCGTGGTTCACGCGGTGCTCGATGCGCTCGAGAGCCACGGCGTGAGGCAGATCGAGATGCCGATCACGCCGGAGAAGGTCTGGCGCCTGCTCGGTGAGCGCGCGTCGAACTAGCGCGATTGCCAGCGTGTCGGGCGATTCGGACCGGCTGCTCGCCTATGCGATCGTTGCGTCGATTCTCGCGCATGCGCTGATCCTTTTGCTGGCGCCGCGCTGGCTCGATCCGATGAAGCGAAAGCGGGCGCCTGAGTCGCCGCCGTTGGTGGCGCACCTGGTCAAGCGCCCGCCAGTGGCCCCGGCACCGCCGCAGGTGGCCGCGCCCGAGGTCGAACCGCGCCCGAGGTCCACACCCGCATTGGAAACGCAGCGCAAGCCTGCGAGCGCAGAGACTGCCCAGCCGAAGCTGGCCGTGCCGCCATCGCCTGGGCAGGTGCCGGCAACCACAGTGGCCCGGGCGCCCGCCGTGGTCGAGGCGCCGCGAGCCGCGGAGCCTCAGCCACCGCCACCGCCTACCTCGGCCTCGTCGACGACCGCCAGGGTGGAAGCAGCCCCGACACCTGCCCCTCCCGCACCCGCTTCGCCCGCGGCAACCGATTCAGCGGATCCGGGGACTCTCGGCCAGTACCGCATTGCGATCATTGCCGCAGCCAAGCGCTACAAGCGCTATCCGAGGCTCGCGCTGGACAACAACTGGGAAGGCCAGGCCGAGATCCGCATGGTGATCGGTCCGGAGGGCAGCATCGTTTCCATCGGCATCCGCTCGCGCTCCGGATACGAGGTGCTCGATCAGCAGGCGCTCGAAATGATCCGCAAGGCCAAGCCGCTCACACCCATCCCGCCGGCCTTGCGCGGAAAGTCGTTCACGGTCGATGTGCCGGTTGTCTTCAGCCTGAAGGAAGAGACGGGCTGAATGCGACCACGTGATCCACGTCCAGGCGGATGCCGATGCGCTCGCCGAGCGTGTGGTTATGGTGGCTCGGAACGAGCGCGAGCACCTTGCGCCCGCTGCCTAACTTCAGCGTGTACATGATCTCGGCGCCGCGGAAAGCCTTGTGCACGACTTCCGCCTGCAGCGCCGACGCATCGTCGTGGATGATGTCGTCCGGCCGCAGCAGCACCTCGGCGCTGCAGCCTTTGCCGCACACGTCGCATCCCGACTGGCATTCGTGCGGGATGAAGCCGTTGAGCACCCCGAGCTCGATTTCGACCTGGTGATCGTTGAGGACCCTGGCCGGCAGGAATACGCCCTGGCCGACGAAGTCCGCGACGAAGCGGTTCACCGGGCGGTGGTAAAGGTTGTAGGCCGTGTCCCACTGCTCGATGCGGCCTTCGCGCATCACGCCGATCTCGTCGGCCATCGCAAACGCCTCGTACTGATCGTGGGTCACCATGACCGCGGTCGTGCCGCTCGCGTTGAGGATGTCGCGCACCTCGAGCGAAAGCCGCTCGCGCAGGTCGACGTCGAGGTTGGAGAACGGTTCGTCGAGCAGCAGCAGGTCGGGTTTCGGCGCGAGCGCGCGCGCAAGCGCAACGCGCTGCTGCTGGCCGCCCGAGATCTCATGCGGGTAGGCAGACAGCGATCCGCCCAGGCCGACCAGCGTCACCAACTCGTCGACGCGTGCGCCGCGCTCTCTCTCGTCCATAGAGCGCAACCCGAAGGCGATGTTCGCGGCGATGTCGAGGTGCGGGAAAAGTGCGTAGTCCTGGAACACCATGCCGATGCGGCGCTTCTCTGGCGGGACGACCAGCCCTGGGCGTGAGACCACCACGCCACCGACGCTGATCTCGCCCGTTGTGACCGGCTCGAAACCCGCGATGCAGCGAAGGAGAGTGGTCTTGCCGCAGCCGCTCGGTCCCAGGATGCAGCCGATGCTGCCGGGTGCAAGGGTGAAGGACAGGTCGTGCACCACCACCTCGCGGCCATAGGCCTGCGAGACGTTGCGCACTTCGAGGACGGAAGAGGGCTGGGGGGGGCTCAAGGGATGATAATGATTCCCATCTTCATTGCCCGAGTCAAGCTCGACTGCTAAGATCTTTAGGGTTTTCAAGGTCTTTTCGCATTTCTCTATGAATTTACCCACCGGAACCGTCCGGGAGCCTGCGGCCTTGCCAAGGATCAGGCTCTCCCTGCTCGAGATCGCCGCGGGTGTAATCGCGCTGGCGATCGCGCTTCCGCTTGTGGTGGTGGCCCTGAACCTGCTCGTGCCTCGCGCCGAGACCTGGTCGCACATGGCGGCCACGGTGCTGCCCGATTACCTGCGCAACACGATCGTTCTCGCAGTCTGTGTCGGCGCCGGCGTCACGCTGGTCGGGGTGAGTTGCGCATGGGTCACGAGCATGTGCCACTTCCCTGGGCGGCGGCTATTCGAGTGGGCGCTGATCCTGCCCATTGCCATGCCGGCGTATGTGATGGCTTACGTCTACACCGACTTCCTCCAGTTCGCCGGACCGCTGCAGTCGGCGCTTCGCGCCTGGACCGGATGGCGAGCCGGGGATTACTCGCTGCCTGATATCCGTTCGCTCGGCGGCGCGGTGTTTGTGCTGGTCGCGGTCCTTTACCCGTATGTGTACCTGCTGGCGCGCACGGCTTTCCTCGAGCAGTCCGGTTCGAGCTTCGAGACCGCCCGCGCACTGGGACAAGGGCCATGGCAGAGTTTCTTTCGCGTCGCCTTGCCGCTCGCACGGCCGGCGATTGCGGCCGGCGTGGCGCTTGCGATGATGGAAACGCTGGCCGACTACGGAACGGTCGCCTATTTCGGCGTCGATACCTTTTCGACCGGCGTGTTTCGCGCGTGGTTCTCGCTCGGCGACCCCGTGGCGGCGGCGCAGATCGGCGCTCTGCTTTTGCTGGGGGTCGGGTGCGTCCTCGCGCTCGAGAGGGCCTTGCGCGGGCGCTCGGCCTTCCATTCCGGTCCGCGGCGCCCGCCTTCGCCGCACCTCTTGCGCGGCGCGCGAGCTGGGGGCGCAGTCCTGATCTGCGCGATTCCGGCAATTGCAGGCTTTATCGCGCCGATGCTCCTGCTCGTGCGACTTTCACTTCAAGAGGCCGGGCCCGGATTCGCGCAGCGGTTCGCGGGCCTCGCGTTCAACAGCGTTTCACTTGCAGGCATCACGGCGCTGCTCGCCGTCGGCGGCGCGCTCGCGATCGCCTATGCGGCGCGCCTGCATCCCGGGCGGGTCGCCAACTTCGGCAATCGCACCGCCGCGCTCGGCTATGCGATTCCCGGCGTGGTGATTGCAGTCGGCGTGCTGGTCCCGGTCACGTACTTCGATCGCTGGCTGTCCGGTTGGCTCGCGGCCCAGTTCGGCACCGCGCCGCAACTCTGGCTCAGCGGCACGATCGCCGCGCTCGTCTACGCGTACCTCGTGCGCTTCATGTCGATCTCGTTGCAGACCGTCGAGGCGGGCCTGGGCAAGATCAAGCGCAGCATGGAAGACGCGGCGCGCAGCCTCGGCCTGCGGCCTGCGGAAGCGATGATGAGGGTGCACGCGCCATTGCTCGCGCGCAGCCTGCTCACCGCGGGACTTCTCGTTTTCGTCGACGTGATGAAGGAGCTGCCCGCGACGCTCGCCATGCGCCCGTTCAACTTCGATACGCTGGCGGTGCAGACCTACAACCTGGCGAAGGACGAGCGCCTCGCCGAAGCTTCGCTGGCGGCGCTCGCGATCCTCGCGGTCGGCCTGATCCCGGTGCTGCTGCTCGCGCGGACGATGGCGCGGCGCTAGCGCGCGCCAGTCCGGGCTACCTCCAGCCGGCGCGGTCGTAGACCTTCTGCGCGGCCGGCTGGTTCTTGCCGAACACGCTTACGTTGATCTCGTCGGCCTTGAATTTGCCGAGCGAAGCGAGCTCTCGATTGTCGATGGCCACCGAGCGCACGACCGTGAACTCGTTGTTGCCGTTGGCGAAGTAACGCTGCGCATCGTCGCTCGCGAGGTATTCGAGGAATTTCACGGCGGCTTCGCGGTTGGGGGAGGACTTGAGGACGCCAGCGCCCGAGATGTTGACGTGCGTGCCGCGGGTGTCCTGGTTCGGCCAGGTCATGCCGACACGCTCCATGGCCGCGCGCTCGTCCGCCTTGGCGGACTTCAGCAGGCGCACGTAGTAGTACGTGTTCACAACGGTCAGGGCGCATTCGCCGGCGGCGACGGCCTTGATCTGGTCGGTGTCGCCGCCTTTGGGGTCGCGCGCGAAATTCGAGACAACACCCCTGGCCCACGCCTCGGCTTTCGGCTCGCCCATGTGGTCGATCATCGAGCTCATCAGCGAAAGGTTGTACATGTTCGACGAGGAGCGCATGCACACCTTGCCTTTCCACTTCGGATCCGCGAGGTTCTCGTAGCCGCGGATCTCACTCGGCTTAACGACGTCCTTCGCGTACACGATCACGCGCGCGCGCGTGGAGAACCCGAACCAAAGCCCGTCGGGATGGCGCAGCGAGGGCGGGATGCGAGAGTCCAGGCTTGCCGACTTCGTCGGCTGGAATAGGCCCATCTGCTCGGCGCGCCACAGCCTCCCCGCGTCGACGGTGATCAGCACGTCGGCCGGGCTTGCCGCGCCTTCGTTGCGAAGGCGTTCGAGGAGGGCATCCTCCGGCGCCTCGATCCGGTTGATCCGGATGCCGGTCTGCTTGGTGAAGTTCGAGTAAAGCGCCTCGTCGGTGTTGTAGTGGCGCGAGGTATAGAGATTGAGGACCTTGTCCTGCGCGAGGGCTGAGCCGACGCCACAGCAGAGCGCGAGGAGTGCGGAAAACAGCGATGTCTTAAAGGAAACAGGCATTTAAAGCTCCGGAAAGCAGATGTCGATAGATGATAATAACTCGCATTCGCATCCTTATCAATAATGAGAATTGTTATCATTCTATCGGCATCGGCGACCCGTGAGCCGGCTGAAAGGAGCGAATGGGGCAGAAGTTGCTGGTACCGAGCGGCGCTCGGTTCGGGCAAAACCTAAAGGCGGACGTCGATCCGGCGGGCGCCGTTCCAGCGTTTCGTCCAGTACGCGCTTTTCAGGCTCTCGATGCGCACGGCGGATCCGGTCCTGGGCGCATGGATGAAGCGCCCGTCGCCCAGATAGATGCCCACGTGCGAATACGGACGATTCAGCGTGTTGTAGAACACCAGGTCGCCCGGCTTGAGGTCTCCGGGCGGAACGGGTTGGCCCACCTGGCTCTGGCCGAGCGTGTGTCGCGGCAGCGCGATCCCGTAGCCCTCGCGGAATACGTGCGCCACCAGTCCGCTGCAGTCGAATCCGGTCGCATGCGAGGCGCCGCCAAACTTGTAGTCGACTCCGATCGACGAAAGGACCCGAAAGAGCATTTCCGATTGGTCCGGCGCTGCGCGATGCACAGGCGCAGGCGGCGCAATCGGCACCGACGCACGCGGAATTGCGCGCGTTTGCGCGGGGTCCTCTACCGGCACCTGCGTCGGCATCGAGCCGCCGCAACCGGAGAGAAGGTAAAAAACTATCCCATACAGCAAGTTAGAACGCATAATTCAAGTAATGTAGATTACAACGGCCGCAGTGTAAAGGCAC
>Ga0163150_10002688_pt1 | contig 26577 bp, 23 predicted proteins | sample OliLakLV19P2IB_FD_148628 | JGI IMG/M metagenome (GOLD analysis project Ga0163150, IMG submission 148628) | Freshwater microbial mat bacterial communities from Lake Vanda, McMurdo Dry Valleys, Antarctica - Oligotrophic Lake LV.19.P2.IB | ecosystem: Environmental > Aquatic > Freshwater > Lake >...
GGCTATGATCGGTAAACAATCATTGTTTCGTGCACCAGTCTATCTTTAGAAAACGAAGTGCGAACCTTCTCGCGCAGACTTTCTCCAAGTGAGCGGCGATTAACAGGATTTTCTTCAAGTTGTGCAAGTGCTTTTGCGATTGCCTGCGGATTTTTTGAGGGAACCAATATGCCTGTTTTTCCATTCTCGATAATTTCAGGAATGCCGCCGACATGTGTTGCAACGGTAGGCAAAGATGCAAATCCGGCCTCAATCAATGCATAGCCCAAAGATTCTGAACGGGAAGGGAAGAGAAAGACATCAAACGCTTTCATATAACTCGCAGCGTCAGTCACATGTCCCAGCAGCTTGACCCGTTTTCCAAGCGTATGTCTCGCTATCTCTTTCTCCAACTCAAGACGCTCGTGTCCTTCTCCCAAGATGACGAGATACGCATCAGGGATTTTCTCTTCTATAAGGGAAAACGCTTCCACTGCCTCAAACACCCCTTTAGTTGGATGTAATTCACATACCATGCCAACGAAAAATCCATTTATTTTAGGCATTAATAACTCCCTGGCACTTTCTCGATCTTTAAATTCTGGCTCTTCAATGCCGTTATACACGACTCGTATTTTGCTCTGCACAAATGGCATCCATCCCATATCGCGTTTTGTCGCCTCGCTATTGCAGATGGTGATGTGGGAGAGTGCGACTGTCAGATAGTGAATCAAAGCAATTGGAATTTTCTGCCACAAGGGCCGATCTTCGTTAAACGCCCAGCCATGCGCGGTAAAAATAATACGCTTTACAAACAAGAGCCTTGCTGCAAGTGCACCTAAGCCGCCGGCTTTTGAAGAATTAAGATGTACGATATCAGGAAACTCGCTTTTTATAATTGAAAATAACGTTTTAAAAGAAGAAAAATCTGCGCCAATATTAATATCCCGACCAAGCTGAGGTAACTCGATTGTTCTGATACCGGCCCCCTCGAGCGAGACCCCTAGTTTCCCCGGATTGCCATACGCAACTACCACTTCAAAACCCGCCCCCTTAGCTTGTGTAGATAGATCAAAAACATACTTCTGGGCGCCACCCCAATTCGCTTTTGTGATTATGTAGAGGATTTTCATGAAATAAGAACGAACGACTAGTATAAATAGAGTGTCTGAAACCTCAAAGCCCTGTAAAGGCTTATATGGTATAACCTTACCACAATGCTTTCAGGTGCAAGACATGCCTCAATCGGCCTATTTTTGGGAGATCTCGTCGCCTTTTCTCTTTCGCTATGGCTATCTCTTTTTGTGCGTAGTGGAGGCATTCCAACGGAGAAAATGATCACAGATCACGCTCTTCCGTTTGCCCTCCTGTTCTGCATTTGGACCCTTATTTTTTATATGGCAGGTCTGTATGACAAATATGCAACACTTTTTAAAAAAGATATTCCCGACCTTCTCTTTCGCACCCAACTCTTTAACATTGTGCTCGCAGCGCTCTTTTTCTTTGTCGTTCCATTTTTTGGCATCGCACCAAAAACAACGCTCGCAATTTATCTCATTTTTTCTCTCGCACTTATTTATTTATGGCGATTAGTGCTATACCCACTCTTTTCCAGAAGAGCGGAAACAGTTGGTGCAGCACTTATTGGATCGGGAGCAGAAGTTGACGAATTGGTGAATGAAGTAAATAGAAACCCGCGTTACGGCGTTGAATTTCGTGTCATTCGCGATCCTGAAACATTCGCTTTAGCAGAGTTCGGACGTTTTGCTGAAGACGTTGCAAACAAAAACGTATCTGTACTTGTTGTTGATACCGAGTCGGACAAAACCCGCGAAGCGCTTCCGCTCGTGTATCACCTCTCATTTGTATCGCGCCGAAATCAATTTGCCGACCTATACGAAATGTACGAAGATGTGTTTGATCGCGTCCCGCTCTCGCTCTTGCGGTACGACTGGTTCCTTAAAAATATCTCTTATCCAGTATCTGGCCTCTACGAGTTAGCTCGTCGTGCACTCGATATAGTTGGGGGCGTTCTCATGGGCATTATTACCCTTATCATCACTCCATTTATTTGGATTGCACTTTCGCTTGAAGGGCCGGGCAAACTTTTTATAACGCAAAAGCGCATAGGCCGGTATGGTTCCCGAATGCTGATTTATAAGTTCCGCACGATGCGCTTTTCTGACTCCGGCGCATGGAAAGGGGAAGGGGAAAATACAGTTACAAAGGTAGGCGCGTTCTTGCGCCGCACTTCGCTTGATGAATTTCCGCAGTTTATCAATATCCTTGCAGGCGAGCTGTCTCTTATCGGACCGCGTAATGATATTGAGGCTCTCGGAGAGAGGCTTGCAGAAGCAATTCCGTACTACGATGTGCGCTACGCCGTTAAGCCTGGCATCACCGGGTGGGCGCAGATCAACCAGCAATACGAGCAGGGAAACATCTCTCCGCAATCAATCGAAGAAACGAAAATGCGCTTGGCATATGATTTTTATTACATCAAAAATCGCTCACTAACGCTCGACGTTATGATTGCTCTAAAGACCATCAAGCGCATGTTATTTAGAGTTACTTCCTGGTAAGGTACTAGTTATAACTGGCATGAAACATACGCTTTTAATTACTGGTGCTGCAGGATATGTAGGAACCATGCTCATTAAAAAATTCGCTGCGCGTGAAGACGTTTTGCGCATTGTGGGCTTGGATAAGGAGTCAATTCCTGAATTATTGAAAGACATTCCAAAGCTCAGTTATCTTGAGTACAACACTGCTGAAGCTTGGGAGGAAATGGCAGGGAAGTATGAGCCGGATATTGTTATCCACTGTGCCTGGCAGATTAGAGAGATGTATGGGCAAAAAGAATTGCAATGGAAATGGAATGTCACAGGGTCTGATCGCGTATTTGATTTTGCGATGGAGCACCCTTTTGTTAAAAAGTTGGTTCACTTCTCGACCGTGGCTTCATATGGCGCGCAACCAGACAACACGATTGAGCGTCGCTTTCATGAGGAAGAGAGATTTAGAAAAAGCGATTACCTCTATGCTGAAGAAAAGCGCATTTGCGAAGAGCATTTGGAAGAAAAATATAAGGCAGCAAAAGCAAAGGGCCGCGACATCAAAGTGGCAATTGTGCGTCCTGCTGCAATCACTGGACCCAGGGGCCGCTATATGCGTATTCGTTTTGGGCTTCAAGCAGCACTCTCGGGACAACTTAAAGAATCTTTCATCCATCGCCTGATTTCTTTTATGGTTTCCTTTGTGCCGATTACAGAAAAATGGTGCCGACAGTTTGTGCACGAGGATGATGTTGTGGGTATTGTAGAGACGCTCTCGTTTACTGACCTTAAACGCGATTACGAAGCATTTAATATGTGTCCGCCTGGAGATGTTGTTCGCGGCAAGGATATGGCGCGCGCAGTCGGCAAGAAAACCATTAAAGTCCCTCCACAAATAATCCGCATGGTGTTCTTTTTCATGTGGCATCTATCTCGCGGAAAAGTGCCGACATCAAAAGGCGGATGGAAGAGTTATTCCTATCCAATTGCAGTGACAGGTGAGAAATTAACGCGTGAGTATGGCTATCAATACAAAGCTACATCGTTTGATGCGTTTTATTATACCAATGGCGAATACGAATCGTATGTTCCTAAGTCACAACTACGCAACAAATAATGATCGTCGACGGTAAGGCAATTGCAGCGGATATCTTAAACGAGGTAAAAGAAGAGCTCGCGTCTTTTGGCCGCCCGCTTAGACTTGGAATTTTGTTTGTAACGCCTGATTTTGCAACACAGAAATTTATTGCAATTAAAGAAAAACGTGCAGGAGAATTAGGTATTGAGATTGTTAAACATGAACTCAAAGAAGGGGTGACCACTGAAGAAGCAATTGCTGCAACAAAGGATCTTTCAGAAAAAACCGATGGGGTAATTGTGCAATTGCCGCTCGCTGAATCAATTGATGCGCTCGCGCTTATCAACGCGATACCGCCCGACAAAGACGTAGATGGAATGAGCGAGGGAAAAATTTTGCTTAGTCCAGTGATCGCAGCAATAAGAGAAATACTTTTGCGTCATGATGTCTCTCTAACCGATAAGCATGTCACTGTTGTGGGGAAGGGAAGACTCGTTGGCACGCCCGCAGTAGCGTGGCTTACAAGTGTTGGCTGTCACGTCACTGTAGTGTCAGAAGGAGATGATGTCGCAGTGGCAACAAAACATGCGGATATAATAATTTTGGGTGTTGGAAAATCAGGACTGCTTACTTCGGACATGATTCAAGATGGTGCTGTGGTAATTGACGCGGGCACCAGCGAGGCCGCGGGCAAACTCGCAGGCGACGCTGATCCCGAAGTCGCAAAAAAAGCATCTGTATTCACACCAGTCCCCGGCGGCGTCGGCCCAATTGCTGTGGCAATGATTTTTAAGAATCTCGTCCTACTCTCGAAAAGATCGATAAAATAAGCATTTTTTGCCCTGGAATCTCATACAAACCTAGGGTATACTCGCTGTCATGGTAAAGACCCGTTTGGCCGCCTTGGCCCTCATTATTGCCTCCATCATGGTGGCATATTTTGTGTACCACACCGAAAAAACAGGTGGGCGTTTTGCTTTTAAATTAGGACTCGATCTGCGCCCAGGAAGCCATCTTGTATATAAGGCAGACATTTCCCAAGTTCCAGATGGGCAAGTTGAAGAAGCACTTAACTCGCTTCGCGACGTCATTGAGCGCCGTGTTAACCTCTTTGGCGTATCGGAGCCTTTGGTTCAAGTTGAGCGTGGAGGCGTATTCGGACAAGGAGAACATCGTCTCATTGTCGAGCTTCCAGGCGTAACCGACGTGACACAGGCAATCAAGATGATCGGAGAAACTCCTGTGCTTGAATTCCGCCTAGTGAAAGCTGGTCAAGAAGGAGCTCTCGTAAACCCAGATGGATCGCTCAATCTCGACTCGTTTGAAGCTCCAACGCTCACTGGAAAAAACCTCAAGCATGCTGCAGTAGAGTTCTCAGGCGGGGGTGCCAATTCGGTCTTCCAAGGAACTCCGGAAGTTCGCGTTGATTTTGACGCAGAAGGCTCAAAGATTTTTGAAACTCTTACCGGCACAAACGTCGGGCGCGCGATGGGTATTTTCCTCGATGGCAAATTAATGTCCTCTCCGGTGATCCGAGAGCGCATTTCAGGTGGTACCGCGATTATCTCCGGCTCATTCACTGCTGATTCTGCAAAAGAACTTGCACGCAACCTTAATTACGGAGCACTACCGCTTCCAATCGAACTCTCATCCACGCAGTCAATCGGCGCAACTCTCGGTGAGAAAGCGCTTAACGCAGGTCTTGTCGCTGGTGCAATTGGTCTGGGGTTGGTAGCACTCTTTATGCTTCTCTGGTATCGGTTACCTGGATTGGTGGCAGTAGTGGCACTCGGCACCTATATAGCAATTATGCTTGCGCTCTTTAAATTGATTCCTGTCACACTCACCTCGGCTGGCATTGCAGGATTTATCCTTTCTATCGGACTAGCCGTGGACGCGAATGTGCTGATATTCGAGCGATTGAAGGAAGAGATTCGCGCCGGCAAAAATGTGCAAGACGCAATTCGCGAGGGATTTACGCGCGCATGGACTTCAATTCGAGACAGTAACGTCGCGCACGTTATCGCAGGCGTTATTCTTTTCTGGTTTGGAACTTCGCTGATCAAAGGATTTGCGCTCGTCTTTGTTCTTGGAGTGCTTGTATCGATGATCTCTGCAATTACCGTATCCCGCACTCTTTTGCTTGCAATTGGACTGAAGGGGGAGAGTAAACTGTCGCGCTTTCTTATGAGTTCGGGACTCGGTAAATAAACTTCAATGCATATCATCAAAAATCGAAACTTATATTACCTGATTCCGGCAGCGTTGGCGGTCGCATCTCTCGTTGTGATCTTTATGTTCGGCCTCAAAGGAGGGGTGGACCTTACGGGAGGCTCGCTTTTGGAAGTCTCGTACGCAGACGCGCGCCCTTCTCACGAAAGCGTCCAAGCATCAGTCGAGCGGCTTAATCTTGGAGATATACGCGTACAGCCAACAGGGGAGAAGGGCTATATCGCTCGCTTGCGTGATATTACGGATCAAGAAAAACAAGGATTGCTTCAGGCGATGACCGTTGATGGGCAGACGGCAAAAGAAGAACAGTTCACCACCATCGGCCCAACAATCGGAGGAGAAATCCGAACTAAGGCATGGTACGCGATGGCATTAGTGCTTATTGCCATCATTCTCTACATTGCATTCGCATTTAGAAAAGTATCCCTGCCTGTCTCATCTTGGAAGTACGGCATTATCGCGATTATCACGCTTGTGCACGACGTTATCCTTCCTGTCGGACTTTTCGCAATACTCGGCAAGACGCATGGTGCTGAAGTCGACTCACTCTTTATCGTCGGGCTTCTTACTATCTTAGGTATTTCAATTAACGATACGATTGTTGTATTCGATCGCATCCGCGAGAACCTAAAGATCGCTCACGACAAAAATAAGAAGGAAGATTTTGAGGTCACAGTAGGAAACAGCATCACTCAGACAATCGCGCGATCAGTTAACACATCACTTACCGTTATTATCGTCCTCGTCGCGCTCTACTTGCTTGGCCCGGTAACAACACAGAATTTTGCCCTCACCCTTATCGTTGGAATGGTCGCAGGAACATACTCCTCAATATTCCTAGCATCACCACTTTTGGTCACCTGGGAGCGTTGGTCCAAATCCAGAGCACAGTAGTCCACCAAGACTCACATTGACAGAATTTTCTTTTGTCCTATAATTCCTTACAGAACAACGGAGGCTACGTATGACCTTTGCAGGACTGCGACCTAAACTCGGGGCGGGCTTCTCCTTTGCTCCGATATTTGCGCGATTTGCGCGAGGGGTACAGGCAATGTTTTGCCCGTATCCATACAACGATCGCAAACTCATCAATGAGCTCGATAAAGTGAGAAGTACCGCAAATCTTTTCCTAGATGAGATGCGAAACCAGGGAAGGATCACTCAAAATGACTGGAATTGCTTTCGCGGGCTTATGTATCCCGCGACTGCGGCGCCAAAGATTGGTGATATCCAAACGGTCGGACGCATGGGTATTCCTGAGTCCGGTTGGGAAACAGTCAAAAGAAAAGTTGAAGGAGAAGATTCCCTTAAGGAAGCTTTTTTAAACTTTCAGCTTGCGGTCGGGGATCTGAGGGAATATCTCTGCACCAAGCGTGATGCAGACGAAATCTCCATTCTAAACACGTGAGTCAGGGGCCCGACTCTCTACGTCGGGCCCCTCTCTTTCTTGTCCCCAGGTTGACATATTAGTTCAGAAGTTTATAACGACTAAGGACGTTTAGTTTTTTGAGTCTACCCCGAAACCAACAGGAGGTGGAGGAGATGGAAATCCTTTTAGTTATCGGACTAATCTCAATAGTTTTAGGCGTCAGATGGGCGTATCGGAAATGGAAGGGGTTTGATCCACGACCTCTAAATCCAAATACGTGGTGACAACGAGTGCCCAGGCCAGTTGGCTCTGGGCACTCCAATTTTACTGACAGCTTTACTCAGTTGCAGGAGAATAGATGCAGGTGCCCTGTCTCATGTACCCGGGTACCATGGAAGGTCGAAACCTTCCCGATGCGAGTCTAGTCACGGACCGCGGTGATCATTGGTTTGCTCAAAATGAGCAGATAGTTTCTTAGAGATAAAGCGCTTTGCGCCAATAGTAAAAGGCCCACCGGCACAGCTAGTTGGTAAGGTAATGGCTTACCAAGGCGAACTGGGGCGGAGTGTTTACACTCCGCCCCTTTTGCATTTATGTAATTTTCGTTCCTATAAACTTTTTTCCCGAGAGATATTTTTGAAACTCTCCTAACTTAGCGCCGTTAATCATTGCGACCTCCAGTTTTAAAGTTTCTGCCTCTTTTGCTGCGACCGGATCAAATGGGGAAGAGAGGCCCGGATCCCACGTCTTAGGGATTAATTTTCTAAAATCAGTCCACGAAATATCTTTTATAGGCTTTGCGCTCTTATTTTTCTTTGGGTCTTTATCGTATACGTAATCAATATCACTAAGGTTCACCACGCGAGATGCCCCAATTTTTTGTGCGAGTTTAACAGCAACATAGTCCGTACTAAATCCCGGTTTCCACCCCGCAGCGATAATGACTGGCTTATTTTTATTAACAGGAGACTCCGGGTTTTTTACTAATGCGGGTGCGGCATATTTTCGAAAGATACTTCGCAGTAAGTGCCCATTGAGCCTTGTCGCATGAATGCCGAGCCAATCGAGGTCTTCTGTAACAACATCTGATACTTTTCTTCCAGCGCTCTGGTAATTGCGCGCGGTGGCACCTCCTCCTGTGATTATGACGAACTGATAGCCCCGGGAGACGTGTGATTCTACGAACGCTCTGAGTTTTTTAAGGAAGACGGTGTCTATGCCTTGAGGAGGAGAAATAAGAGAGCCTCCCACGGAAATAACCACCGTTTCCTGTTTTTTCATTTTGATACTGTATCACGCTTGAGGGTAGAAGGGCGCTCCCAATGTGCGACTCCCGGGAGTCGCACATTGGGGAAATGGGCCTTATTTTAGGGCGTTATCCAGATTTCAGTTAGTCCCAATTAGTCGCCTTGACGCTTATTCGTATACGGGTATACTGTCTCCACTGCCTTTCAGGGCGTTTTTTATTCAAGATAGGCTCCTTCGTAAGGAGACCTGTGAATAGATATTCCCTGAGTGATGGGGCGATAGATCATTGATTGGTGAGCGAGTGAGTGAGCAAAACAGACTTGTCTGTCTTTGCGAGCGAAGCGTGTCATTTTAAAATCTGAATGATTTTTGACAATTGAATAGGACCAAAAAGCATTAAACTTTTTGAGTCCGCATGAGTCTAGTGTAAAAACTAGACTTAAATGAGACACACACAAAATGCAAATCATCTTTGCGGTACGAGCTAGTGCCGTAAAGACCAAAAGCGAAAGGAAGACATATTTTTTCTTTCGTTCCGTTCTTCTATTAATTTAGAGTTTGATCCTAGCTCAGGGTGAACGCTGGCGGCGTGGATAAGGCATGCAAGTCGAACGGCCCGCAAGGGCAGTGGCAGACGAGGTAGTAACACGTAGGTACGAACCGAGAAGCCGGGCATAGCTATCCGAAAGGATAGGTAATTCCCGATAGTCCCTCCGGGGTAAAGGAGTAATCCGCTTTTTGATCGGCCTGCGTCGCATCAGCTAGTTGGTAGGGTAATGGCCTACCAAGGCTATGACGCGTAGGGGAGCTGAGAGGCTGACCCCCACCGATGGAACTGAGACACGGTCCATACACCTACGGGTGGCCGCAGTCGAGAATCTTCCGCAATGGGCGAAAGCCTGACGGAGCGACGCCGCGTGGTTGATGAAGTCCTTAGGGACGTAAAAACCTTTTATGGAGGAGGAAGTAATTGACGTTACTCCATGAATAAGGGGCTCCTAACTCTGTGCCAGCAGGAGCGGTAAGACAGAGGCCCCAAGCGTTACCCGGAATCACTGGGCGTAAAGGGTGTGTAGGTGGTTTTGTTAGTCCTCCGTTAAACCCCCGAGCTCAACTCGGGATCTGCGAAGGAAACGGCAAGACTTCGAGAGTGCAAGAGGTATATGGAACTCATGGTGTAGGGGTGAAATCCGTTGATATCATGGGGAACACCAAAAGCGAAGGCAATATACTGGTGCATTTCTGACACTGAGACACGAAAGCGTGGGTAGCGAATGGGATTAGATAAGTACGCGGAAATATGCGGATGTAACGCAGATCTTCGCGGAGTTGTCTCTTTCTGCAGTAATGCAGATTGGAACCCATAGCACACAACAAGAAATTGTTCGGGTGCTGGGAAATTTGGCTATATGCTGGAAACTCCGAGTATCTTCAAGTACAGCGTCGCAAGACGAAGTAACAATCTTGAAGTGCGGACAATCAGCAGGGAAGGCTTGTGTATCTAAGTGAGGTTATAGAAAGGGGATTGATGATAAGACATCGCTTCTTCAGTGAAATGAGAGTGATTGTAGAGATTCTGAAATCGTTTGGGCCAATTGTTGCCCATCGGTACAGTTTCTTGCCGACACTGTCACGAACTGTGATCTTTATTGTCCTTTTGACAGCAGCAGTCTGCTACGGACAATCGACCTGACAAAGGCGAGGATTCGCTCGTCGGGTCCTCACTTAGATACACAAGAACCCTCAGAGACTACATGCCAAACTCCTTCCGCAGATTATTCTGCGTCAGGATGAAGATATAGTCCGGACTGCATAGCGATATGCAGAGACAGATAGAAATAATCTGTCCGCGTGCGAAGCTAAACGCTTTGACGTAGTAACAAAGCGACCCCAGTAGTCCACGCCCTAAACGATCCTAACTGGATTTAGAGAGTATCGACCCTCTCTGAGTCGAAGCTAACGCGTTAAGTTAGGCGCCTGGGTAGTACGATCGCAAGATTAAAACTCAAAGGAATAGACGGGGACTTGCACAAGCGGTGGATCATGCGGCTTAATTCGATGGTAAACGAAGAACCTCACCAGGGTTTGAAACCCACACGTAATCCTTAGGAAACTTTGGACCTCGCAAGACGGGTGGGCAGGTGATGCATGGTCGTCGTCAGTTCGTGGCTTGAGTTGTTCCCTTCAGTGGGGTAACGAACGCAACCCTCGTTGCCTGTTTTATATGTCAGGCGAGACTGCCCCCTCACGGGGGAGGAAGGTGAGGATGACGCCAGATCAGCATGTCCCTTTGATATCCTGGGCTGCACGCATGATACAATGGCACCGACAACGGGACGCGACGGGGTAACCCTGAGCAAATCCTTATAAACGGTGCCCCAATTTGGATTGAGGTCTGCAACTCGACCTCATGAAACCGGAATCGCTAGTAATCGCGGGTCAGCTATACCGCGGTGAATACGTTCTCAAGTCTTGTACTCACCGCCCGTCAACTCAAGGGAGCCGGGAGTGCCCGAAGTCCCACTTTTGTGGGCCCACGGTAAATTCGGTAACAGGGAGTAAGTCGTAACAAGGCACGGGTAGCGGAAGCTGCTCGTGGATTGAATCAAGGTGAAATACGTTTCCTCCGGTCTTCGGACTGAGAGGTGACTGATAGTCGATTGTCTGGTTGTAGTTTTTTGCATCGACTAAAAACTATGGCCAGATAGGATAATGACGCAATATCCCTAAAATGCGTCCGGTCGTCCCCAATACCGCCAGGGGAGCTGAACGGAACGAAAGAAAGAATAGGTCTGGTTTTGTGAAAACTCATTTGTGCTAAAAAACCCTTATCTATCAAGATAGCAGGGGTTTTTCGCGTTGCTTGGGGAGGTATTGACAAAATTATACAAATGGTGGTATAATATAAGAAGATTCGGTAACCCTCCCGGCAATTAAAGGAGACAAAATGTTCATTCTAAAAGAAGGTTTGACGATCGGTGGCGTGCTTCTGTGCGCAATCGCCTCAATGTTCCTGTGGTTGATCCACTTCAACAACACTCCACACTACAACTTTCACAACTGGTTCTATGTGATGGGAGTTGTCGGTGCTGTCTGTCTCGCCGTCGGCATCATTCTCTACTTGTTTCATCATGCACAGTCGGACTAACTCCGACCAACGCGCCGGCGCTGACACGTCGACACTGTTCTCAAGGCCCCTCGCGCAAGCGGGTGGGCCTTTTGATTTGCCAAAAATTTGAAAACAAAAAAGCCGACCCCGCGTGGTCGGCTTCTGTGCGTCCTTTCAAACGCAAAATATTTAAAATGAATTAGGTAGCCGTAGTTACTGCAAGATTCGGGTCTTGCAGGGACACCGACTAAACAGTGTCCTGATGTGGATCAACCTCCTCTCTTGCCCTCAACGGGCCGCGAGTCGCGATTGCCTTTGCGTACGGGTTTCGTTGGCAAAGGGGTTCGGTGTGCGTGCGGTCGATTCCGCGTCTGAAGGTTGATGGGAAGTATTAGATCCGTTTGCGAGCAAAGCTCGGTCGGGATCGATGGCCGGCTCCGGCCTGAATCTTTTTTGTCTCGATGGTCCCCTCCGTGGAATGAATGGATGGTTACGACACAAGACTTTTACTCCTTTCATTGCCTCAACTGTTGTGAATGTATCCTAGGATTGCCAACTGCGCAACGCCTTCCGTGGGGAATAATAATCTGATAGTATCGGGCTTATCGTGCAATGTACTGGTCTGATCAAATATAGGAGTAGCCTGACGTATTAGTCGGTACTCAGTGTGTGGTTAGAAATATATGCGGGTGTAGCTCAGGTGGTTAGAGCGCGTCACTGATAATGACGAGGTCCCAGGTTCGAGTCCTGGCACCCGCACAAAATAAATGAGCCTGACGAGAAGCGTCGGGCGATTGTTATTTTGTAGCAGGGTGCCAGGACTCGAAAGCGAGCGCTGGTACCTTGTCTGCAGACAAGGTCGCGTCTCGCATGGCGAAGAGGAGATTTTTGTGACGACAAAAATTGAGCTCTTGGCCGAGGTCGGCACCCGCACAAAAGCAAAGGCCCCTTAGGGGGCCTTTGATGCATTGGAAATCGTGTAGACGGGAGGGTGTGCAATATTTGGACCCCAGTTTTCCCGAGCTATTCTCCAGGCATCGAATTTATCGACGGAATCAAATGATTCCTTAGTGTCGAAGTTCACCACAATCATGTTGTTGCTTTTACGGCGCGCAACTGATTTGCAGAACGCACGGGCCGCATCATCGTATTCACGACGCATCGCGATAGTGGTCTCTTCAGCACCCCACTCTTTACTTGTGATCATTCGGGACCTCCTTTTCTTCGTCTGAGCTAAATATAACAGTTCGTGGATGGGACGCGAATTGTACTGTAATCTAATATCCACCGGGCACGTGGCGTAACTGGTAGCCGCGCACGTCTCAGAAGCGTGTGTCGTAAGACATGGGAGTTCGAGTCTCCCCGTGCCCACAAAATAAAAACGCCTAATAGGGTGTTTTTATTTTGTGGTACACGAGCAAGCGAACTGCTTCGCTTGCGGGGGAGACTCGAAGGCCGGAATGTCATATGCTACTGCATATGCATGAGGCGGGGTCGACGGTCTGCAAAGCAGAACCGGTGACCGAAGCTCCTGTGCCCACAAATATAAATAAGATAATTTTTATTGAAGGAGCTGAAGGAATGGGAAAATCTACAGTCGCAAAACAACTTGTAGAACATTTTAATGTGCTAATGTCTAACCAATAAACGGACGCCGCTATCTGCACCCATTTGAGTAGCTACAATCTTTTGGTAAATCCTTCAATGTTTTGAGTATTTGCATAGACCCCGTAAAGATCACGGTATTTGATTGATCTGAGAAATACAATTATATGCAAATAGGAGTATAGTAACAATGGAACTGCTCGAGGCAAGGATCGGTATATTTATGATCTTCATTGAATTTTCATAAAGAAATACTATACTCTTGCGTAGGATATACGTTTTCTAAAAGAACATTATTACGTGCGTAAATTGGCTTCACTATTTTTATGGACGGAAAGAATACATGGGCGTGGGCAGCAGGTATTTTAATTGTAATAGTCATCATCGCAGCCCTTATTTGGTGGAATAAGAAAGACCAGGACGCAGCTGCGCTAAACGAGCAGCAGAATGCAAGTTCAACTGATCAACAGGCAAAGGCGTCAGTGGCTAGGGAAGATCGCACCGCAGACTCCGTGGCAGATATTATTGCTAATCTCCCTGAGGCCAGCACTTTCGCATCCCTCTTCACCTCAACTGGAGTTGCGGCAAGCATTTCTCCTACTGGCAAGTACACCATCTTTGTACCGACAAACGGAGCGTTTAATCTGTTGACTCCGGGCATGCTCGCAAAGATGACCGCAGCTCAAGATAAGCGTCTCGTTCAGTACCACGTTGTCTCGGGCAAAAAGCTTGATATAGATGCGATCAACAATGGCACCATCACTGCGCTTTCAAAGGATCCACTTAACTTTATGGTTAGCGACGGAGGCCAGAGCGTTCAGGTAAATAGCGCCTACGCAATCAAGTCATTCAATGCAAAAAACGGCATTGTATATCTTGTGAGTGGTGTTCTGCTTCCGCCAGAGAAAGCGGCATACTAAGAGAAAATTGCCCCTTCATCGGGGCATTTTCTTTTGGTGCGAGAGATATACAGGTACGTTATACTCGCAATTATGGAATCGAAGCGCTCATGGGGAGAATTTTTTAAGGATAAACATATTACCGTTATGGGGCTCGGGCTTCTTGGTCGCGGGGTAGGAGACATTGCTTTTCTGGCAAAACTTGGCGCCATACTCACCGTTACTGATCTTAAAAGTGAGGAGTCGCTTGCACCATCGCTTAAAAAGCTTGCGGGGCTCAAAAATGTACACTTTGTGCTCGGACGCCACCGCAAGGAGGATTTTAAAAATGCCGACTTGATTCTTAAAGCTGCAGGTGTGCCGCTTGAAAGTGAGTATCTCAAGGAGGCGTTGAAGCACAAAGTCCCAGTGATGATGAGTAGTGCGTTATTTGCAGAGTTTAGCGGAGCAACCATTGTCGGTATTACAGGAACTCGCGGCAAGTCGACCGTAACGCATTTGATCCATCACGTACTCTTGCAATCGAAATTGCCAAGTGGTGTATCGGTGCATATCGGCGGCAATGTGCGCGGTATTTCTACACTCGCTCTTTTGCCGAAAGTACGTACGGGAGACATTGTCGTGCTCGAGCTTGACTCTTGGCAGCTGCAAGGATTCGATTCGATTAAGAAGAGCCCGCATATCGCTGTGTTTACTTCTTTTTCGCAAGATCATCTCAACTACTACCCGAATATGCAGCGCTACTTTGAGGATAAGGCCGCAATTTATCGCCACCAAAAGAAAGAAGATACGTTAATCGCTGGACCTACCGTTGCATCGTTGATAAAAAAAGATAAAAAAAATGTGCACGGATCTCTTATAGAAGTTTCGGCAGAAGATATTCCAAAGAGCTGGAAGAGGAATCTTATAGGAACACACAACGAAGAAAACATCGCATGTGCCGCTGCAGCATTGCGCGCCCTGAATATTTCTCCCCAAGATCTTAAGAGTGGCATTGCATCTTTCAAGCCTGTCGCTGGACGACTCGAGCATTTGCGCACCTATAAGGGAATTGCAATTTACAACGATAACAACGGCACCACACCGGACGCGACTGTTGCGGCGCTTAGAGCACTGCCGCGTACAGGTGATTTGATTTTGATTATGGGAGGTTCGGATAAAGGTATTTCTTTTAAACCTGTAGTTGATACCATCAACGCAAGAAAAGCGCGTGTGGTGCTTTTGCCTGGCACTGGTACCGAGCGCTTTAAAAAAGAATTCATTGGAAAATATATTGAAGTGCCGAACATGGATATCGCTGTAGTGCAGAGTTTGAAGATGGCTTCAAAAGGGGATACTATCGTTCTCTCTCCCGCGTGTGCATCATTCGGTCTCTTTAAGAATGAATATGATAGGAATGATCAATTTGTTGAGGCAATAGAGAAATTACCAACATGACTTTTCCAAAACGCATTCATTGCATCGGTATCGGAGGCATCGGTATTTCGGCGCTAGCACAATTACTCGTTCATGACGGGAGCGTTGTTACTGGTTCTGATAGAAGTACTTCTGTAGTGACAGAGCTTTTAGAGCGCAAGGGAATTAAAGTATTTATTGGATCGGACGCTTCTAATATCACTAGAGATACAGAGCTTGTGATTTATAGCGCTGCTGTACCCGATGAGAATAAGGAACTATCGAAAGCGCGAGAGATTAATATTCCCTTAATGAATTATTTTGAGGCGCTCGGTCAAGTGTCCCAAAATAAAAAAACAATCGCAGTCTCAGGAACCCATGGCAAGACTACAACGACTGCGATGATTACAAAAATACTGGTTGATCTGGGATATAAGCCGACAGCGGTGATCGGCTCGCTTACCAAAGATTTTGAAAGTAACTTTGTTCCTGGAGAAGGGGATCTATTTGTCGTAGAGGCATGCGAATATCGGAAGCACTTTCTACACATCAAGCCGGATGTTTTAGTGATTACCAATATCGAATGGGATCATACTGATTTCTACCCAACACTCTATTCGGTTATAGATTCATTTGCACAAATGGCGCAGGGGATTAAAGAAGGTGGCAGTGTGGTGTTCAATAGCCTGAGCGCCACCGCAATCAAAGCGCTTGAAGGTATCGTAAGAAAGCTTGCTCCATACGAAAGTGAAAAAGTATCAAAGCTTGGATTGATTGGAGAATTCAATGTTGAAAACGCAAAAGCGGCAAAAGCTGCGGTACGGGCGCTATACCCAGACGCGGATGAAAAGATAATAGATGAATCTCTGCGATCCTTTAAAGGAACATGGCGCAGATTTGATTTCAAAGGCAAAACAAAAGCAGGCGCTCTTGTATATGACGATTATGCACATCATCCCACTGCAATCTCTGCAACTATTGAAGGCGCTAAGGAGCAATTTCCTGGCAAAAGAATTATTGTTGCGTTTCATCCGCACCTCTACTCAAGAACAAAAAGTTTGCTTGTAGAGTTTGCAGAATCACTTGCGCACGCAAGCGCTGCAGTTATTGCGCCAATATTTGCTGCACGCGAACAGTCAGACCCAGAAATATCAAGCGAAATACTTGCGCAGTACAGTAGGCGCGTTGGAGGTAATGTCACCGCGCTTAATAGTTTTAGTGAAATAGAAGAATGGCTCAGTCGAGAAGGAAAAGAAGGTGATGTGATTATCACGATGGGCGCGGGAGATATTTATAAAGTCGCAGACGCCTTAGTGGGTACACCACACTTCACAAACTGACTCAATTTCAGTAGACTATCATTCTCAAATTCTCAAGAATTTGAGAATGATATGTTCAGTCTGAACTCTGAGGATGGTTAATAGATAAGAAATACTAAGATATGAAAGACTACAGAACATTGGAGCGGATGGTAAAGGGGTTCGCAAATCATCGCCGTATTGAAATACTTGAATTGCTTCGCAGAAAGCCGGAGCTTTCTGTTGATGAAATTGCCACTTCTCTTAACATTAATTTCAAGACCGCATCCGAGCATGTCCGCCGTCTCGCAATTGCCGGTCTTGTATTAAAGAGAAACGAAGGCAGTACGGTTCGACAAAAATTAACAACACGAGCTGAACACATTCTCAAATTCTTGAGAATACTAGAATAATATATGAGGAAATTATCAATCGTAGCAACTCCAATAGGTCATCTCGAAGATATTACGCTTCGAGCGCTCCGTACTCTAAAAGAGGCGGATGTGATTCTATGCGAGGATACACGCGTTACTCGCAAGCTGCTTTCTCATTATGAAATCACGACTCCCACGCTTTCTTTCCACTCGCAAAGCGGCGCATCAAAAACCAACAAGATTTTAGATCTTCTTGAAGAGGATAAACATGTGGTGCTCGTATCTGACGCAGGCACTCCCGGAGTGTCAGATCCAGGAGGGGAACTGGTATCTGATGTCAGGGAAGCATTTGGAAGCGAGATTATCGAAGCAATCCCTGGACCCTCAGCCTTGGCAGCAGCCCTCTCGATTGCTGGGATTAGAGCGTCATCCTTTATGTTTTATGGCTTTTTGCCTCAGAAAAAAGGTCGCGAGACGCTCTTTAAGACTATCGCCGCAGACGAGAGGGCGTCTATTTTTTACGAGTCCCCGCACCGTATTATCAAAGCGCTCACTGCGCTTGAGGGACTGGTACCCCTGAGACGGGTCGGACTCTATCGCGAGCTTACCAAAATGCACGAAGAGTCAGTTATCGGCACCCCGAGCGAGTGTTTGAATCATTTTAAAGACCATCCGGATCGCGAACGCGGCGAGTTTGTAGTGATTGTTGAGTCGCTATAAGCGACGAAATACTGAGAAATCTCGAACGTATTGAGTCGCTTTAAGCGACGAAATACTGAGAAATCTCGAACGTATTGAGTCTCAGTAATCCACTTTTTGGGGGTTGTAGAGCTTTCTTGCTATACTGCGGACATGTCAAAGGAAGTACTCGTAATTATCCTCGCAATCTTAACTGGACTGACTCCTTTTATGGGCTTGCCTGGTGATTTGCGAACTATCGCAATTGTAACGATTAGTGTCATTACGGTGATTGTTGGATTTTTCTTGCGCTCAGAAGCACTCGCTCGCGGGGGTGGAAAAGGAGAGCATTTTTTTGTAGACAATCGTGCAAGCACTACGCCAACTGCGCAGCAGATGGATGCTCAAAGCAGCCATTCTCGTATTCAATAAAATCACTACTTTCTTTGAATCTGGCCTCAAACGAGACTGCCTTGTTTGCTATACTGAATCAAATGAAGGAGGATGAGAACAAAGTAACATACTTCGGTGTCACTGATTCGCGCGGGAAAAAAATCCCATTTGGCATCAAGCGCATTGATAGGCGTCGCCACATGTATGTCATTGGAAAAACAGGTATGGGTAAATCAACCATGCTTGAGAATATGGCGATTCAAGACATCCGCAATGGAGAAGGTATTGCCTTTATTGATCCACACGGCTCGACTGCAGACAAGTTACTTGAATATGTGCCAGAACATCGAGTGAACGATGTGGTGTACTTTGCACCTTTTGATATGGAGAATCCAATCGCCTTCAATGTGATGGAAGACGTTGGGTACGACAAACGCCACTTGGTTGTCTCCGGTCTGATGAGTGCATTTAAGAAACTCTGGGTAGATTCTTTTTCTGCCAGAATGGAATATATCCTCTCAAATACACTTCTTGCACTCCTTGAGTTCCCAGACTCAACCTTACTTGATGTTAACCGCATGCTCATTGTAAAAAACTTTAGAAAGAAAGTTGTTGAGCATATTACGGATCCGATCGTGAAAAGCTTTTGGGTAGATGAGTTTGCAAACTACACCGATCGCTACACGCAAGAAGCAACTCCGGCAATTCAAAATAAAATTGGACAATTTACGAGCAACCCACTCATTCGAAATATTGTTGGTCAGTCCAAATCATCTTTTGATTTTAGAAAGCTGATGGATGAAAAGAAAATAGTCATCATTAACCTCTCGAAGGGTAGGGTGGGTGAAGGAAACGCATCTCTTTTGGGGAGTATGATTGTTACTAAGATCTATCTTGCGGCGATGTCTCGCGCAGATCAAAGCGCTTCGCTTTTAAATACTCTTCCATCTTTTTACTTTTATGTAGACGAATTTCAATCGTTTGCCAATCAATCTTTTGCAGATATTCTCTCAGAGGCACGTAAATATAAATTGAATCTTATTATCGCGCACCAATATATTGAGCAAATGGAGGAAGAGGTGCGTGACGCAGTGTTTGGCAACGTTGGTACTACTGCAGCATTTAGAGTAGGACCTTTTGATGCAGAAGTGCTAGAAACAATATTTCAGCCAAAATTTATGGCTGAAGATCTGGTAAATCTAGGCTTTGCACAAATCTATCTCACCCTAATGATTGATGGGGTGGGGAGTCAGCCATTCTCTGCGCAGACACTTCCGCCTTTTGATCCACCACCTCAATCCTTTGTGAATGAAGTTATCGAACGCTCTAGAAAGCATTTTGCTGCACCGCGCGCCGAGGTTGAGGCGAGAGTCGAGAAGTGGCAAGCAGAAGCAAATGAGCCTCCTGCGTCTGATATTGAAAAAGAGCGTGTTAAAAGAATTGAACGCGATGATCGTCGGGCAACTCGTGACGCGCTTGGTCTGCCACCTGGTACCCCGCTTGGAGGGAATTCGCTTCTGACACCTAGGCCTCCACTTGCAGCGCCGCGCCCTGCTGCTCCATTTACACCCCGACCCGTAGCACCCAGACCTCCACAGCACACACCGAGTACTTTAATCAACAGGCCGCCTCGTCCCGCTGGCGACCGACCGCAAATGGCTCCTCCTCGTCCAACCCCGCCGCCTCCCGCACCACCTAAGCCTGCACTTGAGGGGGCAAATAGCCTCAGAGAGGCGCTTATGCGCGCAACAAAGGATCATTCAAGCCTAAAAGATACCCTTGCAAAAGTCGCACCAGCGCAGTCTACTGAGGCTACACAGACACCCCCGAGGCCCAACGCCCCACCTCACCATGACCCACAACCTCAGAAAAAACCTGCTGGACTTCCTGACGACATTCTGCGAGACATGCTTAGAGTCGAAGATAACGAGAGTTAGTTTAGTTTTTCTTTTTGTTTTTCTCATAGCACTTCCAAGCAAAGTAAGTGCTGTTCGCATCTCGGAAATAATGTTTGATCGTAAGGGAAGTGACTCTGGACATGAGTGGATTGAGATTGTGAATGATGGTACCTCAACGATCGATATTTCTTCGTACAAACTTTTTGAAGGAGAAACAAATCATAAACTCGGTTTCGTACAGGGAAGTGCAATGCTCTCAATTAATGGAATCGCGGTTATTGCAGACAATCCAACGAAATTTTTAGAAGATTGGCCGAACTACTCAGGCACATTGATTGATAGTGCATTCTCGGGAGGATTATCAAATACTGGGGAGGCAATTAGTATTAAAAACGCATCAGGAAAAGTAGAAGACAAAGCTATCTATACTTCAAGTAAAGGAGCAGGTGGAAATGGATTATCCCTCTCGCGTGGGCTTACAGGCTCTTTTGTCGCAACTAAGCCCTCGCCCGGAGTGTTTGACGCGACACCCACAAAAGCTACTGTTTCTGCTCCAAGCAAGCCTGTAACTACTAAGGCGCCAAAACCGTTCAAGAGTAAAGCGCATACAATTTTACAATCACAAAGTAATACTCTGGAGCCTCAAGACAGTATCGCCGCAGTAGAGCCCGCAGTGAGTGCGCTTGTGAGCAGGGGTACCACTACATCAAATACACTTTTGTATATTTTGGCTGCAGGAGCACTCGCGGTGCTAGGCGCAGGATGCGTGTTCGCGCTAAAATATGCTCGTGAGACTGCTATTCCTCAAGAAGATAGAGAACTGAAAAAACTAGTAGATAGTTTTGAGATTATTGAATGAATGAAAAAAAGAAAATCCTAATCGTCTCAATGGCATACTTCCCCCGCTTTATTGGGGGAGCAGAAGTTGCGATAAAAGAAATTACCGATCGATTGGGAGATGATATTGAATTTCATCTCATCACGCTTCGATACGATTCCGTACTTCCAAAAGAATCTCTAGAAGGGAAGGTACATGTGCATCGAATCGGACTCGCACTTAAAAATCCATCACTGAGCGACTTAAGTCATCTTCCGCTGCGCGCACTCAAACCATGGTTCCAGCTTGGCGCATATTATGCTGCAGGGAGACTGCATAAAGAGCACAATTTTGATGTTGTGTGGGGGATGATGTCTCACACTGCGGGCGTGCCGGCGGGCCTCTTTAAAAAGCGAAATCCGGAAGTGCGGTATGTGCTTACGCTGCAGGAAGGAGATCCGACAGAACATATTGAGAATCAAATGCGGTTTTTTGGGTCGTTGTTTAAGCAAGGGTTTGTTGAGGCAGATGTTGTGCAAGCAATTTCAAATTTTCTTGCAGCGTGGGCAAGAAAAATGCAGGCAAAGATGGTAACGGTTGTGCCCAATGGTGTGAATGTCGATCGTTTCTCCCGACTCGTTTCTCCCGAAGAGCGTGTCCGCATTCGAAAAAGTGCAGGGGCTCATGAAAGCGATACACTCTTGGTTACCGCGTCGCGCTTAGTGAAGAAAAATGGCGTAGATACGGTAATTGAAGCGATGCCCTTACTGCCTGCGGTGCGATTTCTAATTGCAGGGGATGGGCCAGATCGTCAAGATCTTGAAGCACTTTGTGAAAGATTGGGGGTACAAGATCGCGTCACGTTTATGGGGGAAGTTTCTAATCAGGATCTGCCGAGCATTCTCGCTTCATCGAATATTTTTGTGAGAGCGTCGCGCTCCGAAGGGCAGGGCATTGCCTTTATAGAGGCGATGGCTTCGCGCATCCCTGTAATAGGCACCTCTGTGGGCGGCATTCCAGATTTTCTTACTGAAGGTGAGACGGGATTTGTCACGATACCAGAGAGTCCCAAGGGGATTGCTGCTGCAGTGGAGCGAATTATAAAAAATCCGGGAAAAACTCAGGAAGTGGTACAAAACGCTTTTGAACTCGTTGAGGAGAAGTACACCTGGGAGACTATTGCCGAGGATATGAGACGAAACGTTTTTAAGGTGTAGGAGGTTATATAGATCGTAGCGAGGTAGAGATCTCTATGCTACGCTCAACACGCAATGGTAAAAAAGGCCCAAAATAAGAAGATTTTGGTAACCGGCTGTGCCGGGTTTATTGGATTCCATACTTCGGAGGCTCTACTTAAACGCGGCTATAGCGTTATAGGTATTGATTCAATGAACGACTATTACGACGTGCGCATGAAGGAAAAGCGCAACCAAATCCTCAAAAAATATCCGAAATATACGTTTTACAAAAAATCGATCGTCAATTTTAAAGATCTTGAAGTAATACTCAAAAAAGAAAAGCCTGTTGAAATTATTCATCTCGCGGCACAAGCTGGAGTCCGATACTCGCTCATTAATCCATGGGCATACGCAGAAGCCAATTACATCGGCACCTTGAATATATTTGAAGCGGCGCATAGAGCGAAACTCTCTCGCGTAATTTACGCATCATCAAGCTCTGTGTACGGCAGTAATGAAGAGTCGCCATTTAGCGAGCATCATCGCGTAGATTCGCCCATCTCGCTCTATGCCGCAACGAAGAAAGCAAACGAAGTGCTCGCTCACGCATATTTTAGTCTCTATGGCATGGAGATGGTTGGTTTGCGATTTTTTACTGTGTATGGAACATGGGGAAGACCGGATCTAGCACTTTTTAAATTTGTAAAGAAAATACAACAGGGAAAGCCAGTCGAATTATATAATCGTGGCAAGATGGTTCGTTGCTTTACCTATGTTGATGATGTCGTTGACTCGGTGATAAAAATCATTGAAGCTCCTGTACGCAGAAGAAACGAACTTTATAATTTGGGCGGATCCCAAGCCGTGTCACTAATTCGCTTTGTAGAATTGATTGAGAAAAATCTCGGTAAAAAGGCACAGAAGAAATTAATGCCGATGCAACTGGGTGATCGAGCAGAAACGCTTGCTAATTGCTCTAAGGCAAAGCGCGATTTTGGCCATGAGCCTCGCACACCTGTCGAGGAAGGTATCTCGATATTCGTTGAGTGGTTTAAGGAAAATGAAAAATTCCTGCTTTCCCTGAAGGAACCAAAACAATAATGCATATTGTATTTGCGACAGGTCCTGCAACGGAAACAGGAGGCAATGCAAAATATGCTCAAGAACTCTCCGTACAGTTTAAAGGAAAGGGTCACACGGTTTTAATCGTTTCGTATGGAGTACTTGAGAAAATCCTGCCTGCAGGCTTGCGACATGTAGTTTTTTTTATGCGTGTCTTTTTTTCATTAATAGGCTCAGATATCGTAGTATCCTTCGATACATTTAGTGTCGGTGTCCCTGCATGTGTTGCCGCACATGTATTAGGGAAGCCGTCGATTGTGAGGATAGGAGGTGATTTTTTGTGGGAGCACTATGTTGAGAGAACTGGCGATTTAATCAAACTTTCGCAATTTTATGCAAATCATCACACGCCTTTTTCTTTCAGGGAAAAATGTATCTACAGAGGCACCAAATATCTTTTAAAGAAGACGAGCATACTTGCGTTTAATACACATTGGCAAATAGGACTTTGGAAGGATGCCTATGATCTACCGCTTCAAAACGCACGAGTTATAGAAAATGTTTTTCCTGCAAAAAAAGTAAATCATACACCGCATGAGAAAGTGTTTGTAGCTGCAGGTAGGCCAATAAAACTTAAGCAGGACTCTTTACTAAGAGAATTGTTCAGTGAGATTGAAAGAGACCATCCAGGCGCCTCTCTTGACCAAAGATCCCTCACAAGGGGGGAGCATCAAGTGCGGGTTGAGAATTCGTATGCCGTAGTTCTTGCATCAGTAAGTGACATCTCTCCGAATGCAATTATTGATGCGGTTGTATATGGAAAGCCATTTATCTGCACAGAGGATACTGGAATTACAGAAAGAATATCAGGTCTTGGAATTTTTATTGATACACAAAACAAGGAAGCATTAACAAAAGCGATTATATCTTTGCTTAATCCTAAAATATATGAAGAATATAAAAGTAAAATCGCACACTTTTCATATGTTCGCAATTGGGAGCAGGTTGCGGATGACTTTCTAACAAACATCAATGTATGCGTGTCTTAACTATAGGATCAGAAAAAGGCATTTTTAATCCGCAGAGCAGCGCATCTGCTCGCATACTTGCGTATGGAAAGGGTTTTGGGTTTCTTGATTTAGTTTGTTTTACAAAGAGTTCAGAGAAATATAACACTATGCACGTGGGGGATGGAGTTGAAGCATATCCAACACGTTCACTCTCTCGTTTATTTTTTATATCTGACGCCATCTCTATAGGTAAAAGAATTCCAAAACCCAATGTGATTTCTGTGCAAGATCCATTTGAATCAGGTCTCGCCGGGGTGTTTCTTTCAAGAGCACTCAGGGTACCTTTGCATGTACAAGTGCACACAGATCTTTTTTCTAAGAACTTTTCATCAGGAATGATTAATCGATTGCGGATTGTTATAGCCCCTTTTGTATTGAAAAGAGCGTCAAGGATTCGCGTTGTGTCAGAGCATATTAAACACGATCTGCAAAAAGTTTGGAAAATTAAGGCTCCAATATCAGTTCTCCCAATATTTGTTGATACTGACAGTTTTGCAGACGCAGAGGCACCAGAGGCTCTGAAAGAGAGATTTAAGTCATTCGGTCTTAAATTTCTCGTAGTGTCCCGGCTCGAATCAGAAAAAAATGTAGCACTCGCTGTTCACGCATTTGCAGAATCTGCGCCACCAAATTCTGCACTCATTATTTTAGGTGATGGAACACACAGAGAGGCACTTGGTAAGTTGGTAAAAGATCTCAATATCTTTGATCGGGTATTTTTTGAAGGATTTGTCGATGCAAAAGGCTACTATAAACTTGCAGATCTGGTGCTCTCAACGTCGCGCTATGAAGGATACGGCATGACGATTGTTGAGGCGCTTGCAAGTGGAACTTCTGTACTCTCAACTGATGTTGGTATTGCACGTGAGGCAGGAGCAATTATTGCCTCAGAAGATGCATTTGTTGATGCACTTAAGCAATGGCTTGTATCGGGAAGCAGAGAAGGAAAATTATTAATTGAGACCTATTCAACGAAAGAGGAATATACAAATGCGTATTGCGAGGATATACTCAAAACTCAAAATAAATTTGTATGAAAAAGCTAAAAATCGGATTTGTAGGACAGGGATATGTCGGGAAGAATTATAGCGATGATTTTGAGCGTCGTGGTTTTTCTATTGTGCGGTACTCGCTTGAGGCGCCATTTGTTCAAAATAAAGATCAGATCCGCGACTGTGATGTTGTATTTGTTGCAGTACCAACGCCCACCACGCCAAAGGGGTTTGACGGATCTATTATTGAAGATGCGCTCCGGGCTGTTGGTAAAGGGAACATTGCCGTTATTAAATCCACAATTTTGCCCGGATTTACAAAAAAACTCCAAAAGAAATTTCCTCACCTCACCATTCTCTTTTCTCCTGAATTTTTAAGTGTCTCAAGCGCTTCCCACGATGCAGCACATCCGGCAATGAATATCGTGGGTCTGCCTGTAAACACAAAAAAGCACACGACTGCCGCAAAACTTGTTCAAAGCATTCTACCGAAAGCGCCGTTTACCCGGAATTGCACCTCAGATGAGGCGGAGTTGTTTAAATATGCACACAATCTCAATGGGTACACTCAAGTAATGATTTTTAATATCATGTACGATCTTGCAAAAAAGGTTGGTGCAGATTGGCAACCGATTCAGGACGCTGCTGAGGCGGACCCATTTATTTCAAACAGGTACGCACGTCCGGTACACAAAAGCGGTCGGGGTGCGGGCGGAGGGTGTTTTATCAAAGATATGGCCGCAGCACGTTCAATGTACGAAACACTTCTTAAAGAAGACACCGCTGGTATTGCACTGTTGCGCGCCCTTGAGGCAAAAAATATTCACTTGCTTACCACGACAAAAAAGGATCTTCATTTGCTCGAGGGTGTGTATGGAAAGAAAGTGCTCAAACGAAAGAAGGCCGCTAATTCTTAACTTAATTAGAAGCCTTTTTTGCTTCAATATTGTAGGCAGTTGCAATAAACGCAAATGGAGAGTTTCGAAGCGGCTCGAGTAGTTTTGATAGTGCAACAGAAAGGCGAGGGAGCCAGTAATCAAGCGGGCGGGGCAAGATGCGGAAGTTATATGCAACCGCTTTTTCAAACGTAAATCCGTGCGAAGCCAGAACCTTTTTATATTCCGATACTGAATATTCGCGGTGGTAGGTTGCTTTTGATTGCTTGCCTGTAATGAGGCGGATCATTTGTGAGATAGGCGAGAGGATCCACCGATCCCACATGCGCGCCGGAGAAAACCAATTTGGAATTGATATAAACACCCTACCACCCGGCACAAGTAAGCGTTTAAATTCCTTGAGGGTTTTCGCGTCATCAATGTATTCAACAAGCCCCATTGCAACGATTACG
>Ga0163150_10002690_pt1 | contig 26574 bp, 27 predicted proteins | sample OliLakLV19P2IB_FD_148628 | JGI IMG/M metagenome (GOLD analysis project Ga0163150, IMG submission 148628) | Freshwater microbial mat bacterial communities from Lake Vanda, McMurdo Dry Valleys, Antarctica - Oligotrophic Lake LV.19.P2.IB | ecosystem: Environmental > Aquatic > Freshwater > Lake >...
ATTTTCAATGGGATAACTTCCGAAGGTGGTGGTGGAGGTGGTCACGGGAGAGCAGATAATACACAGAATGGTCTTGCTGGCGGTTCTGGCGGTGGCGGCGGTTCTGTAACATCTGGCGATACACAAACTGGAGGTGCGGGAACAGCAGGTCAGGGAAATAACGGAGGCATCGGCGGTAGCGCAAGCGCAAGCAAAGATTGTGGTGGTGGTGGAGGTGGAGCAAGTGCAGTAGGGCAAGCGGCGCAGGCGTCTAACAAAGGAGGTGCAGGTGGTGATGGCACAGCAAGTTCTATAACAGGTGCTTCGGTTACATACGCAGGTGGTGGAGGTGGTGGTGGAGTTGGTGCTTCTGGTGGAGGTACAGGTGGCGCAGGTGGCGGTGGACGTGGTGGAAATGGTAACGCAGGAGTAGCTGGAACTGCAAATACAGGCGGTGGAGGCGGAGGTGGCGCAACTTTCGGTCAGGTTGGTGCGGTTGGCGGCACTGGTATCGTCATCGTCGCCTACACAACTACAGAGTTCGGTCACACTGGAGGAAACGAAACAGGAACGGACGGGCTATTGACTTGGGTGAAGTTCACTTCTAATGGGACACTAACTTTTTTTCGGGCAACATCACCCCTTCCTAACCACTTTAATTGATGACTAATAAGACTTCCACTTTCGGTGAATTTCTTGTGAAATTCGACGGGCACGAACAGCGGGACGTAGACCGCTTCGACCAGACGATGAAGAATGTGACCTCTGGTTTCAGTCTTTTGTCAGATAAATTAGACGAAATGAGGAGGGATTTGTCAATGCAAGTTGATGACCATGAAAAGCGTTTACGCGCGATAGAATTGAGCGTTACTCGCATACTCACTTGGGGCACGGCTGCCCTGTTTGTTGTCAGTATTGCCCAGTTCACGTTACAATACTTTCGATGACCTCTCCATTGTTCAGTATAGTGATGATAGCCAAGAACGAAGCGAAAACCTTACCAAGGTGCATGGAAAGCCTTAAGGAGTTTCGAGAAAGGGGAGGTGAAGTTGTTCTGGTTGATACGGGCTCGACAGATGGCACTGCCGACATCGCCCGTTCGTTTGGATGCAAGGTGACGGAGGTCGGTGAGAAGTTTATAAAAGTAATCGATGAAGAACTTGCGAACAAAATCAATGAGAGATTTTTAGTTGAAGGAGAGCCAGTAATCTTAAAGGCGGGGAACCGTCTTTTCAACTTTGCGGCAGCACGCAACTATGCAACGTCGCTCGCAACGAACAATATGATTTGTACATTGGACGCGGACGAGGCGTACTCTGTTCTCAATATCGACAGGATTAACGAACTCATTGAGGCAGGGTATGGGCAGTTTGAATATCAGTTTGTCTATGCGCATGACAGTTATGGGCGACCTTCTATTCAGTTTGTGCAAAGCAAGTTCTTTGATAAGACTAGGATTCAGTGGGGAGGTATCGTCCATGAGGTCCTCAGTGGTGAAGCTATGAGACTCCTTGTCGGTACGGACATTATTTATTTGGAACATTGGCAGATTCCAGGAGGGGAACACCGTAGCAATTACCTCGTAGGGCTTGGTTTAGACTGCTTTGAGAATCCTGATAAGGACCGCCAGAGCCACTACTTTGCCAGAGAATTGATGTGGACGGGACACCCGAAGTCAGCTCTTAAGGAGTTTGAACGCCATATCACAATGAATGGTTGGCAAGCTGAGCGAGCACAGTCGATGATATTTATGGGCGATTGCTATGGGATGATGAATGCCCCTGAGAAGCAAGTCGAGTGGTATCACAAAGCGTTTCATCTTGACCCAGCCCGTCGTGAAGCACTCATCAAACTCACCCGATTCTACAAATTAAACAACAAACCAGCGATGGTTCTTCATTATGCAAAGATGTCTCTCGATATCCCATGGACTGACTACTATGCGAATGACAAGGCGATGTACGAGCAAGAACCACACGAGCATCTCTATTGGGCGTATGGCTGGCTTGGTGACATTCCGAAGGCTCGGAAACACCTTCTCAAATGTCTAGATTATCTTCCTGGCTACCCTGTCTACCTTCGCGATTTCGCTTATTACTTTGATTACCCTGGAAATAATGTCGACGGTTATATGAGTTTTGAGGAATTGAATTTCCTTAACAGCATGGCTAAGCGAATGGAGTCAGTCGCTGAGTTGGGCAGCTGGAAAGGACGAAGTACTAATGCACTGGCTTCTGGTTGCGGGGGGACGGTTACATCTATCGACACATTCATGGGTTCACAAGACCCGAAGGATTGGACGATGGAACAGGCGAAACACGAGGACATCTATGAGACGTTTAAGAAAAATACAGCTCAATTCTCCAATATTGTCGTCAATAGAAAAGACGGCACGGAGGCTTCAAAGGATTACGAGGACAAGTCGTTTGACATGGTCTTCATTGATGCCGAACATACCTACGAAGCATTACAGAATGACATCCGTCACTGGAAGAGTAAGGCGAAGATTCTCCTCTGTGGTCACGACTACTGCCCTGCGTGGAAGAATGTGATGCGCGCGGTAGACGAAGAACTCGGAGGTCCTGACGAAGTACACGGCAGTATTTGGGTCAAATGGTTGGTGAAGCCCCTAGTAAGTGTTTGTGTTCCGACTCTCGGACGACCAGAGAAGCTCCATCGTTTACTAGAGGTTATTAAAGAAAACGCTGGCTATGACAACTACGAGATTATCGTCAAGACAGACGAGCCAGTGCCCAACAATATTGGCGCACCAAAAATGCTCAAGAAGTGTGTTGACGAGAGCACGGGTGACCTCGTCTTGTTTCTCGGGAACGATACTGTGCCAGAGAAGAATTTCATTCAGGAGGCGGTATGGGAAATGGCTCGACGATTCCCCGACCTCGACGGAATGGTCGGACTGAATGACGGTTTCTGGAAGAAGGGGGATGTGGCGACTCACTGGCTGGCGAGCAGGAAGCTACTGCCCGCTCTCGATGGCGAGTTCTTCCATACTGGCTACAACCACGCAGGATGCGACAACGAACTTATCGGGCGCGTAGAGAAACTCGGCAAGTATTCGTGGGCGGAGAAGGCGAAGCTCTACCACGACCACCCCGTGAACACTGGCTGGGAGAATGCTGACCAGATGTACAAGGACTCGTATTCGGGCGAGAAATACGCGCACGACCTCGCGCTTCTTAAAGAACGGGGGGAGTTATTAGGCTTTGCTGTACGAGCATGAAGCGTGTCTTAATCACAGGGGCTGGTGGAGCAATAGGGATGCATATGGTGTCACACACACTGCACCACACCGATTGGGAAGTTATCTGTACCGACTCTTTTAGAGCAGACCACAAAGGGTACTTTGACAGACTCTCACTGCTTCTTGTTGACCATCCTGAGTGGCGCGAACGGATATTAATAATAACCCATGACCTAAATGCTCCATTCACTTTCCGTGAAATTGAAAAGATTGGCAGGATTGATTACATTATTAATCTTGCTTCTCGTTCTGACGTTCATAATTCTATTGACGACCCGTTACCTTTTGTTCGGAACAATAACGAGCTCATGCTTACAATGCTCGAGCTCGCTCGTGCAGTAAAACCAGAAAAGTTTCTACATTTCTCTACTGACGAAGTGTATGGTTCAGCACCGAGAGATTCCAAAGGTCATCCTGAGTGGGCTCCAATACTTCCAAGCAATCCGTATTCTGCGTCTAAGGCATGTCAGGAAGCACTTGCGATTGCGTGGTGGCGTTCTTATGATGTCCCCCTAATCATCACAAACACAATGAATAATTTTGGAGAGACTCAGGCTCCATCGAAGTATCCTGCGATGATACAGAAGAAGATTGAGGCTGGCGAAACAATCACTGTCCACGGCACATCCGATGGACAACTAGGAACTCGTTACTATCTCCACTCGCGTAACACTGCCGATGCGGTTCTTTTCATTTTGAAGAATGTAGATGTACACCATCACGGACACGGCGAGATTGATATGCCCGTGCGTCTCAACATTGTTGGAGACAAACAGGTCGACAATCTCGAGCTCGTGCACGTCATCGCCAAGTTGATGGGTAAGGAGGCGAAGACTGAGATTGTCAGTTTCCACGAGCACAATCCTGGGCACGACTTGCACTACGGTCTCGACGGTGCAAAGCTCGGTGCGCTCGGTTGGAAGTCCCCTATGCCGTTTGAAGAGTCTATGAAGAACACAATCGATTGGCAGAGCTTGCATAAGGAATGGATGAAATAGTATGATACAAAAACGTATTATCTCTATGTGGATTGGCGGTGAGATACCAGACCTCGTTAAGAAATGTGTTGCGACACACAAACTAGATGGCTATGAACACTTATGGATTGATAACAGTAATTACCAGGAGTTCTCTTGTACCTATTTGGACGAGTGTATTGAGGCTAAGCTTTTTGGCAAAGCGTCAGACTATATACGAATTGCGGCTCTTGAGAAGTACGGGGGTGTCTATCTGGATGCAGATGCGGAAGTTCTAAAGACATTCGACGATGTTCTAGATAACAGTATTTTTGCTTGCCAAGAACCCAATGGATTTGTAGCCAACAGCATTATCGGTGCGGAAGCTAACCATCCATTGCTCAAGCACTATCTGGGTGTGATGGAACGCAATTTCAGGGGAGGTGGGGAGCTTGTATTTCAACCTGGGATGTACCTCTGGACGGAACTGATAAAGCACAGCGAGTGGACCCCATGGGTTAGAATATATCCATCCGACTGGTTTCTCCCCTATGACCATCAGTCGGGGGTGACGAATGTCACTGAGAACACGCACACGATGCACTATTATCTTAAAAGCTGGATAATAAAATAAATATGCCTACAGAAATATTGGGGAACCCAGGAGCCCTGGAAGACACGCGCACCGAAGAAGCTAAAGCAAAGGACTATAGGTTTGGTGAAATTGTCTCAGCTGTGGAGCCAGTGAATTGGGTAGAGAAACCGCAGAGCGCATGGCGCAAGTTCCCTATCTATAACCAGAATGGTTCTGGGTCTTGCGTGGCACAGACACTAAGAAAAATGCAGGGAGTGTACACATGGCTTAAAACAGGAGTGTGGGTTAGCCTCTCTGCCTCTCATATCTATCAGCGTAGGTCAAATAAGCCAGCACCAGGAATGGGTGGTGAGGATGTGTTTGTAATCGGAAGGAAAGGGACAACTCTTGAATTTTTTGCTCCCTCTGAGAATATGACCGACTCGCAAATGGACAATATCATGGTCAGCCCTTTCATGGGAGAAGTCGGGAAGGTATTCAGGCTTGGCAATTACGTCATTGTTTCCCCTACCGACATTGATACTATTGCCTCTATTATCCAAGCAACAGGTAAGAGCGTGATGGTGTGGTTCTACTTCAGAAATGATGAGTGGACCGATGTCCCGACAGTGAAGTATCCAGGATTAGACCGTTACGCCTCCGCTACCTCTCGACATTCGCTCGCAGCAGTCGACTTCACACTCTATCAGGGTAAAAAAGCTCTCATCATCGACGATTCGTGGGGATTGGCTTACGCGATGAATGGTCAGCGTGTCATCACTGAAGATTTCTTCAAAGCACGCAACTTCTTCGCAGCCCACTTTATGAATTTTGCTTTCGAAGACCAATCTGAGCCTTCTGCGAAGCCAAAGTATACGTTCACCACGCCCTTCGGGCTCGGGGTGACCACTCCTGACGTTGTGGCTCTCCAGAATATCCTCAAATACGAGGGTATGTTCCCAACAAACACTGAATCTACAGGATATTATGGCTCTATTACGGCTAAAGGGGTCCTCCAATGGCAGATTAAACACGCTGTCGCGCCACTGGAGGTGCTTAATTCACTGGCAGGTCGCTCTGTCGGACCCAAAACCGTTGGAGTTCTCAACAGTATCTACTCGTAGCCTCTTCTTTTTTTGGCTTGTTCAGGTTAGAATTGAGTTGTCAAGTAAAATAATCTTAATCAAAATTATGGAACAAACACTCGTGGGCGCATTGGTTGTAGTCATTGTCGCAGCAACCCAGGTGATTAAAAACCTCAGGTTCGTTTCTACACGCTATGTACCCTTAATCGCAATTCTCCTGGGCATCTCGGGCTCATTCACTCTCGGTGGAGTAGAGTGGCTTTCGGTAGCAAGCGGTGTTATCATCGGTCTTTCGTCAGTTGGTCTCTACTCAGGATTTAAGGCAACAGTTCTAGGAAAATAATCACTATGGCAGCTTTCCCTCAGATTACAGTTCAGCACAGTATAGGGAACACAATCGATGTCCCGAACCAATTGGATGTCAAAGTCGCGACTTACATTAGCAACAATCTTGCTGCCACCGTAGTCGCTGTCCCCGTTGATAACGCGACGGACTTTACTGCGGGCTCTATCTTGTTGCTGTTATCTTCGATGGGAGCAGAAAATGCAGAAATTGTAACGTCAGCAAGCCATACGACGAACAGCTTTGTCACTGGCGCGACCTTAATGGCGCACAACCGTGGGGACGCTGTTCAAGAACTGAACTACGACCAGATTGTCATCTCGTGGAGTGCGACGATTGGTGGGGTATATGCCATTCTCAGCACGTCGACATTCCAAGTGACACAACAGGCAACGCGCATCTTTCACGCGGCTGGTCTCACGACATCGTTCTATAAAGTTCAATGGAAGAATTCACTGACAAGTGATTTGTCAGACCTCTCTGACCCAATCAGTGTTTCGACTTACGAACCAGCGTCGGTAGCGAACATAATCTACCCAGTGCTCCGAGCGATGGGAGTGTCTGAGAATGACCCGAAGATAACGACAGAGTTCTGTATCAGTGCAGTGGACGATGCTCGGAAATATACCGAGTCAAAGCTCTACGGCATCCGTCATGCGTGGCAGCAGAATTTCGAACACCCAATAAAGATTCTTGCGGGCTCCAATTATGTTAATTTGCCCGATGACATCGACTTCGATGAAACGGATAGGTCTACGTTGTCTGCGCGCTTCCTTATTGGAAACGTCCTTACTCCATACAACCTCCGCTACATCGATAAGAGGTCGTGGAATCAAATCGCGTTCTCAGTGATGGGAGGCTACACAATAGCTGACGTGGTTATTGGAGGTGGAACAATCACACTGGACAGTGTGGGAGATTTTTCACCAGTCTCGAATACGGCTGTGGCGTATGTGGCAACCACAGCCTTTACGCAGACGATTATGCAGATTGCATATACAGGAGTTGTTTTGGCAACAAATCAATTGACTGGGGTAACTGGAGTAACGAGGAACATACCAGCAGGTACTCGTGTGTGGTCCCGTCCGACCATTTCGCAACCTATCTACTACACTATCTTTGAGGATAGACTGTTCTTCGACAGAATTGTTCCAGATTCAATGCAGGGAAACAATCTCTATATTGACTACTACAAAAAAATCATCCCAGTCACGGCTCTTTACCAAGTGCTCCCTGAGCACTACAGAGAGATTTATAAATGGTATTTGCGGTACGCGATTAAGTATCGTAAAGACATTTCGCTTGGGAGCGATGACCCTGACCTAAAGAAGTTTGAGGAGTTGGTGCAAGCCCTCTTCAACAATCTTTATACAGGTCAAGATACCACAATAATTACGTCATAGTGTCAAGGACACCACAACAATTACTAACTAATTACTAAGTTATATGGCATATAGCAATCCGAATATTCCTACAGTGGATATTCAACAGCAAGATTCGGTAACGGGTCTCGTGAGTTTCGGAACGGTGAAAGGAACGCCTCCAGCTGGAGCAGCGTATCCGAGTATCTTTTCACTTGAAGCGGTGCTTCAAGACATCAACGGTACTGGTGTGTACGACCAGACTGGTACAGTAGCTATCCCTGCGTGGACACTTCTGTCGACAGGTGCAGCGGGTGCTACTGGGTACACGGGCTACACAGGTCCTAATAATGCAACCATTACTGGTTACACGGGCTACACAGGTCCGAATATCACAGGCTACACAGGCTACACGGGCTACACAGGATTCACTGGTCCCGACAATGCAACCATCACTGGTTACACGGGGTATACGGGGTACACAGGTCCAATTGGTCCAACTGGAACAACTGGCTACACTGGTCCCAACAATGCAACCATCACTGGTCCAACTGGTTACACAGGATACACAGGTCCTCAAATCACTGGGTACACAGGGTACACAGGTGCAAACATTGGCTCTGGAATTAACTTCGGTCCTGCTGCGGTGACTTCAATCACGGTCGTAAACGGGGTTATTACAGCAATCACCTAGTCTTTCCACTCACCCCCTTACGGGGGGTGGAATGGGCAGATTAGCCCACACCCCAATGGCAACCACCCTTAAGAATATAAAAATTCCGTATCCAACCGAGGGTGTTATTCGCTCCGCCCAGCTGAACGATACGATTACTCCCGAGAATTCGGTGCAGTTATCTATCAACATGAACTTCGACAGGGTTGGTGCGATGACTACGCGCCCTGGGATTGCGACATTTGCGACGACCCTTGGTGGAAGCGTGACTTCATTTGGTACGCTGAACATCCAAGCTGGCATCAAACGCCTCTATGCTCAGGTAGGGACGGATGTCTCAGTATGGAATGGGGCTACTTGGACCTCAGTGCGAACAACCACGGTCACAACAAAAGCTAGGTACGCGCAGTTCTTGAACCATATTTACATGGTCAACGGGACCGACGCTCTTCAAGCATCTAGTGGCGGGGCGTTCTCGGTAGTGGCGAACATCGTTCCTTCAGGACCCGCGATGCCCGTAGGAGATTTCATCAGCGCAGGGTTCGAAGGACGTATCTGGATTGCAAACAGGGGGAGTGATGCTATTTATTTCTCAGAAATCGTTCAATTCACACCTCCCTCGACTTTTGTAATGACGACACTCGCGGCGAATTTCATTCAGGATTTCTCTCCGCAAGACGGGGAATCAATCACAGGACTCTTCCGCGTCCCGCGCGCGCTTCTCGTGTTCAAAGAGAACCATATCTATCGTATCTATACTTCTGAAAACGTGGACCCATATCCTGCTTATAATGTAGGAACGTATTCACAAGAGTCCATCGTGCAAGCGAAAGACGGGGTGTACTTCCATCACTCCTCGGGATTTTTCAAGTTCAACTACGATGGTCAGCCCACTGAAATCTCTCGCCGTGTTATTGACTTCGTCCATGCAATCCCCCGCGCGAGCTATGAGAATGTTATCGGTATCTACGATGGCTTTGACGCTGTGAAATGGTCAGTTGGTTCCATCACTGTTGAAGGGGTGACGTATGTAAACTGTCAGATGCGCTACACCATTTCTACGCAAGTCTGGACAATCTACGACCTCGGCGCGAATGTCGCAACGGCACTCGTCCGCTATGACAACGGTACAACTATCGAACAGGTCATCGGGACTTCGGTAGGAAAGGTCGGCAAGCTGGACTCAGGCACGACTGACTTCGGCGTAGCTATCAACTACGAGTTCATTGACCGTTGGCGTTCTTATACGGAGATGTACGCGCACTCCAAGAACATCAGTGGAATTATGGTTCTGACCGAGAACGCGGGAGGGGCTATCCTTCAGTACCAGACGCAGAAGTCTCCGCCAAATGTTTGGAACTATATCGATACGGTCAACAGCGACTACGCTGCGCTCTTCCCGAACGCGAATACCGATGATTTTACAGTCTCAAGGCTACGTCTCGTGGGGAATACTGTCGGGACACCGATAATTTTCCATGGCATCGAGCTTCTCTCTGTCCAAGACAAGGGCATGGACCAAAACTGATATGCAACTTATTGACCTATTCTTTGACAGATTCCTCTACCGAAAACGGCAGAATGTCGAGACGCAGAACGCTACAGAAGAGTCTGTTAATAATGCACCCCCACCATCAACGGCTGTAGCTTCTGGCAATACTGTTACTGATGTAAACACGAATGCAGAAACAATTAATGGTGGACAGATAACCCCAGGGACTCTTCCAGGTCCTAGCGACATCGCTAATTGGGGGTGGACTCAAACCAGTGCTTTTTCCGCGGCGAGTGCAACAACAGTGACATGGGGAGCAGGGACATTCACCTCATCACAGGGTGTTTCGTATGCAATTGCTGGTGGCACAACAGGAGCGATGGGATTAAGGAATTACATTTATCTTGATGTCAATATATCTACGACAGCGTATCAAGTATCTACAGGCATCTTAGACCCGATAGGTTCAGGAAAGGTTCTTATAGCTATTGCAGACGCTGGCTCACCTCTCTCGACTTACAATCTCGTACAAGCCACACAAGTAATTGCTGACAACATCCTCGCTAATACCATCGGGGCGAACAAGATGAATGTCGGACAGCTGTCAGCAATCTCAGCCGATGTCGGAACTCTTACGGCAGGGAACATTAATGGATTGACAATTACGGGAGGGACGGTGCGGACATCTTCTACTGGAACGAGAATAGAGATGAATGGAGGGGCAAACGCATTTCAAGTCTATTCATCTTCCGTGCTCCGTGCGGCATTCGCAGGAACAACTCTAAATTTTTATAATTCTGGAGGGTCTGCCGTTGGAGGAATTTTTGTTGATGGAAGTGGTAATTTCAATGTTGGAGCAAATGCTGGACTCGGGGGTCCTGACCTTCTTCTTTTTGCGGCTTCTCTTGGAAGTATTAAATTGATTGATACTGGAGTTGAGAATATGAGTGTAACTCAGACGGGGGTTACCTTTTTGGCGAACAGGTTTACTTTGAGCCAAAACCAATTTCAGCCAGTCTCAGATAATACGAAAGGTTTAGGTGCTAATGGAAGTTCATGGGCTAATTTATGGCTCAAGAGAATCAGTCAGCCAGCGATTGCGTATGGGTATGTGACAGCAGCAGGGGGTGGCTCAAGGAATAATATCAGTTTTAGTGTCAGCCACGCAGGGGGGACGGGGGTATACCTAATCACACCAACTTCTCCTACTTTAAACTCTACGACTTATACTGTACAAGCAACTCCTTTCGCCGCAGGTGGTGGCGGAGCTCCTGGGGCAAAGGTTTCTGTTTTGACCTCGAGCTCGTTTACCGTCACGACTTTCAACGAGCTTGGCGTGGCGACGGACTTTGATTTTATGTTCGCATTATTTATCCCTTAAAAAACCATATGACCACACCCGAAATAAAAGCACTCCAGGACAGTCTCGTGAAGATGGGTTTGATGACCCAGGCAGAGGTCAACACGGGCTATGGCATATATGGACCGAAGACTACAGCCGCTGCCGCGAAACTTTCTGGCATCAAAACTCAGATGGAGTCCGACATCGTGAAGGAGGCGAACGCAAACAAAATTCTCAACCCCGTAGCAGAAGGAGCTACTGGTCCGACGATTAAATACAACACATACGCCGATGCTCTCGCGGGAGCAGGAGGCAATGTGACCGATATGACCAACCAGTACGGTCAACCATTCAGTGTTGCAGACCAACAGGCGGCTCTAAGCGCGGCTGAGGCAGCGGGCGGACCCGCGTTTGAACAGGAGAAGCAAAAAGAACAGCAGGACGCGGCGGCTACTCTTGCCAGCCAGCAACAGCAGTATGAGACGTATCAGAGAGAATCTGGGGTGAACTTTGCCAAAGACAAAACCGCCCAAGACCAGAGTGCCGCTGAACACGGGGTGCTTTTCTCTGGAGGGAGACAGCAGAAACTTCAAAACCTTCAGTCGGCATACCAGACTGACCAAGCCTCGAAGCGTAATACCCTCGGAACGAATATCGGAAATGTCGCGCGGGACTATCAGTACAAGTACGGGAACCAAGCAGCACAGGGGCTTTCGCAGTACTATCAGGCAGGGGGGAATACCTATAATCCGAATGGCGGGGCGGGGTCGCAAGGTCTCTCGAGCGTTTATAATCCAGCCGCGTCGAATTTCTATGGAACTGAGGTGAAGAAGCAGAAGGTAGGAGCCAACCAGTACGCCGCTGGTTTGTTATGGAATAAGGGCAATAAAATAGTACCAGGCGGTTACAAGAATCAATTTTAATCCTATGGCTTCAAACCTCTCTTCACTCTTAAATTTTAAGTCTCTTGGACAGACACAAGAGGAGAATGCGCGGCTTTCGGCGTTTGGTGCTGGGGGGAACTTTAATTTGAATCCCACACAAGCACCACAAAACCCTCTCTTCGGTGCACCACAGCAAAAAATAAGCAATCAACTTACTGGTGGAGTTATGCAGACCGCTTATAACCCACAGAACAGTGTTCAGTCAGGTCTAGCTGCACAAACAGGAACTGGAGGGGGTCTGTTCGCACCACCAACGGGGACGAATGCAGGTAGTCCCGCTACGGCTACTCAAATTCCAGGCGATTGGATTAAGCCAGGAGGAGGCTTCTATACAGCAAAGGAGGTCGTCGACAATATGGTGATGAAGCAACAGGGAGGTGATGTTCCACGATATGCTGGTGATGTTCTCACACAAGGTCCTCAGACAACCGAACAGCTACAGATGACTGCTGCTGAATTAAATAACGCTCGCAACGATATTGCTACGGGAGCAACCGACCCGTATAAGGCGGCAAATCAGTCGGGGATTCCTTACACTTTTGCTGAATTGAATGCCATTCAGAAGGCGTACGCAGGGGTATATGACCCAGCTATCAATAGTGCGCTCGCGAAACTGGATGCCAAACAGAAACAGGAGGAAAGGACATCCTCTACGAATGAGCAAATCCGACAGTACGAAGCGACGACAGGAAAGCATCGTGCCTCGGGTGGAATAGCCCCTCTCGGTCTTAAGCGCGGTGAGGACCACTTCGTTGACCCGTACGCGTATGTCCAGAAAGCTCTTGCTTTTGAAGCACAGGGAGGAACGATGAAAAAGTTCTTGAACGACTACCCGCCAAATGACTATCTGAATCCTGTATCACTGAATAATCCAGAGATTATTCCTGAGTTTATGAGAAAGGCGATGTCTGCTTCAGTTCAGCAGCAGAGCAAAGAGAACCAAGCAATTCTTGACTACACTGCGTGGCTGGCTGTTCCTGGGAATGAAGCATTAAGTAACACACAGAAGGCAGAGGTTTTGGTAGGATTAGGACTTGACCCTACTGAACAAAAATTCAATCTGTTCCTCTTCTAATTAGTTATGGCGGTAACCTCCTTCACTGACTTCATGAAGACGAGGCAAGCAACTGTCCCGACAGTTGCTGAGGTAACCTCTACGTCTAAAGCAGGGATAACTTCCTTTGAAGACTTCATGAAGACGAAGGGGGCAGCTCCTACAAGTATCGGTGGTCAGGCGTGGGATATCACGAAGAAAGTCGCTGGTCCTCCTCTTCGGTGGGCTGGGAAACAACTCATGAAGCCTGTGAGCACAATTGCGGTAACGGCTGAAAACATCTATCAAGCTGCGCAGGGGGATGTAAGTCAGATAGCAAACATTCCTAAGGATGCGTGGGGTATTCTGAGCGGAAAAAAGGAAAGGAGTTTCACGGACATCGCTCTAGAAAATATTAAGAACCCCGTTGTTGCTACAGGAGTTGGTCTGACAGCGGACATTTTACTTGACCCAACAACTTATCTTTCTTTCGGTCTAACCGCTCAGGGAAAAATCGCCTCGCGCGTTGCAAAAATACTTGCCGCTGGAGGAAGAATTGAGAAAGGTTCAAAGTTGGCGAAGGATATCGAAAAGACAGGGAAGACCGCTGAAGAGCTCGTGGGTATGCTTCAGAAGACCGACAAGGCTGGAGTAATTAGAGATGCCACTAAAGCAGAGCAGTCACTAACAGGGGCTCGCGCATTTGCGAAGATTGGTGGAAAGCCTATTTTCTCTCCTTCAACTTCGGCGAAGCTCTACCAGAGTACGGCTAAAGCTGGTGAAGCAATCAAGGCTCTCCCTGTTATTGGTGCTGGTATCGAGAAGGGCAGGAGCCTCTTCCAAACATCAACAGGGATTCCTGGAGCTGACAGACTCTTGACTCAAGCTCGAAGTACAAATGATTACTTGGCGATGAAGGGTATAGATGAAGCTGTTGCGACAGAAAAACAGATGGTAAAAGCTGGTATTTCCAAGCAGTTGATGATACAGGTCGCTAACTACCTCGAGAAAGGAAAGATTCCAGAGAATACCATCCTTCGCGATATTGCTATGCGTCACAAGGGTCTATACAAAGAACTATTTGTGCGGGCACAGAAAGCTGGGATTGATGTCGGCAAGCATTCGTTTTATTACCCTCACGTTGAGAAGAAGGCTCCTAAATCTATTCTTGAGAAAACCGAGGGTTTCCTTTCTTCTAAGAAGTACACCACCAAGACTGGGGCTGTTGAGCCACGCGACGTTATGAAATTCCAGAACCAGAGCGGGTCAGAATTAATAGGTACGCCAAAGCAACTTGGTATGACACCCCTCCCGAATGTGAAGGGTCTTTCTCACGACCTCACTTGGGGGACATTCAACAGTATCAAACAAATAGAAGACGTACTTAAGACCTACGGAGTAGGTCTTGTGTTCAATCCTCAACCGTGGGTTAAACGTAATGGTGTCGTTGGGTACTTCGACCCGAGAGGAAAGAATATTGTTATCGCTTCAGCTCGCCACACTCTTCAAGAGGTTATGCAAACTCTTAAGCATGAAATAACGCACAGTGCACACTTCCAGATAGCGGGGAACATCGCTATGTACGAGGAATTCGCCAAGATGGGACACGCCGCGCCGATGTTTAAAGCTCTTGAGGCAGCGAAGTCGGCAGTGCGAGAGGAATGGAAGAATATCCTTGCGGTTGTTGAGAATATAAACCCAGTAAAATTTGCAACATTGAAACCGAATCACAAGAAATATCTCACTTCACCTACTGAGCTTCTCGCTCGCGTTGGTGACTATATGTCACGAGGTCCTTCCTACGCAGAGATAGCGATGGAGATGTTTCCTAAGTCCGTAGAGGCGTTTGCTCTAATGAAGAAAGCCAATCCGACGTTTAAACTGCTAGATACTTCTATTGCCGACGAAGGAGCACGGATTGTTGGAGAAGTGTACCGCCATAAGGATACGAACCAACTGTTCCAATCCCTCCCTTACGGTATCGAAAAAGCTGGGGTGCAAGAAATCAACAGGGCTTTCGGTAGCGAGTTCTTCCACGAGAACCCTGCTATTGCTTACGCCTATCGTGCAACAGCAAACGCTAAAGCAGTCGCGAGTGCTGAGCTGTTCCAAGGGATAAAGCAATTTGCTGTCGCAGCTGGCGAACAAGGAGTTCAGGTAAAGGTCCCTGAATTAAAAGGTCTCTTCTTCCCTCCGTCGCTTGCGAGGAAGCTCGATGAGTATCATAAGATGATGCAGCCAGAAGAAATCGGAGCGACTATCCGAGGATTCGATGCTATACAAAACTGGTGGAAGGGACAAGCCCTTATTTCTCCTGGTTATCATTCCCGTAATGCTATCGGCAACTGGTGGAACAACTCGCTCGCTGGAGTCGGTTATGGAGCAAAACCATACATTGATGCTTGGAAGGTCCAGAACGGGAAGCTCTTCTCTTTCGTTGATGATGCTGGCAAGAAATGGGACAGCGCAGCAATCCTCGATGCCGCACAGAAGACTGGTGCTGTAAACCGTGGTCAGTATCTGGCTGATATTCCACAAGCAATAGAGGGGCAGGTCAAGAGTGCAACATACAACCCGCTTTCGCAGCAAAACATCCTTTTCCGCGGTAACCGTTTTGTTGGAGGAGCGATAGAAAATAATGCCCGACTCGCAAACTTCATACATCAGCTCAAGAAGGGTCTCCCTCCAGTGGACGCAGCTATGGAAGTGAAGAAGTACCTGTTTGATTACGGAGACCTCACTTCGTTTGAGCAGAATATCCTCAAGCGTATAATGCCGTTCTATACATTCACCCGAAAGAACCTTCCACTCCAATTGGACAGTCTCGCCACAAAGCCTGGTAAGTATGCAAATCTTGAAAAAATTGTTGGCGCGATAGAGGACATTGGTATGTCTGGACAACCTCAGCCAGATGAGAAATATCTCTCTGATTACATCAAGAGCAATACGTCAATGCGCGTGAAATACAATCCGAAAGATAAGTCCTACAGCTATTTCCTTCTCGGCAATTGGCTTCCTGCGTATCAGATGATGGACTTTCTCGCGACCCCTCCCGACAGTATATGGCAGTTGGTAACTCCAATTCTTAAGACACCTATTGATTTCTCAAGCAACAAGTCTTCCTTCTGGAAAGATTCTTTGGGAGAGTATCAGCAGATAGAGAGATACCCTGGCGAGCAGGTAAACTTTCTCGGTATAAATATGCCGAAAAAGACCGCTCTCATCTTCTCGAACATAACGATGCTTAACAATCTTGATAAGCTCAACCCAGGGCAAGTATTTGGCGGCACGCCAGGGACACCCAGTATCTTTGGGAAGGTTGGTAAAGGAGCATTCGAAATACCTGGTCTCGGGAATATTTCTCCTGCTCAGTATAAATACAATCCATCAACAACGAGCGTTCCATCAGAGCTTGATAGATGGTTGGCTTTTGGTACTGGGAAACTCACTACTTACAAGCCGAGTATCTCACGAGAGTATTACAACAGAGAGACAGACATACGGGTATCAGAGTATAAAACGGCTATCACAAAAGCTCAAAGGAGCAAAGACAACGAGCGTGCGAAACTACTCCAGGCACAACTTATAGCTTTTCAAAAAATGCGTGGTCGATAATAAAAAACGCCCAGGCATACGTTTCATTTAAGAAAGGGTGAGTAATCTGGCGTTTTTTATGGAGACAAGGTTACCGTTTCGACCACATTCAGATGCCTTATTCAAGCATCCCAACATCGGGCAATGACGAATAACCGAGCCTCCCCATTAGAAGTATAGCAAAACACAGCTGTCCCCTTAGAGGACAGCTGTGTATAAGCTTGGAGGTCTAGTTTTTAAGATTAATAAACGGCACGGTGGACCCAGGAATCATTTGAACAGGGAGAACACCGTTCCACTTCTCGATAGCCTTGAGAGCCACATAGTCGCGCCCCCCTTGCGCCGCGAGAGATTGAGCTTGAATTCTTTGCGCCTCCGCCGTTGCTTTGGCGGTCTCAATCGTCTGCTGAGCCTCGAACTTCACCTGCTCGAGTTTGTTTTTTGCTGCCTCTGCGTTCTGGACGGCAGTAACCTTTGCTTCGATAGCTTGAGTGAAGCTTGGTGAGAACTCAAAGTTCGTTATATTGACACGTTCGATGATAACGGACTTCGGTTCGAGACGCTCGATGAGAACACTCGTAACCCGTGCGTTATAGTCTGCACGCCTAGTCACAAGCTCTTCAGCGGTAAACTCAGATGCCACTGATTTCCCAGTATCACGGACAATCGGGCGGATGACGTTTGCTTCATACGCGCGAGTACTGCCATACTGCTGAAAAATAGTATCTACCTGTGTCGGGTCAAGGTGGTAGTTCACGACTGTAGCAATCTTTACGTCCTGAAGGTCCTTCGATGCAGAGAATAGAGGGTCCTCGCGCTCGTAGAGAACAGTCTGGGTCTTGATGTCCATGATATTCACCTTCTCAATTATAGGAATCTTGAAGTAAAGACCTGGGTCAATGACTCCGATGACAGCACTGAAACGAGTTTTCACCCCACGCTCTCCTGCACTCACTGTTCCAAAGGAACCAAGAATGAAGGTGAGGGCGATAAGACCAAGCACTATCCAAATAGCTAATTTCCCTCCTCTGAACTCCGTTCTCTTTCCGTATTGCGTTTCGCGTGTAACGAACCATTCGGCTTCTGTAAACATAATAATTAGTTATTGAATAATGCCGTCTTTAAGGGCGCGAGCATTCCCGTCATTCTTCATGCTAGTTTGTCTCAAAAACCGCGAGAATGTTAGGGACCATATGGGTAGCGCAGTAAGCGGCAGTCTGCCCCTTGAACTCCTTTGAGATTATGTCCTCAGCACGCTTCACAATTTCAGGGGTAAGAGGAACTCCCTTGTCGCGAGCGACTTCTGATATAGTCAAACCATACTCGAAAGCGAGTAGGAGTTTCTGCTTGTTATACAGAGGGAATGTCAACAGCATATTGTTCATGGTCCATGTAGTACACTACTCGGCGGATAAGACCACCCTCAGAAACAACTTCCTCAGGTGTTGCGGTGATTTGAAGCTCCTTCATAAGAGCCTCTATCTTCGCGACCTTCGCCTTCGTTGAGGCATTAATTTCTTCTTTTTTCATAATGTCTTCAGAGAATAATTCTTTTAATCTTTCATTGAGCTCTTCATTCATATCTCATCAATATAACGGATATATGCCTCTGATATTTCTTCGGCGGTGCGTATTATGAGATGTTCCATTCTCTCAGTCTCACGCTCATCGAACTCACGGCGGAAACTGAATATTTTTCCTGTTACATGAATGACACCAGTCCTCTCACTCCAGAAGTCCTCTTTAATCGTTGCCCCGTCTTCTACCGTTTCTAGCCAGTCCAAGTCGCAGTACTCGGGCATCTTCCCTATGCTCCATTTCAACACCGTGGCGTAGAAGACGAGCTGGTCGTGCTTCTGAACTCTCTGCTGTGTCCACGGATGCTTCCCTGTTTTATATTCTCGGAAGACATTCAACGTAGGGTCATATGTATCAAGGAACGAAAGCGTTGGAATATCTACAACTACAGTCTCTATCTTGAATTCTGGCTTCTCATACAGCACAAGGTCAGGAAGAATTTTCTTGTGCTCACCAGCTTCAATGAGATTTGCGATACCCTTCCCATAGCGCATGTGGCGAGTTTCAACCTTGCCTGCATTTTCAAAGTACTCCTTGCGGTAACGAGCAGGGCTCGTGAGCCAGCAATTCAGTTGGGACCAAGACAAATAACCGCGAGGTAATACTGGCTTCATGTCAAGCTACCTTGTCATCAACGATTGATTCATCTTCGGGCAATCTTGCTCGATACTCTTGGTCTTGCTTGATTCTTGCTTCTATCTTCTCGCGCTTAAACGCGAGAGGAAGGTTAAGGTCAAGCTTCTCCATCGGAGAAAGTTTCTCCGACCTCGCAATCCTATCGGCAATCAGGTTAAGTGCCTCAAGGCTATTGCTGTTATCTACAGCAGTCATTGCTTTCAGGTGAGCTTCGGTTTGGGTAGGAACTCTTATGTCGAGACTATCAGCGTTCTTCACCGTAATTGTCACCTTCGGCTTCACACGGTCACTGAGGTTTAAATATTCCTTGAAGAGCCCGTCGATATACGGCATGACGAACTTGTGAGCTTCCTCCAAAGTTATCGCCTCCACTGTAATTTCAGGCTGGATGTTCGCATACGGACCAGTCGGAATGATGGCTTTCAGTGTGTACTTCACAAGAGGTGAGGACACTACTGGCTCCACTTTCTTAGCCTTTCTTTTTGTTGCAGTCTCCATGGTTATAGAATTATATGGGAGTAAATCGTAGCGATTCAGATTCAACATACGTCGCATCGCCTGTCGACTCTGCCTTTGCTTTCTCTGCCTTAAACTTCTCACCGATAGCAAGCACCTTCGCTGGGTATGTCCATGTCTTCAAGCGCGCGACGTTGAACGTACCCACATCTGTTACGACCTTATTGCTGACAACCTCAAGGAGACGGTCACGCAAGACCTCTTTTTGCCCAGTGAGGACTTTTATCTGCGCATCGAGGACAGCGTATTCTTCGTAAATGTTCATACATTCATCATGAAGTTGTCAATCAACGCACGATGAGCTTCGCCCTCCGTTACACGATTCTTCTTGGCATACGCCTTGATGAACCTGTGCTGGTCAGGGCGAATACGCGTATTGATGCGAACATGCGGAAGGGGTTTCTTTAGTCGTATAGCCATATCATTAAAGTTATCAAATTAAGGTGTCGCTGTCAAGCCTTCACTCGGAGTATCCTTTGCGCGTTGGTTTCCGCCCACTTTTTCGTGACACTGACCGCTTTGGTTTCCACAAGGTGAACAATGTCTTTAATTCTGATGAAATAAAATCCATCGCTGAATTTAATAACGATATACGAAGGGAGAGGGGGAGTGCAGAAAGTGTCACAAGGTTTCCTGCGACGGTCTTCATCGGAGAGTTTCCAGACAAGTCCTTCTTTTTCCGTGGCTTGGAGACCTTCGTATTGGTTCGTCTCAATTTTACTGAGCGGGAAGGAGCCCGCTTCTGTTTGCTTGAGCTCGTAGTAGCCATAGAGTCTTTTCTCGCGGAGGTATTGATTAAAGATTACCTGCCACCTTGCCTCTTTTTTCATTCACTAAGTTTAACATCATGGCGACCTTGTAGGCACACCACGCTCCGTTGATAGCTTCGTGCACTTCTGGCTCTGGTCGGATGGTGAATTTCGTGCACATCGCTTTCAAACTCGGAGGATTCATGTCGGGCATTGTCGACCATGCAATCGACATGATGCAAAGCTTCTGATAAGTGAACGGATTTGGAACGCCAGTCGTATGGTACGCCTCAGCCATAAAGCCCCAGTCGAATGCGACGTTGTATGCCATGAATGCAGGAATCTCCGCATCCTTCGTCGGTCTCACGAAGTCATTCAATAAGAGGAGCACGACATCGAGGTCGCTAGCATCCTTCCATTTCTCTGGTGTGTAGCCGTTAATCTCAATCGCCTTCTCGGACGCGAACTCCATACGCTTTGGCTTTACTTTCATGTGGAACTCTTTGCCGTCCATGATGCACGCGATGTCGAGTATCTCGTGCTCACGCGGGTTTAAGCCCGAAGTCTCAATGTCTATGATTGCTAGTTTCATATATCTTTTTTTAATCGCTCTTCAATTAAGCCTTTAATGCGACCTGAAATGCGAACGTGGTCATGAAGTATCTGAAGATACCCTGCATCAATATCCTCAAGTTTTTTTCCTTTATGCTTCCCGAACGGCATGACGAAATCCCCGTCCTTCTTTTGCGCAAGGAACTTGATGTATCTTCCGCACTCAGAACACGTTGCCATAATGTGCGGACCATTCCGCGACAACACGGGGAGGGAATCAGTTTTACAGTTGAGGCAGAGCATATCAGTTAATAGTTAATCGTTCTTGAAAGTCCTGTCCACTCATAATCGAATCGTGGCACTTGGAGTCGCACCCATCGACCACAAGATGAATGTACAAATTCTTCTTGAGTGCGTTGCTCCGCAGTACGCGCCCGAGAGACTGCTCGTAGTCCACGAAGCGGGAGGATTTGGAGGCATAGATGACGCACGGGTAGGAGGGGAGTTCGTAGCCCGAGGAGATGCTGGACTGGGCGACCACAATACACTCCTCGCGAGCCTCTGCTTCTTCTAGCACACCCTTCCTGTCCTTTGTAGCCCCCGTGAGCTCAAGGACGTGGTAGCCATCCCCTTTAAGGGCCTGAGATATCTCGTGTATCTGAGCCGTATAGTTTGCGAAGATAAGGAGCTTGGGGAACTCTACCGACCTTTCGAGGATGTAGTCTATCTTCTTTGATGGGTAGACTTTCGTCTCGGCGACCATTAAGTCTTCCTTCGGTCCAAGCTCCTCAACCTTTTTACCGTAGAGCACCCCATTCTCAATCGTACGGAGCCGTGCGTTCCGTACGAGCACGTCTGCCTCGCTTTGGGTAATATCCCTCACCGCACGCTTCTGGGGCTCTGAGAGCTCAATTTTGACCGTGCGGTGGGTCTGCTCGGGCACATCAAAGAAGTCATTGAGAGAGCCAGTGTACCCCCACCTCTTTATGACCCCTGCCATACGGTCTTTGGTCGCCTTATCGCGCTTGGCTATCCAAATACGCCTCGTACCCACTCGAATCTCGGTGTAATACCTGTCTCGGAAGGCTCTAAAGTCCCATTTCTCACCTAAAATCGTGGCAATTGCCCACATATTCATCGGATTCGCGGGTGAAACAGGGGTCGCCGAGCATAGGTAGAGGCGTATAGGAGGGTGTTTTTTGAGGTACAGGAGGGTTGCTTCGAACATTTGGGAGGTCTTGGGTATCTGTTGCCCGTTCCTTTGGCGGTACTCGGGCAATACCCCCATATTGTTGTGGCACTCGTCAATTATGATGGTGTCGTAGATAGGTAGAGTATCCCAGTCGCGACGAAAAGTTTCCTTACTGATAACGGTGAGATGCACATCACAACCGAACTTCTTGTTGTTCTTCTCCCACGTCTCGTCGAGCTTCTGTTGCTTCGGGCATATCACGAGAGTAAGCCCAAGAGACATCTCAAGGGCGGTGCGCGTCTTTGCTCCACCAGTACCAAGGAAGAGTCCGCATTTTGCTTTGTCTTCATCAATAATCCGCTTCTGATGTTCGTATAGAGGTTCAATCTTCATCGTTGGATTTAAAATACGCAAATTCATAGGAAGGATTAAGACGAGCCTTTTTCCAGTAATCACTTATCACGACACCCTCGAATGATGATGGGTCTCCTCCGCGCTCGCGCGCCTTAAAGGTAAATACTTCGGCAAGCTTACCCATACTAGCTAGTTCACGAGTGAACGACCTGTTCGTTTTCTGGGCACGTCCCGAACGCTTGCAGTATTCGCGATAATTTTCATACAACTCATCGCTTGACGTAACGAGTCCCTCTTTGTAGTCAAGACAGTCTTCCTCAAACGCGGCGACAGACGAAGTCTCGGTACGATAATCATGGAGAAGAGCTATCTGCTCTTGAGTCACAACAAGTTTTCCTTTCTCCTTCAACAAAAGAGCCCCCTCAAGCATCCAATTCAGGATGCCCGAGAGCTCTTGCGCGAGGAGTCCGTTACCTCCGCGGAGATTAGTATTGGCGAGCGAACCCCTAAAATGATTTGAGAATTTTATGACAGACATGCGACGCTCAGTCGCCATAGAAGTATCAGACACACGGGGGAGGATGTTCACCGCAAAAACAAACTTCGTCTCTGGATAGAAAGTGTATTGGTCTTTATATTTCTGGTCGATGGTCACAGGCTCTCCCGAGATGAGCTTCTTGAGCTTATTGCTCGCATAAAAATTATCATGAACCTCTTCAATGATATTCAACCTCTTGCCGATGATGCCCTTCATGCCGAAAGGGCGATACAGCTCTTCAAGGTCTACATGAGAGGTCGCTTCTTTTCCAATCACCATAGAAATTGCTTCAACGAATGTAGACTTCCCATTTCCACCATCCCCGAGGAGGAAGAGGGCTTTGTCTTGGTTCATTGTAGACGAGAGGCAGTACCCTGAAAACTGTTGCAGAAGTATCTTCTTCTCTTCCTTCTCTTCGCCCATCATCCACGCACCAATACACGAATCCCATACAGGACACACCGCGCCCGAATCATAAGACGCGTCCGACTGCGAAAGCGAAACATACTCGGGTGTGTGTGGCTTCAACTCACGCGTCACGATATCGAGCAGTCCGTTCTTCACATTAGAGATACGCCCCCTATCATCAGTGACTTTGAGTATCGGAGTAATTGAAATAAGACACGCGACCTTGTCAGCAATGTTTTTCTTGGTGCGGAAGTCGGTCAGCATATCCTTATCAAGCTCATTCAGGATAAGGTTGTTGATTTCTTGGTCTGTCATTGCTTTATATACCCCACCATCATAGTTATAAAATACCCCGACCTCGTTGTGGAGAAGGTTCGGATAGCGAGTCAGCACCTCTTTCTCATATTCAGAGAAACGAAACTTGTTCATCTCCTTGAGCCCTTTGTTGACTGCTTTCTTTGCCTCTTGCAGTGTGTTCTGTTCTTCACGGGTCGTGTTCCATTCGATGACGGGATGTTTGTTGTAGCGATACCCACCCGCGTACGCGCTGTTAATGGTTGTAACTATCTCTTGCATACCTCCCTTCTCCTTTTCCATTCCGTGCCAGCCGACTTTGCTGATTTGCGCTATCGCATAGGGCTTGTCCCACCCCGCTTCACGCATAAGCGTCGCGGTCACGAGTAGAGACATATTCCTTTTGTCCACGAAATCTGGCGGTAGTGTATTCACCTCTCCTGAGGTCAGCGCAACAAAACTTGGGCGCGACTCCATAGGATAAATAGTGTCCACTTTCGTCCAATAGTCGCGTCGCATATCCTCGGCGTACTTCTGCTCCTGTTTTGCCTTCGGCGACTGTGACAGTGCTGGCGGTAACGGGAAAGCTTCCTCAACAGCGTCTATAGAATAACGATTGGCTTCTTTTTTAAAGACACCTTTTATTTTTGTTTTTCCTCCGCCCTCCTTCCAGTACTGTGTGTCGGGTACGCGAAGTATGCGCGTGATGTCTTTCACTGGCGGGTCTGCCTTCAAGTGCGTAACAACACTCTCCTCAATGCGCTCCCAGCGCGCTACGACGGCGTTCCACTCTTCTTCTGGTAAATCTTCTTTATAAATCTGTTCGTCCAAGACCCAATAGATATGATAACCGTGTCCAGTTTCAATAATGAAGGTCGGAGCGAGTCTGGCTTCAATACGGGCGAGCTCGTCGGGGTCCTTTCTGCCGTCAATGTCAATGAAGAAGGAATTAATGTTCGTACACTGTTCTTTTTTATTGTCGTGCGCAGTCGCAAAGCCGTTGACCGTGAAATATGACTCATAGCCGTTTTTATTAAGTTCTGGTAATAGTGTATCGGACTGCTCCGCAGGCTCACCCTTTTTAATGTAACGGTACTTATGGTTCGGAAAGAAATCTAGAAATTTCATAGGAGTACTTCACTTCCAAACAGAAAACTCCCCACGACATTTTGAAACCCTGCAACAGGAAAAAAAATGGCGGGGAGTTTTCTGGCGAGAAGTTGAGGGTGCAGGGTTGTCATAGAGGTTATTTTATCACCCCTTGTCCTGCATTATCAACATCTCGCTAGTCATGACTTATGTGTTTTGATTAGAACGCTTCATCAACGTCCTTGTCAATTTGCGCGTCAGTTCCGTGCGCCGCAAAATCTGCTTCTGTCAATCCCTTCGTCTCGACAGCAACCACAGTCGGAGCGTCAAGGTTCGGGACAATAGCAGTCATCGCGATATTGTAGAGGAACTCCAACTGCACGGAGCTATCCCATACCTTCACGCCATTTACTGTTACTTGTTCCCACGGTGGAAGACCGTTTGGATTTTCTTTTGTGAACGCGTGCTTAATAGGCTTGCTGTCCTGATTGACGAACAGAGCCGTCTTCGGCTTTCCGTCCACGATTGTCATTTGTGGTTGCAAACGCATTTCCTTTTTCACATCAATGTTCGGAAGCATTTTCAAGAACGCTTGAGCATAGCCAGAGCTATAACTCAAACGCAAGTGATATATTTCTTCTGCGTCCTGAAAATCAAATACCCAGCTTTTACCGTATGCGCCGTCCATAGTTTTAATACCGACCAACTTCGCCGTGAAGCTATCGTAGGACTTTTCCCATACGGTTTTATCGTTCTTATTTACGCGAGAGGATGCCCCCTCTGCCCCCTCCTTTGCTTTCTGTGTAAACTTCCCCTCAAAAATCGTTATCCAATTCCCCCCTTCGTAATTTTGTAGTCCCATACTGTGCTGTTATTTTGGTTAATGCTCCGAGGAGCGCGCTCGCACCTCTCAATTATAGCCCCTTCTGCTGTCGGCGCAACTGTCGCCTTTTCTTGCGGTGGTACAGGGCTTGGTAGGTCTTGAAGCGTTCGTGATTTTCCTTTTGCCACACCATTGCCCGCGCATTCATACATTTCTTACACTCCGAGCAGGGCTTCTGTTGTTTTATTACATCACCCTTCAACTGCCTCACGCGGTAGGACGTGCCGATATAGAAGTCCGAGACTGGCTTTGATTTCTTGCACCCTGAACACACCCTCTCTCCTACCATAGAGGGTTTCAGGTCTTGTTCTTCAATTATTTCTTGCTCGTCAGAAAAGTTCATATATGACATATTGCTTGTGTTGTCTCAATTCCACAAAGGTACGCCGAATCAAGTAAGTCGGAAATGAGTGCTGGATATTTCTCAAAGGTTGCGAGTAGATTTTTGCGCTGACCTTCCCACCCTGCCTGCTCTTTCTCTTTCGGCAACCCCTTCTCCACCTCTGCAAATGCTTCGGCTCGGGCTTGTGCGATTGAGGTGGCGAGGAATAAGCCAGCCCACTTTTTAAGCGTGAGCAGTTCATTTGAAAGTTCTTCTGTATCAGAAAAGGGATTTTCAAGAACAACCCTGTCAAACTTCTCATCAAACTCCTCTAATCTTTTTTCTGTGTAGGTCATATCCCTCACCCTCTCCCTTTCTTCTGCTAGGGCTTGGCTGATTGAGGTGGAGAGGAAGTTGTTACAATGGCGAATCATATCCTCCACATCTTGATTTCCTAGCCAAGTGTCAAAGAAGTCGGGCATATCATCATCTAGTACGCTTGGATTAGCTTCAAAGCATACTGTCTCTAGGTAATCTTCAAATCTTTTTTCTGTGTAGGTCATATATCTTTATTTATGGTTAGTTAGTAAATCTTTGTATGTTTAATTGCTGTCCAAAAATATCTTCCACTTCCATATTTATAATCTTGTATAAAATGCTTGAAGCAGTACTTCCATCCAGTCCACGCTTGAAAATGTGAGGTTTTATTACAACCACTTCTCCAACATTTTCTTTCCTGTTCTTTTATTTCTTCTGGTGTTGTTTGGCTTGCTTGTTCGTATGGCATATATTTTTATTTATTATCTGTTAATGGCTCGTCTAAGG
>Ga0163150_10002695_pt1 | contig 26551 bp, 14 predicted proteins | sample OliLakLV19P2IB_FD_148628 | JGI IMG/M metagenome (GOLD analysis project Ga0163150, IMG submission 148628) | Freshwater microbial mat bacterial communities from Lake Vanda, McMurdo Dry Valleys, Antarctica - Oligotrophic Lake LV.19.P2.IB | ecosystem: Environmental > Aquatic > Freshwater > Lake >...
GAGACAGGCGCATGGCGCATCGCCGTTGGCTCGCCGTTAAACGAATGGGCGGCCTATGCATGGACCATGTTTTCGTTTAACGCCCAGCCAACGGCGCCGGCAGAACAATGGCCAGCGCATGGCGCATCGCCGTTGGCTCGCCGTTAAACGAATGGGCGGCCTATGCATAGACCATGTTTTCGTTTAACGCCCAGCCAACGGCGCCGGCAGAACAATGGACGGCACGTCTACCCGCGCGACAGGGCGTCGCTTTGATCAACGAATCCGTCGCCGGTCCATTGGGCGTCTTTGCGGATCATTTTTTCATCGTCGGACCCAGCAGATTTTTCGGCGAGGTGGGCGGCTTTCTTTTTGGCGCGGGCTGCAGCCTGGATTTCCACCAGCTCGGCGTGAGTCCTGAAAAACTGCAGGCTGTGTCCTTTGAACTCGTCGATCGAGGCAAATCCGTGTTCGTCCATGAACCCGGCCAGTTGATCCATCATCGGCTTGACCATTCCGTAACCGTTTTTCATCACGCCGGTACAAACCTGAACGCAGTCGCAGCCGAGCAAAATAAACTCTGCAGCGTCTTCGCCCGTTTCGATCCCGCCAATTCCGCTTAACGTTTTGCCGGGAAACTCGTCCCGGATCAGTGTTGCGATCTCCACGCAGTTGCGCAGTGCGATCGGTTTCACCGCCTGACAGGAATAACCGCCCGGCGTCGTGTATCCTTCGACAGACGGTTCGGGGCGGAGCGTTTTGAGATCGACTCCCAGAACACTGCGAATGGTATTGATCGCCGAGATACCGTCGGCACCTCCCTGAAGTGCTGCAGCGGTTGGGTCTTCGATTCGGGTCACGTTGGGAGTCATCTTGGCCCAAACGGGAACCTTGGCCACACTGGCCACCCAGCCGCAGACTTCCTCTACGATTTCCGGGTTGACGCCCATGGCCGAGCCCATTTTGCGTTCCGGCAAACCATGCGGGCAGGAGAGATTCAATTCAAACGCATCGACGCCAACCGCCTGGCATTTTTCGATAATTTCGACCCACGCATCTTTGCGATACTCTTCCATCACCGATGCGATCAGGATCCGGTCGGCATATTTGTCTTTGATGGATTTGAACTCATCGATCCATGTGGCAAAACTCCGGTCGCTGATCAGTTCGATGTTTTCCCAGCCAAAGATCTCACGGGATTCGCGACTGCGCAACCGGGCATAACGCGGTTGCACGTTGATCACTTTTTCAGCCTCCAGGCTGATCGTTTTGGCGATGACCGCCCCCCAGCCCTCGTCAAAAGCCTTGCCAATCACGTTGGCGTTGGTTCCGGGGGGGCCGGATCCAATCACAAACGGATTCGGCATCTTGAGTCCATTAACGACGGTCGACAGGTCTGCCATGATTCAAATCCTCGCCAATTTTTAGGGGGTCAGACCCAATTTTCGGCTGACTCATTCTGGTTTCGTTCAGGCCACAGGGTCGAACACTGGCCGAAAAATGCGTCAGACCCCGCCTCATGAATGTTTCTTTACCGGTCGAGTCCACGTTGTTTTGCTGTCGCTGGCAAGGTGTTGTCCAGCACCAACCCGATCATAGCCGCTACTGCCATGCCGGTATTGCCAATCGAATGAACAATATCCCGCAGACCCGTCGATACAGTACCCAATTGTTCCATCGCCTGGATGCCGGCAGCGGAACTGAAATAAGCGGGCACGCTCAATCCCATGAACAGGGCGAACCCGGCAATAAACAGATTGCGATCAACATTCAAGTCGGCTTTGGTCAGTTCCCTGATTCCCACGGCGCTGATCAATCCGAACAGTGCGCAATACAGCCCCCCCACGACGGGCATCGGAATCGACGCTGCGACAGCTCCAAATTTCCCGAACAGGCCGAGCAGCACCAGGATGACCGCAGCCAGTTGAACCACGTATCGACTGCCGACTTTTGTAATGCCGACCAGCCCGATGTTTTCAGAATACGATGTCGAACTGAAACCTCCCAGCAAGCCGGTGACGGCACATCCAATTCCTTCGCAACCGATCCCGCGTGAAAGCTGTGTGGGGGTTGGATTCCCGGCACCGGCCATTTGGCTGCAGGCATGGTAGTCGCCGAACGACTCGATAATGGAAGCCAGATAGCCTGCCAGGACTGCCAAAATAAATCCCAGCTGAAACTTTGGTGCACCCCACGGCAAAAACACTTCCGCCGGGTTGACCCGTAACCAGTTGGCGGCGGCGATATGGTCGGTATGCACGAACGCCGGATGGGTGTTGCTGATGGCACCAGTCAGAGTCAGGATTCCGCACACACCTACGCTGATCAGGATCGCCAACAGAATCGGAAACAGGCGGAAAAACCGCGCCCGCCGGGCAAGCACATACGAGAACAGAATGATCAGGACGATGGTCAAAATCGAGACGGGCCAATAAGCACCAGCCATCGGTGCACCGGCGTTGTAAAGCGCCAGCCCAATCAGCATGATCACTGGCCCAACGACAACCGGCGAGAGGACGCGGCGAATCAGACCCACAACTCCCGAGAAACCGATCGTGATTTCAATAGCGGCGCCGACCAGAATTGCGCCGGCAATGTATTGCATCATCTCGGCGGGACCGCCACCGTTTGCTTTGACCGTGGCAATGATGGCGGCAAAGGCTGCCAGAAAACTGAACGAGACGCCCTGGATAATCGGCAGCCGCGAACCAAACGTAACCTGAATCAACGTGGCGATTCCGCTGCACAGCATCACCGAACTGATCAAAATCGCGACTTGCCCCCGGTCCATCCCCATTCCGGATCCGTCGTCACCCGCCGGCCCCAACATCAGCGGCACGGCAACTGTTGCACCGAACATGGTCAACACGTGCTGCACAGCCAGGATCCAGGCGCGAACCGGTGGTGGCCGGTCATCCAGGCCGTAGATCATGCGATTGTCAGATTCAGAGGTTTCGCTCACGGCTGGACAATGGCCTGGTAGGATTCGGGACGGCGGTCTCGGTAAAACTGCCACGTATTTCGGACTTCGCGGATCAGGTCCAGGTCCAGATCGGCCACAACGATCTCATCCGAGTCGCGGCCTGCCTGGGCAATGATCTGCCCGCGGGGATCACAAAAATAGCTTTGTCCGTAGAACTCACCGATGTTCCAGGGTGGCTCGGTTCCAGGCCGATTGATGGCGCCGACAAAATACTGGTTGGCAACAGCATGGGCCGGCTGTTCCAGTTTCCAAAGGTATTCACTCAGTCCAGCAACCGTGGCCGAAGGGTTGAGCACAATTTCGGCTCCACCCAATCCCAGGCAACGGGCACCGTCGGGAAAGTGGCGGTCATAGCAAATATAGACGCCGATTTTCCCGACGCGGGTATCGAAAACCGGGTATCCGAGATTGCCGGGCCGGAAATAAAACTTCTCCCAGAAGCCCGGTTCACAATGGGGAATGTGCATCTTGCGAAATTTGCCGAGATACGAACCGTCGGCATCGATCACGGCCGCCGAGTTGTAGTAAACGCCCGGCAGGTCTTCTTCGTACATCGGGACCACGATGACCATCCCGTGTTTTTTAGCCAGTTGCTGCATCAGTTTGACGGTAGGGCCGTCGGGGATCCGCTCCGTCATGTTGTACCACTTGGCATTCTGTTCGGCGCAAAAGTACGGGCCATAGAACAACTCCTGCAGGCATACGAACTGCGCGCCTTTGTCGGCCGCCTGGGCGATCAGGCCGACATGTTTGTCGATCATTGCCGCTTTGATTTTCTCGAGGGGAGACGTGGCCGGTTCGCATAGCGTTGCCTGGATCAGCGCCCCCTTTACAATTCGCGACATGACAGCACTCCGGATTTTGCGGGAAAGTACTTTTTGGATGGGCTTATGTTATCATACGGGAACGAAGCCTCCTACATTGTTTCGCTTAAACGAACAGAGCTAGTCCCCTTTGCTGGAGTCAACCGATGGCCGTAACTGAAGCGACATCCAAACTGGATTGCGTGCCGATTTTTAGCGGGGGGAAATGGATCGAATGCGACGCAGGACGGACTGGAACCGTCTATAACCCGTCGACCGGCCAGGCAATTGCCCAGGTCCCGCTCTGTTCGGCCGAAGTCACCAACAAAGTGGTTCAGGCGGCAGTCGATGCGTTCGAAGACTGGAAAGAGACCCCTGTGGTCGAGCGGGCGCGGATCATGTTCCGGATGCGCCAGTTGATGGAGGAGCGGTTCAATGAAATTGCGGCGCTGGTGACACGGGAACACGGCAAGACGCTGGCCGAATCCCGGGCTGAAGTTCAGCGCGCCGTCGAAATGGTTGAGTTCGCTTGCGGGATTCCCAGTCTGATTGTTGGCGAAACGATGGCCAACATTGCTGCGGAAGTCGATGCCGAAACGGTCCGCCATCCGGTGGGGGTTTGCGTTGGAATCACGCCGTACAATTTCCCGTCGATGGTACCGATGTGGATGATTCCGGTGTCGCTGGTTTGCGGAAACACGTTTGTATTAAAGCCATCCGAAAAGACCCCTTTGTCAGCCAACCTGATTGGCGAGCTGCTGAAAGAAGCCGGCATTCCCGATGGCGTTTTTAACATCGTGCACGGAGACAGGGAATGCGTTGACGCTTTGCTGACACACCCCAAAGTCGCCGCGATTTCGTTTGTCGGTTCGACGCCGATTGCCCGGTACATTTATGAAACGGGCACGAAAAACGGCAAGCGGATTCAGGCGGCCGGCGGCGCGAAAAACCATATGATTATCATGCCCGATGCCGATCTGGATATCTCGGTCAAAGCTCTTGCCGCGTCCGCGTTTGGATGTGGTGGCCAGCGATGCATGGCAGGAAGTATTGCCGTGGCGATTGGAAGCATTGGGGATCCGCTGGTCGATGGTTTGCGGGATCATGCCGAAAACATGCGGGTCGGTCCTTCGGATGGGAATGAAAATGTCGACATGGGTCCGCTGATTCGGCGGGAACATGTCGTTCGGGTTGGCAGTTTTATGGACGTTGCCCGAAACGAGGGGGCTACGGTCGCTGTAGACGGCCGCCAGGATTTCGCCGGGGACGGATTCTTGATTGGACCGAGTGTGATTGACCAGGTCCAATCGCCCATGCGGGTGGCTCAGGAAGAGATTTTTGGCCCGGTACTGTCGGTGATTCGCGCGAAAGACCTGGACAGCGTGCTGGAGATCGGGCGGGCCTGTCCGTTTGGCAACGGCGCCTCGATCTTTACACGTGACGGATATTCAGCCCGCCGTTTCAAGCAGCATTTCAACGCGGGCATGATCGGAATCAATGTTGGCGTGCCAGCCCCGATGCCCTGGTTTCCGTTTACCGGATGGAACCAGTCCTTTTTCGGGGACCTGCATATTCAGGGGAAGGAAAGCGTGCAATTTTACACGCAGCAGAAAATGACCCTCACCCGCTGGTTTGCCTCCAGTTCAGATTCCCACCAGGACCCGGTCTGGAAAACGGAACGCAAGGGTTAGAGAGTGCACCGATTGGGGCAGACTCCTTTGGAGGCAATTGTGCGGACGCGCTTCGCGGTTAAACGAATACAGGGAGCATCAATTTCGTGACTGTGCGTTGCGCGGCTAACCGGGTGCGGGGTCCGGAAAAACATCAGGCCAATAGCGGATGGATCACTTCGCCGTGGACGTTTGTCAATCGGCGCTGCGTGCCGTTGTGGTAATAGGTCAGCTGTGTGTGATCGATGCCGAACAGGTGCAGTAGCGTGGCGTGAAAATCATTCCAGGTTACGGGGTTTTCAGCCGCTTTCCAGCCAATTTCATCAGTGCTGCCATAGGCAGTTCCGGGCTTCAACCCCGCACCCGCCATCCAGGCGGAAAACCCGTACCGGTTGTGATCGCGGCCCGTTCCCACCGAATCCGCCGCCGACTGTGTAAAGGGCGTACGGCCAAACTCCGTTGTGAACAGTACCAGTGTGTCGTCGAGCATTCCCCGCTGGTCAAGGTCCTGCAACAGTGCCGCAACGGGCTGATCAATTCGCCGGGCTTCGGCTGTGTGATTCTCGACGACGTTTTCGTGCGCGTCCCAGCTGCAACGCGGGGATCCGGCAATCGGTCCTCCCGAAAACACCTGCACGAAACGGACTCCCTTTTCCAGCAGTCGCCGGCCCAACAGGCAACGCATGCCCGCTTCGCGTGTTTCATCCTGGTCGAGGCCATACATTGCCCGCGTCGATTCCGTTTCGCCGGATATATCAACGACATCCGGCACGGACATTTGCATTTGCGCCGCGAGCTCATAACTTCGAATTCGTGACAGGAAAATATCTTCCTGCTCTGTAGATGCCAAATGTTGCTGGTTGAGCAGATTCAAAAAGCTCCGCGTCTCCAGTTCCGTGCGGTTGTCGATGGCCCGGGTTGGAAACAGGTCGCGGACCGGATTCCCGCCACTTTCAAAGACCACACCCTGATGCCGCGCCGGCAGGAAGCCGTTACTCCAGTTCGACGAGCCGCCATTCGGTCCACCGCGAAAATCGGGCAAGACCACATAATCGGGGAGCGACTCGTTCATGCTCCCCAGTCCATACGACAGCCAGCTCCCTGCAGACGGGAACCCGTTGAACTGAAAACCGCTGTTGGCAAAAAACAATGCTGGCGTATGGTTGGCGGATTCCGAGACCATGGAATTGATTACGGTCAGCTTGTCGGCGTGTTGGGCGATGTGCGGGAAAAGCGCCGAGACCCACAGGCCACTTTCACCCCGCTGCCTGAATTCCCAATCGTTTTTCCGGATCAGTCCGACCTGGCCAAAGAAAATATCTGGTTGTTCACTGGAATTCAGCGATTTGCCATGAAATTTTTCCAGCGACGGCTTGTAGTCGAACGAATCCAGGTGACTCAAGCCGCCGACCAGACAAATCTGAATCGCACGTTTTGCCCTGGGAACGGTCAGGTTCGTACCCGATGAGACAGCGTGGGCCGCGCTTCCATCCCGGGACATCAACAATTGCAAAAGGGCCGTGCTGCCCAAACCGCGAATGCCCCAGTGAAATAGTTGGCGACGATCCAGCTGGTCATTCATCCGGAATTCCTTATTGAACGATAACAAACTCATTGCAATTGAAAAGCGCGCGGGCAACTGCAGCCAATCCATGGTCGCGGGCCAGGACTTCGGCCGCGACCAACTCCTCTTCGGATACGTTTCGTCCCAAAGTTTTTCGAAACATCCATTGAATTTGCAATTTGATTTCCGGCGTTTCCGCCGATGCGCGAGCTGCGGAGGCATCGGAGATACGCAATACGAAGTCATTATTGAGCAGGCTGAGAGCCTGTAACGGAGTGGTCGTCACCGACCTGCGTGGTGTCGCCGCTGAGGGGTCAGGGCAATCCAGACTGTCCAGGAGAGCCGAGCGACCACCCCGTGGAGCAAGCCGGTAAATGGTTCGCCGGTCGGTCCGGGGATCATCGCTGTCAAAACTCTCGTAGTAAGTCGTTCCATTGTTCTGGTCGATGATTTTCACGTCTTCGTAACCCGGTCCACCGCGCTGGCGATTCAGTTTTCCGCTGACATCCAGCAATGTGTCGCGAACAACTTCTGCATCGAGGCGAGTCGGCGATTTTCGCCAAAGCCACTGGTTCCCCGCATCCTGGTTCCAGGACGCATCGTCCCAGGCCGAACTTTGCCGGTAAGCGGTTGATGTCACGATCATCCGGTGAAGGGGTTTTAACCGGTTCCCATTTCGCTGGAATTCTGCGGCCAGCCAGTCCAGCAATTCCGGATGTGACGGAGTCCCGCCGTTAAAGCCAAAATCGCTGGGGGTCGCGATGATCCCGCGACCAAAGTGATAATGCCATAGTCGATTCACGATCACCCGGTAAAACAGCGAGTTTGCCTCATCGGTCAACCAGTTCGCCAGGTGAACCCGGCGATCCTGTTCGGCAAGGGATTTGGGAAACGCTCCCGGCAATCCGGCGATCGCAGCCGGGGCCCCAGGTTCAACTTCATCGCCCGGATTCATGGCGTCACCGCGCGGCAAAAAATGTGTCGCGCCGGCAGGGGAAAACACAGCCGTGTAGGCGGATACCAAACTGCCGGCCTCCAGTTCTTTCTGCGCGGCAATTAACAGTTCCAGCTCGTTCAGTTTCCGGGTTCGCTGGTCGCGCTCGCCCGGGGACATGTGCTGCACCAGTTCAGCGGCGTCAACCCAGCTGGATTCCATACCAGCCGAAGCTGCGATCTCTTCGGCCGACAAGACGCGGTCGTACAGGCGGGCCCGGATGATCGTGCCGGACAGGAACCGGTTTCCCGAACCGGGCGAGTGTCGCAATCCAAACAGTATCCGCGCTGCGCCGGACGAAAACTTCTGCAACTCCGCACTCCGGTACGGCAGTCCTTGGACGGTTCCATTGCGCCATGCCGTGATCGTTCCATCAGCAGCATAAGTAATCGCAATATGGACAGGCTCGTTCGCAATTGACTCGGCGACACCGCCAAAAGGTTGCGTACGGGAAAAACCGTTGCTCCCCGCCATCCAGTGTTTTTCCTCACGTTCCGCAAAAACCACCGCATCGAACGTCGATCCATCCAGTGTTTCCACGCTGATCGCCGCTCCTCCCCGCTGGTCAAGATTCCCCAGCCGGACCCAGGCTTCGAGTGTTTTTTCAGCAACGTCAAAGGGGATTGGCAGCGACTGTGCGAAATCACCGTCGCCGTCCAGTTCCAGTCCTGAAGCCGACCGGTTTGCGTCCCCATGCAGTTCCAGGGCCTGGTTATTTGCCAACTGCGAACCCAGTGCAAACTCCCATTCGTATCTGGGTTCCGGACCAATAGCCGCTTTGTCAGACGTCTGTTTCCGCCCGGACAGAACCTTTTCCCGGGCCGTCTTTTCCAGTCGGGTCAGTGCGTCGCGCAGCCCAACGGTTTGCAGCGACATTTCCTCCAGACGTTGCTGGTCAATCGCCGGGCGCGCCTGTCGGATGCCATGATTCACTCCGGCCGTTGCTGCCACCAGCTGGTAATATTCCTTTTGGGTAAGCGGGTCAAACTTGTGGTCGTGGCAGCGGGCACAGTTGAATGTCAGGCCGGCAAATGTCTGTCCGACCGTACCGACGAGATCTTCCATTTCGTCCTGACGCGCGAACAGCTGCATCGATTTGCTTGAACCGACTACTGTATTGTGCACACCCGCGACCAAAAATCCTGTAGCAACCATTCCTTCGACCGGGTCCTTACACAGCGCATCACCGGCGATTTGTTTCCGGGCAAATTCATCAAACGGCATATCCGCGTTGAGGGCTTCGATGACCCAGTCGCGATATCGCCAGCTCTGCGGCCTGGGTGCATTGCGTTCGAATCCGTCGCTTTCACCGAACCGGACAATATCCAGCCAGTGTCGCGCCCAACGCTCACCGTATTCGGGAGATGCCAGGAGGCGACCGACGATTTGCCCATAAGCTGCGTCCGAGGGGTCGGCTTCAAATCGTTTGATTGCTTCGGGTGGCGCAGGCAATCCGGTCAGATCAAAATAGAGCCGCCGCATCTGATGGCGAGGTTCGGCATCGGGAGAAAATTTCAGCCCCTGGCCTTCCAGTTTCGCCAGCACAAATCGGTCGATCGGGCCGCGAATCCGTTCGTTGCCGGCGGGTGGAATTTCGACTTGCTGAATGGGTTGAAGTGACCACCAGTCGTAGCCGGCCCGTTTGTCCGTTGTGAATTGCCATGGGTCGATCGGCTCAAACCCATTCGGCGCACCGGCAACCAGCCAGTCGTACACGATCTTTTTTTCGTTTTCGGCAAGCGCATCGTCGGGAGGCATGTCTCCGTCGCGAACCACTTCCCACAGGCGGCTTTCGAGCAAACGGTCTGGGGCAGCCGTGTCAGTCGCAATTCTGGAAGGGCCTGTGAGATCAATTCCCCCTTCTGGTTCTGCCCCCGCATGACAGCGCAGGCACCGGGAGGAAATAAGCCGTGCAATCGGCTCTGAGGCGGGACGACCGGTTTGTAAAAGTGTTTGTTGCGATCGTTCCTGCCCGGCGCCAGTCCCCGGAGCGCCGATGGTCCACATCGCGCAACAAACCAGGGCGAACCAGCGGGGACACATCATTACCAGCACCTCGGGAACTGGAAACTCCAGTCACGACGGAAACAGGCAAGTCTAAACCAATCCGGTCACAATGGCAAAATAGGTGTCAGGAAGGCAATTGGTGTATGGAAGGCAATTGCGGGGACGCTTCGCGGCTAAATGATGGGCTGAGCCCGCACCTGTTTAACCGCCGGAGGCGCGCTCGCAGGATGAGAGGCGTCGGGGAGTCATTCCAGGTACCGGGTACCGTTTTTCGGTTCGGATCAATCAAAAAAAACGCCTGCGGACCGGATCTTCCGATACGCAGGTGTTGGTTTTTGGAGGACAGGCAACCAGCCTGTTCTGCAGTTCACAGTTCCATGGCTTCGACTTCCGCGACGAAGCGGCGGTTGTCATCGGCCAGGAAGGCGCTGATTACGTTGAACACGGTGTCACTGAAGCCACCGATGTTCATGATCTCCCGACGCCCGGTTGCCTGGGTCGTCTGGTTCGGCTGGATGTCGATGCAGACCAGTTTGGGGTCAGCCGACTTGCCCGCCAGCTTTCGCTGGTTGGCAACAAAGCTATCCCAGGCCGTCATCACACCGGTTGATCGGTGCCGACCTGTTCCAACCCAGCTCTCGTTATCGCTAACGAGGATCGCGCCGGCAAATTTCCGGTTGGCAAAACGATGGTTGGCAGCTTCCAGGGGAAGTGCACAATCGGTTCCGCCTCCGCCGAATTTTGCCAGGCGGTCAGCGATGCTCAAAATCGAATCGTTGGGATCGATTTTTGCATCGTAGGCCTGGGTATCGAACGGGATCACAACGCTGTCCGGGTTGCGCCGCAAAATTGCCGCTGCGAACAACGCGGCAACGTCGACACATCGCATCTTGCTGGTTGCACCCCGGCCGCGATGTCCCGTTACCGGGCAGCCCATCGAGCCCGACGAGTCGAGACCGATGACGACCGGACCTGGCAGCTGGGGCACGTTGCCGCAGGCGATCCCGGCTGCAGTATGCAGTGCCGATTTGATCTTCTGCGGAACTTCGTCAGCCGCGTTCAGGTACGCTGCGAAAAACTGGTACGGAAACTGCCGCGAACGCCGGATTTCCGACTCGTCAGCAATTCTGCCTGCAACATGGTCCACCATTGTTTCTGACTTGAAAACGTCATGCCGAAGCAGCGTGTTCAGGTTCATCCGCAATGCCTGGGGTCCCATCTTGCGGGCCAGCGCCGTCCAGACCTTCGGTCCGCGTGCCGCACCGGACATCAGGTCCCAGCGGACGCCTTCCAGTTCACCAGCGATCAACGCCTGTCCGTCTTCGGTTTCCGAAGCGCGGTAGGCGATCAGCGACTGGACTTCAACCGGCAAGTCGGATTCCGTTGCCGGAGCCCATTTGGCGGTCTCTTTTTCCGTCAGCCAACCGAACAGCGCCCGGCGCTGGTTGTCTTTCGGCGTCGGACGTGCCATCCGCAGGATATCCCGCAGGCTGGGGTCGCTGCCGATCGATGCACTCAGCATTTTTGCTACCGACGCGTCATTCAACCAACGCTGAAACGCACGCTGAACCGAACTCGACAAACCGGTTCGGGCCTTGCCGTTCTTGCTGGCGAACTGACCCGAGCGGATCATCTGGAACGCCGTTCGCAGAACACGACCGTTGTCGACGACCCGGTTGAAAACGCGGTGCATCAGTTCTGTATCGCGAACCGACAAGGCGACCAACAGCGCAGCCGGCATATCTTTCATGAACGCCTTTTCTCGGGCGTACAGGGCCAGCTTTGCCAGGAATACGTTGTCGTCGATCTGGTCGATCAACGTCAGGACTTCAGCCAGCTGCGTTCCCGCAGTGCTGTAGAAGGCATTTCCAAACGTACCCGTCGCGGCAATCTGGGCCAGTGCGTGGCGTGGTTCCAGCTGGTACGCGCGACCGCCGGCCTGGTTGACGGTATTTGTCGGTACAAACCGGCTTTTGATACTTGCGAACAGACTCTTGTTGGCCATGGATTGATCTCCCCCGTGGGATAAGCTTCCAGCTTGTCGTTTCAGCCACTTGGGCTGATCGTTTTTTGCTGGCCGGAAGTTTGTGCCACGATAAAAAGGGTTCGACGAAGGGTAGCTGGGAATTGGCTTGCGCCATCGGTTTACAAACGATGTGATGTATTCCCGACTGGCAGTCGAACCAGTATTGCAAAGCGGAGCCGGTTCATTCGAACCGGCCGCTGTCCCTTTTTCAATTGTTACAAACCAGACCAATTCGATTCGCCAAGGTTCGCGAAACCGGGATGGAAAATGCTGATCGAAGATTGACTGAGAGTTGCCGTTTGGCGATACGGCCGTCCGATTTCTGTGACTGGTCACAGACCGTTGACAGGCGATTTGCGTCTGCATGAGACTGGATCGCCATTCACTAGCTGGTCGCCCAGCATCGCTACCTTGGGACCGTCATGGACTCCCAGTCGGCAGATCAGCAAGTACAGAAAATCACCAGCGAAGTTGTGGTTCAGAGCATTGCAATTGTGGTTAATGTATTCCGAACCGGCAGTTGGTGATTTCCGTAACCTTCACAATTCAAACTTCCCCAGCGACCCATACCGGATTTGAACCGGTGATCTCTGCCTTGACAGGGCAGTGTCCACTCCAGACTGGACCGATGGGCCGTGGGAAGATTGACGATTTCTTTCAGGGTGACCGGATGGAATCGAACCGACATGAACCTGGTTCACAGCCAGGCACCTGGACCAGTACAGGACGGCCACAGCACCGGGGACAGGAATCGAACCTGCGAACTTCTGGTTCAGAGCCAGACGCAGCGACCAGCAACTGCTACCCCGGAATAAAGTCAAACTTCCCCAGTGGACCGGGAGGTGCTCGAACCCTCGTCTGCGGATCTTCAGTCCGCCGCTAAGCCGTCTCAGCTACCAGTCCGCAGTCAAATCCGGTTGGCACCGGGCACGAAAAAACCCGGTGTCATTTCGCGACACCGGGTTTACGACGTTTCATTACGTTGTGTGGCCCAATGTCACTTGCGATCGGGATGCAGTTCGATCGCCCCTGCGCCTTGCGGCACAATGCGTTCGATATTCCCGTCAAATCGCAGCAGCGGTTTTGGCTGTGAGGACCTGGACCGATTGAGTGACATGACACCGTTTCCAATGGTTATTTGCGTGATTGCGAAGTATTTCCGGTCGCCAGACGCCCTTGGGGGCGGGCGGCAAACCGGGTATCCGGTTCTTTAGACGAACGACCGGTCGAATGGTTCACCAAAACTCCGGATTTTTTCATGCGGACCACGGCCGATCCCGGGTCCTTCAACGTCGATCGATGTCGCCAATCGCAATGTTGATGTCGTACCGTTAAATTGGAAAGCAGCTTCGGAAACTTCCAGCCGCCAAACGGGCACTGGGTGCGAATCCCGATGGCAGTGCCCCTGGACTACCCGGGAGTGACCGGCTCCTTTGGGGATTGTTTTCTGTTTTTCATAACGTAACGAACGGGTCAGCTATGCGAATCCAATATTTTCTCGCCGTTTTGATCGTCGCATTCTCCGGCATTGCCAGCGCGCAGAGCCCTGTTTTGAAGAAGGGGGACCGGCTGGCCATCATCGGCGATTCCATCACGGAACAGAGACTTTACAGCAAGTACATCGAGACCTGGCTGACGGCCTGCCATCCCGAACTGGAAATCCAGTGTTTTCAGTTCGGCTGGGGTGGCGAGCGGGCGCCTGGATTTGCCGCGCGTATGGAGAATGACATGGTTCCATGGAAACCCGATGTGGTTACCACCTGCTACGGAATGAACGACGGTTCCTATCGCGCCTACGAGGATCAGATTGGCAAGGCCTACGAAGACGGAATGCGGCAGATCATTGAGCGGATGAAAGAGGCCGGGGCGACGGTGGTGGTTGGCTCGCCGGGTGTTGTCGACAGTTTTACCTGGAACACGAACAATCCCGACTTCGACCAGGTTTACAACGAAAACCTTCAACACCTGGGGCAGATTGCAGAACGGCTTGCCGAAGAAAACAAGTTTCCTCACGCCGATGTGTTTGGGAACATGATGAGTGCGATGACCGCAGCCAAGGCGGCACTGGGCCAGGAATATCCCGTTGCTGGCGGGGATGGCGTGCATCCGGGACCCAACGGCCAACTGGTGATGGCCTACGCTTTTCTGAAGGCGCTTGGAGTGAGCGGAGACATCGGTACCGTGACGCTGGACCTCTCGTCAGGGATGGCGGAAGCAACCGGCGGTCACAAGATTCTGGCAAGCAAAGGCGGAGAGGTTGAACTCGAAAGTACCCGCTATCCATTTTGCTTTTCCGGAGACCAGCGGGACCCGAACGGGACCGCCAGCATCCTGCCGTTTGTGAACTTCAACCAGGATTTGAACCGTTTCACTTTGAAGGTAGCCAACCTGGCAGCGTCTGGGGCCGATGTGACATTTGGCGGTTCCACCAAAACATTCAGCCGGGAACAGTTGACCGAAGGGATCAATCTGGCGGCGGAGTTTCCTGAGAACCCGTTTGTCGGACCGTTCAATCAGGTGATGGATGAAGTTGGCCAGAAGCAGGCCTACGAAACGTCGATGATCAAGAGTTTCATTACCAGTTTCCGACAGCTTCCGGCGGGATTGACAGATGACCCCGAAGTTCGGACGGCACTGGACACGCTACGGCGAAAGATGACGGGGCTGAACGATGCGGCCTGGGCCAAAACGAAAGCTGCGGTCGGGCCGGTGCGCTTCAAGCTGGTTGTCAAAACAAATACCCAGGACTGACTCCTGCCTGTAAAACTGATTGGCCGATTCACGCGGAGGGAAATTCAGATGACTCGCAAAAACTGGAATCGCCGGAAATTCATCCAGGCATCGGGCGCTTCGTTGACGGCACTCTTGACCGCCGGGAGTTCCGCGAACTGGCACTCGGGATCGAACGACAAGGTTCGCCTGGCGGTTGCCGGTGGCGGGTTCGGTGCTTCGCATCATTGGCACGAGCATCCGCAATGCCAAATCACGGCGGTCACTGATCTGGTGGAAGAACGCCGGGTGGCGCTGAAGAAGAGTTACCGCTGTGAAAATGATTTCGCGTCCCTGGAAGAGATGCTCGACCGGGCTGCAGACCAGTTTGACGCCGTGGCCATCTTTACCGACGCTCCCAGCCACGCCAAACATGCGATCCTGTGCATGGAACGGGGAAAGCACGTAGTCAGTGCCTGTCCTGCCGGATTGTCGATTGAGGAGCTGGAGGCGCTGGTGGAGTGCAAGGAACGAACCAGGCTGACCTACATGATGCACGAATCGAGCTGGTACCGGCAGCCTTGCATTGCAGCCCGCGAAGCGTTCAATCGCGGCGAGTTTGGCAAGTTGTGTTTTTCGGAAGTCGAATATTACCATTCGGGCATCGGTGCCCGGCACAATTCCCTGTCGCGATGGCAGGGTCTGGATTCGTGGCGGTTCGGTTTTCCGCCGATGTTGTATCCAACCCATTCGCTGGGCTTGATTGTCGGCGTAACCGGGGAACGGATCGTCAAGGTTTCGTGTATCGGGCAACGGGTGGGGGACGATTTTCCAACCGCGGCCGAAAACCGGTACGCTAACCCGTTCGACAACGAAATTGCCCTGGGCGTGACCAATCTCGGCAACATCTGCCGCTTTGCCGTCTGTTGGCAGATTGCTGCCGAGGGGGAGCGGGGCCAATGGCTGGGTGAGAAAATGTCGCTATGGATGGACAATTCGGCCGGCCAGCCGCTGACCAAACGAACGGCCGGCGGAGGGAGGGAACAGTGGGACGTTCCCGATTACTGGGCCACCGACCGCCTGCCCGAGCCGATGCGTCACAACAGCGGGCACGGCGGAAGTTCCGCTTTCCTGTGCGCCGAATTCATCAATGCATTGCTGGAAAAGCGGGAACCGTCGATCGATCTGTACGAGTCAATTGCGATGACAGCGCCGGGTATTATTGCCCATCAATCGGCGCTGCAGAATGGCGTCCAGCTGGAAGTGCCACAATTTGAGCGGCGTTGACTCGAGGGAGACTTCTCCCGGCCAACGAAACAAAAGCGTCAGAAACCACATTTTCTTGCCGGAGTTGGAGCGCCGCGAGCCTTCCCATTGTCCGTGTCCGGCAAATCGATCAGTACCCTGGCGGCTGGTTTCAGATGCGTTTCATCCAGCTTGTCGACGCTCCAAAGCAACCCGCGAGCGACCAGATCGAGATAACGCTGGTCTGCGACGGTGTCGTTATTGTGCCCCAGTGTCGTTGCGAACACGCGAGTTTTTTCCTGGTAGTTGTTGGTCCAGACAACAATGGCGTTCTGTTCTGTTTCGGTTCCATTCCTTCGGCGAATCATCTGCTTGCCGTTGGCCAGTGTCTGGGCCGTGTCCAGCAGCTTTCCGCTTAGGTTGTTGTAGAGCTCTTCGTTAACCGTAGTCCAGTCTGTTTGTCCGGCGATGATCGGGTGTTCGGATTTTTCAAACGCGATCGCAATTGGCTGCTGGGGACCATGCCCGGTTGTTTGTAGCCCGGTCAGTTCGAACCACGGAGTTATGGCATCCGGATACCCCTCACTTCGATAACTGTGCATGCCGCAATGCAACACGACTGCGGGCAAGCCGGCCCGGTGCGGCGCGAGAATCCGGTCGATGGCCTCCAGGTCTTTCACATCAGAACAACATTCGTCGTGAACTATGACGTCATACGTTTTCGCCCAGTCGGGATTTTCATAAACCGGGTTCAGGTGTTTCGTACCGTTGTCGGGATCGTAAGCGATTGTCCACTGCACATTGACTCGCGCCGAAATGCCGGTGGTCAACAAGTCCTTCTGCGTGGCATAGTCGTGACAACACCCGCCGATTACCAGCAGTGCACGAACGGGGCGATCCCCCTCATCGCTGCGGACCGAATCGGCCGTCTGGATTGCAGTAGCTGGATTCGCGAACGCCGCGAAAAGAATCAACGTCAGTATTCCGGTTCCCATTCGCATGTTGAAAATCCCCCTGTTGACTGACTGACATCGAACCGGACTGGCGGCCCAAACCAGCAGACATCAATCGTGAATGAACTGCGGATTCATTGTCACACACTTTTTTGAAATCACAATCCACGCCATCCCTGAACCGTGATCATGCCAGGGGCGGTAGATGGGTCGGGCGTGGAGGGATGAATACGTACTGGCCAAGGGCATCGCCCAGGGGATCGTCGTCGGCGGAACCAAATCCGGGATGCAAATGGCGGCGCCAGCCTTCCGCAAAGGGGAATTTGCCCGACATCTGCCCGCACTTGGCATCCAAATCACGCATCGTCTGCAACCAGGAATCGTGCCCCTGGCTGGCGTCCAGCCATTCTTTCTGGCTTGCATGAAGCCGCAACAACTCCACTTTTTGTTCGATGACTCCGGAAACATCGACGAACAATTCCGGATCGACCCGGTTTCTCAACGGGTCGTGATGAAAATATGGCTGGGCGTGGTAGACCGTTACATTTCCCGAGACGGGCTCTCGCGGGGGGGTAACCGGAAAATTCCGCATGCTCCGGGAAAACGCTGCGGTGACGGCAAGCCGGCAGACATTGACATGGTCTTCCATGTAATCCACAGGTGAATGCGTCAACAAAATGTCCGGGGATACATCGCGGACAACCGAAGCGACTTTGGCCAGTGTCGGCTGGTCATAAAAGATTGACAGGTCGTCACAGATGCTTTCGTGCCATGTCGCTCCCAGCCGTTCGGCGGCGGCCATTCCCTCCGAGCGGCGATTCCGGATGATTTCCTCCCGGCTGTTTGTGCTGGTACCGCAACTTCCGTTGGCGACGTTCATGTAGTGGAGGCTAAATCCGGACTGTTTAAGCAAAAGCAGGGTTCCCGACATTAGAAACTCAATGTCGTCCGGATGGGCGGCAATGGCAAAGGCGGTCGGCATAATGGAACAGTCCCGTTGGAGCAGAACTCAGTGCATCGCCACATCACAAGTCCCGATCCCCCCGCGGAAATAGTTGAACTGGACGTTGGGGTGGTCTGCCAGCAGGGACATCGGGACCGCCGAATCGGGTATCCGTTTGGAAATCATCAACGCAGTCAGGCGTTGTCCAAAGGGATTGTCGTGATTTCCCGCATGCCAAATTGACGCCGGCAGGGTTGTTTCAGGAAAGGATTTCCCGGATCACCCGTCCATGAACATCGGTCAGTCGCCGCTCGGCACCATCGTGGAGAACGGTCAGTCGTTCATGATCAATTCCCAGCAAGTGCAATACCGTGGCATGAAAATCGTAGGTGCTGGTTGCGTTTTCGATCGCGCGCCAGGCCCAGGGATCGGTTTCGCCCCAGGCGACGCCGGGTTTGACACCAGCCCCAGCCATCCATCCGGTGAACGCGCCGCCATTATGATCACGGCCTTCGCTTCCCTGGGAAAACGGCATTCGGCCAAATTCGGTATTCCAAAGTACCAGTGTCTCGTCAAGCAACCCACGTGCTTCCAGATCTGACAACAGCGCCGCGACCGGCTTGTCGATGCTGGCCGCGATTGAGGGGAGTTCTTTTGAAATACTGGCGTGGTTGTCCCAATTGCCGGTTGGACCATTGGCACCACTCCAAACCTGCACCAAACGGACTCCCCGTTCGACCATCCGGCGGGCGAGCAGACAGCGGCGTCCAAAGTCTTCGGTTTGCGGATTGTCCAGGCCGTAACTGTTGAGCGTCGTGTCGGTTTCGTCTTGCAAATCAAACGCTTCCGGTGCGCTGACCTGCATTCTGGCAGCCAGTTCGTAGGCCCGAATCCTGGCTTCGAGGCGTGAGTCGCCTGGATTCCGGGTCATGTGTTGGCCGTTGAGTTTTTCCAGCAGCTCCAATCCGTCGGACTCTGATTCCGGTGTAATAAAACCGGCTGGACCGGCCGTTTTCAGATTGGGCAGGATGGAGGCAGAGTTGCCCCGCAATACCGTCCCCTGATGCATCGCGGGGAGAAAACCAGCACTAAAATTTCCCCGCTGGTTGTAGGGCAGACCACGGGAATCCGGCAGGACAACAAACGTGGGAAGGTTGTCATTCAGGCTTCCCAGTCCGTAACTGATCCACGCCCCCATCGCCGGAAAACCCGGGAGCAGGAATCCTGTATTCATCAGATAGCTGGCCGGGCCATGCACATTGGTCCGCGATGTCATCGCCATCAGAAACGCCATTTTGTCGACGTGTGCCGACAGGTGCGGTAATTGGTTACTGACCCAACGGCCACAGTTGCCGTGTTGTTGGAACGGGAACGGCGAGGCCAATACCGTACCGGCTTCGCTGGTGGCCGCTTCGACCCGTTCGCCGGAGCCCGGATCGAATTTCTGACCGTGCTGTTTTTCCAGTTCAGGCTTGTAGTCAAACAGGTCCATCTGGCTTGCGCCGCCATTCATAAAGAGCTGAATGACCTGTTTGGCCTTTGCGGGATGATGAATGCCGATCAGTCCATCAGCCGTTGTTGACGCGGCCCCCAACCCGTCCCGGGACAGGACCTGAGCCAGTGCAATTCCGCACAGCCCACCGGAGGCAAGCGACAGGAGATCGCGGCGGGACAGATTCGTCAGGTGGTTCATGAACAACCTCCGGCACTCCGGCCCGGACAGTTACCGGATCCTGTCGAGAGATACTCCGTCATCGGCTGCAAATTACAAGACAACATCCCGTCCCCGTCAGTTTACAAAAACGAATTCGTTGAGGTTGAACAAAAGCCGGCAAAAGTTTTCGAGTCCATGTTTGTCAATGTAGCCTGTGAATGCCTGCAATTCCTCCCCGGTCGGATCTCTCGAAAGTAGCAACTGCATGGCGGCGGCAATTTGTTCGTGGGAATTGCTCCCGACCGTACGAAGGCGTGCCGCGAAGTGCCGGCTTTGGCAAATCACAAATGCATCATTCCACATTGCCATCGCCTGTTGCACAGTCACGCCGTTCTCCCGCTGCGGCGCGATAAAGTCTCCGGCCGGACAATCGAGTGACTCCATAAAGGGATCGGGAAGTGTTCGGAACAAAAACCGGTAAACGCTTCGACGACAGGCGGCCGGACTGTCGGGATCAAATTTGCTGTAGTCAATAACTGGAGTTACGTGGCTGCCGGGTTGAAGATCGAACTGCCGGTCGCCCGGTCCTCCCATCCGCAGATCCAGCTGGCCAGCCGCAGCCAGAATCGCGTCGCGAATGCACTCGGCATCCAGCCTCGTTCGGTTCATCCGTGACAGGTAATGGTTGTCCGCATCGACGGGACTGGAGCCGTCGTCAGTATTGCCGCCTGTCGAGACCTGGCGATAGGTTGCGCTGTTGACAATAATCCGGTGGAGCTGTTTGATCGACTGGCCAGAATCCCGAAACGAAACTGCCAGCCAGTCCAGCAGTTCGGGGTTGGAGGGAAGTCCGCCCATCCGGCCAAAATCGTTGGGCGTCGAAACCAGTCCTCTTCCGAAATGGCAGCTCCAGATGCGGTTGACGATGGAACGCCATGTCAGAACATTTTCGTGAGCCGTTACCCATTGAGCCAGGGCGGCGCGCCGTTTCGCTTCGGGCATTCCAGCGTCCAGTTCAAAGCGTGACGCAAGGCCCGTTACGCAAGTCAGCGATCCGGGGAGTGCTTCCGCAACCGGTTGCCGGATGTCTCCGCGCTTCAGTATTTGTACCGGACGTGGACCGGGTGGGGGCATCAGTCCTCCGTCGGGTTCGAACTCGCTGGCCACAGCGTAGACGAATGAAGGATCGGGCAATGTGGCAAGTTCGGCTTCGATTCTGCTCTTTCGATAATGCAACGGCAGCACGGCCAGTTGTTCGCCCGTTCGGTTTTCTGCCGGTACTGCCAGGATGTCGGCGATTTCCCGGGGAAGAATTCTGGCGTCGACAGCCGGCGAATCTGTAATTGCCAGTCTCAGCCGCCCAATCAGGTGCCGTCCACCATGAAGCTGTTTCAGAACGACCGTCAGCTCTCCGGGGGAATCCAAAGTCAGGCGGTGACGGAATTCAAAAACGGCTTCGTGTTTTTTTCCCACCTCGGGAAAAATCCCCCAGGCAGTTTGTGGATTGCCGTCAATCGCCCTGCCAATTTCCCATCCGGTTTGATCAAAGTCCGCAGAGGCTGCAACAAGGGGAACCGGTTCGCCATCGACTCCTCCGAGTACCAGTTCGATTTCGGAAAGATGCAGATTTCCGTTATCCTGTCGACCCGGCCCTCCGGCTGGCAGGCGTTCATCCGGCAATAATTCCAACCGAAGTGCGCTGTATTCGCCAGCGGCCAGCGAGATGGTGAATGTGTATGTATCCTGTTCCGGATTCAGGCCTGTCGAGAGAATCGATCCATCAGGCTGGCGGACGAGCGTGGCCCCTTCTGCCGAAACGAATGACCCCGGGTCGAGGATCTTCCACGCTTCCCGCGCACGCTCCAGCGATTCCTGCCAGGCAACGAATTCGTCCAGGGTTTCGCCGGACAGATCCGCGATCTCGCTGTTCCCGACAGATTTCCGAAGTGAACCCATTTCGCCCAGCAGCGTTTGACGCCGCAGATGAATTTGAGGATCCGCATCAAAGACCCGGTTCGCCCGTTCAACTCCCGAAAAGACGGCTTGCAGGGAATAATAATCGGCTTGGGATATCGGGTCGAATTTGTGGTCATGACATCGGGCACATTGCACGGTTGCGCTGACAAAATTGTTCATGACGTTCGCTATGATGTCGTCGCGATCCAGGTAGCGGGCAATCTGGCGGTCGATCGTATCCTCCCGAATGTCCCGCAACGAACTTTCGTCCCAGGGGCCAGCGGCCAAAAATCCGAGTGCTACGGTGGCCTGCGGGTCGTCGGGAAAAAGTACATCGCCGGCTATCTGTTCCTGGACAAACCGGCTGTAGATCTTGTCCGAATTCAATGCGGCGATCAGCCAGTCACGATAGTGCCACGCGTTTTCGCGAATCCTGTCCTGATCATGTCCGTGAGACTCTGCGAAATGGGCAGTGTCCATCCAGTGACGCGCCCAGCGTTCACCGTAGCGGGGTGAATCGAGCAGCCGGTCTACCAGTCGCTCATATGCGTCCGGTTCCGGATCCGCAATGAAGTCCGCGACTTCGGCTGGTGTCGGGGGAAGTCCGGTTAGATCGAAACAGACCCGCCGAATCAATGTTCTGCGGTCGGCCTCCGGCGATGGCTGGAGCCCTGCGGAGAACAGTTTGTCACGCACAAAGGCATCGACTTCGTTGCGGAACCCGTCCCGAAAGTCAGGCACTGGTACCGGCACAAGTGGTTTCAATGACCACCAGTCCAGTTCATTGCCTTTCGGGATTTCCCCGGTCTCACCCCACGGGGCCCCTTGATCAATCCAGTCTCGCAACCGTTCGATCTGTTCCGTGGTGAGGCGCGTGCCTTCCGGAGGCATTTCCATCCCTTCCACCAGGCCGCTTGTAAACCGGATCAAATTGCTGTCGGCGCTGTTTCCCGGAATGATGTTGGGGGCGTGGGATTCTCCGCCGGTGATTGCGATATTACGATCGTCCAGCCGATAGCCGCTGGCCTGGTCTTCCGGACCATGACATCCGAAACACCTGGATGAAAGAATCGGCAGGATGTCCCTGGAAAAATCGGCCTTCGCCGGGCGCGGGACCTGCATTTCTGCCTGATCCTGAGCCCGTACTGCTGGAACACTGCCTGCGGAAACGATGCAAACCAGAATGCCGAAAAGCAATACTGCCACGCGCCGCTTCAATTGCCGAATCAGGTCATTGTCGAACATCGTATACGCCCTGTTTCCACGGATGCCATTTGAATGGCAAACCTGCTGCCTCAGTATACCTGCAACCGACTGCCCCACGCGACTTGCCTGTGGACCACCATTCGTTCCGGGGCAACGGGAATTGTGCATCGTAAATGGTGATGCGATGCCGGCTACTGTTACGGCATTTTTGGACTTTCCACAAAATGTCTGAAGGAAATTCTGGCTGCCGGATTGCGGTGTCCGGCGCAAGGATTGGCCGGATAACTTCTGGCCATGGAATTGCGGTAGCTGGTGACTGAATTCCTTATGTCGCGTCCGGCCAGTACAGTACAATCGACCGTGAAGCCGGGAATCCATCGGAGGGTTGTTGTGCTGTTTTCGAAACGCCGGAGCTGACATTCTTTGCACCATCACCGGACATTCTTGAATGATTGGTTTCATCCGGGACGGACTGCCGGATTGATTGCCTTGTTGGCAGTCGTTGCGCATTCGGCTCAACATTCAGTGGCGGCCCAGGATGATGCCAGTTCGGTGGAGCTGGAACGGGAATTCCGGAACGAAATTCGGCCGTTGTTTGTCCGCTATTGTGCGGATTGTCATGCGGGTGAAAACGCCGAAGCGGAAATCGACCTGGGATCGGCTGATTCCACGGCCACAACGGCTGACCAATCCGGACTTTGGCAGAAGGTTCGCGAAGTACTTGTCGCCGAACACATGCCCCCTGCCGAATCGCCACAACCGGACGTGCAGGAACGAAAACAGTTGAACGATTGGGTGCGGAACTGGTTGAAGAACGAAGCCAGATCCAACATCGGCGATCCGGGACCTGTAATCTTGAGACGACTGAGCAATGCCGAATACAACTACACCATTCAGGCGTTGACCGGAGTTGCGGAGCTTAACCCCGCCGCAGAGTTTCCTGTGGATGGCGCGGCGGGAGAAGGCTTTACCAATTCCGGATCGGCCCAGGGAATGTCCCCGGCACTGGTAACCAAATATCTGGACTCGGCCAGGGAAATTGCCCGTCACGCGGTTTTGCTGCCGGATGGAATCAGGTTTTCCCGATTTGCCACCCGACGGGACCAGACCGACGAAATCCTCGGCAATATCCAGACTTTCTACCGGCGATATACCGACGAAAGTGGAGGTACCGCCGTCGATTTGCAGGGGATCCGTTTTGAAACCAACGAGGGGGGACGGATCCCGCTCGAAGACTATCTTCGGGCAACTGTGGAATTCCGTGAGGACCTGTTGAGTGGTCGCAAATCCGTTCGGGAAATTGCCGATTCGGTCGGACTGAGCACACGGTACCTCGAACTGCTTTGGAACTCTCTGGCTGATGATTCGTACAGTACGGAGTCGTTGTATCTATTGGAGCTGAAGACCCGATGGAAAGTTGCGACGGTCGATGACGTACCGGGGTTGGTCGATACGGCTGGCAAAATGCAACAGTCCCTGTGGCGATTCAATCCGGTCGGGCAAATCGGACGGGCGGGCGGTCCAGTCGCGTGGATGGAACCTGTCTCGCCAATCCTTACCAGTTTGGCCGCCAGGTATCCGCTGTCCGCAGTTGAAGGAAACGATACCGCTATATTTCTGGCTTCCAGCGGATTTGGTGAAGGGGACACCCCGGTCGTGGCGGAGTGGCGCCGTCCTCGCATCGAATATTCCGACGGTCGCCCTCCCATTCTGCTGAAGGACGTCGGAGCGATTGCCCTGCAAGTCGAAGGAGTAATTGCCGCCGGGACAATCCGGACTGCGGAATACCTGAATGCCGTTCGGACCATGCATTACTATGGCCGCTCCATAGACGAAGTTGCCAGAGCGGAAAAGCTGGATCCAAAACGCCTGGCTGCCTGGGCGGATTTTCTGCAACTCGGCCCGGGCAACCGTGAAATTCCCGGTCTTCTGAAGGACCGGATTTCGCAGGTCAATGGAAACCCGGACGTGAGTGGATGGGGACGTCCTGAAACGCCGAGTCTGATTGCCAACCGGTCCGCAGAGACCGTTGCCTGGTCGACGGTGACTCTTCCGCCGAGGCGCGTTTTTGTACATCCGTCTCCGTCAGTGGCGTCGGTCGTGGTTTGGCGAAGCCCCATGGATGGGCAAGTCCGGGTAAGCGGACATGTCGCCGATGCAGATGGAACTTGCGGAAACGGAATCCGGTGGACAATTCAGCATCAGGGTGAACGTGAATTTTCGGTCATCGATCAGGGAATGTTTGACAACGCCCTCAGTCAGGACATCGCACCGGATGCCGTTGTCGATGTTCGAACCGGTGATCTGATTTCGCTGGTGATCGATGCCCGGGACGGGAATCATATTTGCGATACGACACTGGTGGATATTACCGTTACCGAAACCGGTGGCCAGGAACGGATCTGGAACCTGACGCATGACGTGGTGGACCACATTCAGGACGGAAACCCTGTCGCCGATTCTTTTGGTAACGGAGAGACCTGGCACTTTTGTGTCCGTTCCGGGGAGGAAGAATCGTCGTTCCGGATTCCATCCGATTCCGTACTCGGGGTCTGGAGGACGTCTGTCGTCGATTTCCGGGCTGGCAGCGACCCCGGGGAACTGGCAGTTGCGGTTCAGAAGTTGTTGACGGAGCCTGATAGTGGAAGTTTCGGACCAGCTGATCTTGCATTGCGGCAAACTCTGCTGGACTGGAACGGTCCGTTGCAATGGCTGCGTGGCATCAAAACCCTGGAACCCAAAGCCCATCCGGAATACGGGTTGGACCCGTCAATGTTTGGATCGACACCCGATGGAACGAAAATCGATAGCGACAGCCTTTGTTTGCCAGTTTCGCAAACCCTGGAAGTCCGCTTGCCCGGCCAGCTTGCGACAGGAGGAGTTTTTGTTGCCGACGTTTTGCTGTTGCCTCCAACAACGCAGGGGGAATCCGGATCCGGCCGGTGCGCTCAATTCCAGGTATCTGGTTCCAGACCAGCGTCTTCTGAAATCGACTGGATCGCACCGTTTGTTTGCAGCGACAGCACGGGTCGCGAACAACTGGAACGTGGCATCCAGCGGTTCCGCGACCTGTTCCCGGCTGCTTTATGTTACTTCCGGATCGTGCCAGTCGATGAAGCGGTCACGTTAACGCTGTATTATCGCGAAGACGATCAGCTGAAACGGCTGATGTTGAACGATGACGAGACCGTTGAACTCGACAGGTTATGGGATCAACTTTACTTTGTCAGCCAGGAACCAATATTGCTGACGACAGTGTTTGAGCAAATCTCGGAGTTCGCGACACAGGATCGCCCCGACCTGGTGGAAGCGTTTGGGCCGATGCGCAAACCGATTTACGACCGGGCCGATGCGTTCCGTTCACGACTTGTTCAGGCCGAACCGGTTCATTTGCACGCCGTGGAGCAGTTTGCCAGTCAAGCCTGGCGGCGGCCGCTTGCTGAAACCGAGGTCCGGAGTCTCCGCGAGCTGTACCAGCGCTTCCGGGAATCGGAGCTGTCGCATGAAGATGCGATTCGCCTGGTCCTGGCGAGGATAACCGGTTCACCAAATTTGCTTTACAAACTGGAGCAGCCCGGACCAGGCAGGGAACCCAATCCGGTTTCCGGCCTCGAGCTGGCCACGCGATTGAGTTACTTTCTGTGGTCCTCACCACCGGACGGCGAACTCCGCGCGCTGGCGGAAGCGGGCGGATTTTCGAAGCCGGTTCACTACGTCCGGGGCGCGGAATCCACGCCCGCGACAGTTGCGGATCATTCGGTTCTGTTGGCGCAGACGCACCGGATGCTGGACGACTCGCGGACACGGCGGATGGCAATCCATTTCGCCTGCCAGTGGTTGCACGTTCGGGACTTCGACC
>Ga0163150_10002696_pt1 | contig 26544 bp, 27 predicted proteins | sample OliLakLV19P2IB_FD_148628 | JGI IMG/M metagenome (GOLD analysis project Ga0163150, IMG submission 148628) | Freshwater microbial mat bacterial communities from Lake Vanda, McMurdo Dry Valleys, Antarctica - Oligotrophic Lake LV.19.P2.IB | ecosystem: Environmental > Aquatic > Freshwater > Lake >...
GGCCATATGCCCACAAAGAATTGGACGAGTTGAGCATCGGTGTCCATGCCCAAAGTGATAACACATCCACTTGCTATATGTAAAGGTTATTACTTTACACGTCCTTACCGATACCGAATACGGGCCGGCTTTCACATTCTGAAATTCGTAGATGCCGTTGGCATCGGAGACGATATCTCGAGTGGAGTTTTCGGCGGTATTTGTCAGGCGGAAACGGGCGTCGCGAATCACCGCGCCGGAGCCGTCTTTAATTTCTCCGAGCACCACGCCGAACGTCGATTGCGCAAAGTTATTCGCGGCGAACATCATGAGAAGCACTGCAGTATTGAGTGGGCGGGTCATATGTGAACTCAGGCTAGCATCTCCGCATTTCGTTGGCATTACACGCCCGAAACGCGATGGACCATGTTAACCAGTTTGCGGTACGCCACGTCGTCCCGCCCGGGAAAACTCAGCCATTCGCCGTCACGCCAGGAAGAATAAAACCACCGCGCCAACAGCGCCAAGTGTTCGGCGCGTTCCGCCTGGGTCACTAGCCGCGGTTCCAACGCGTGCAGGAGTTCCCGCAGGCGGCGGTCGAGCGAAACCGGCTTGCCGTCGGCCGGTTGCAGACTGAAGTCGACGGGCGACAGCCACGCGCCGTCGAACAGGAACAGCAGCGTCACCGCATTTGCCTCCGTGGACTTCAGCACCGCCACGCCGTTCATGGAAGCGGCGCCCGTCGCCAGTTCATCGCGCGACCGCCAGACACTTTGTATTTTTTCCAGGCGGCGATGCTGGCGCGCCGCTTCTTCAAACTGCATATCGGCACTGAAATTGTCCCGCATACGCTCCACAGTGTCGGCCAGGGACCGGCCTTCGGTGGATAGAAACTCGACCAGACGCTCCACTTCGCTCGCATACTCATCCCGCGTCACGGCGGCCTGGCAGGGCCGTAAACATTGGGCCATTTCGCCATAGATGCAGCCGGGATGCTCGGGCGACGGCTGCAAGTCCTCCTGGCACCGCCGTACTTGGAACAAGTCGAGCGCGGCCTTTTCGAACTCCTCGGCGGAGGCGCGCGAACGGAACGGCCCGAACGCGACGCCGCGCCCCGTTGGCCGTGTTGTCACCTGCATGCGCGGAAAATCGTTCCGCTCCAAAAGCCGCATGTACGAAGGCATTCGCAGGTTGCACAGCTTCAGGTAGTTCCGCGGATGATGTTCGCGGGCCAATTCGTAGAAGATCAGCGAAGACTCCAGGCGCGACGTGGTTGGCCAATACGAAAGATGTTCAACCAGTCCACGCAGATTCAGCGCCGCGCGCCGCTTGCCCTCAGCCATCAACAGTCTTCGCACCCGGCGTCCCAGCACCGCAGTCTTGGATAAATACGGCTGGCCGCCAGCGGCGGTTAGCAGGAATACCGCGGGCGAATCGGGCAGCGCCGCCAGCAACGCATCGAGATCGGGACCCGGCGCCGGGAGCGGCAGTGCAATAGGCTCAACGGCCATAAATCGCGTAGTATTCTCGCTCGGTGAGCGGGGGAACTTCTTTGATGGCCAGGTTCTCCGCCACATGCGCCGGGTTGCTCATGCCCACCAGGGAGACGGCCATACCGGGCGTAGAGCGGGAGAACTGAATAGCGCGCTGCGCCTCGGCGCCGAGGCGGCCCTGGTGGATGGTGGCGCTGCCGATTACGGTTACTCCCAGTTCGCCCGCGGCCTGCAACAGCGACGTCCCGCCCTCCTGCTGGCGCCGGGTGAACGCTTCGTGCATCGCCAAATTGAACGGCAATTGAACAAAGCGAAAGCGATGTTCCTGACCGGCGATTTCCTTCGCGATCGCCACCAGCCGGTGCAGGCTCATTACATTCTTCTCAGCCCGGAATCCATCCCAAGTCGCGACGCCGTAGAACCGCAACATCCCGCGCGCCGCCATTGCTTCGCAGCATTCGAACGCTACGCGCATTCGCAAGTAAAAGTCCTTGGCGTCTAACTGCGTTTCCGGATTGTGCAGATAAAAAATGTCGATCCGGGCAATCGCCAAGTTGAGCAGACTTGCTTCCAAATTCGCTTCCAAAAAATAGGGAACCAAGCTATGTCCGCGCCGATCGATGAAATATCCAGCCTTCGTACACAAAACAATGTCTTCCCGATTCACGCCCGCGATCGCCCGGCCAATAGCGCATTCGGACCGCTCCCACCGATAGTTTCGCGATGTATCGATCACATTAATTCCGCCGGCGATAGCGGCGCGAATGGCGGCTTCGTAATTCGTGTCGGTCGCGTCATCGGGCGCGCCCAGATACGTCCCGATGCCCAGCGAACTCAGCCGCATACCCTGCGCCAGCCGGTAGAACTGATTTTCCATCCCTTACTCGATGAAGCCGAACTTCCGCAGCGCCGCTTCCGGTTCCTCAGCGTCAAACCGCTGCAGCCCAGCTTTCATGCGCCCGTGTTCAAGCACAACGCCATACGGCGGATCGCCATGCGGAAACAAAGCCTTCAACGACACATGATCGAGCGAATTCTTGCCCTTCAATCCGGTTGACTCCATGAAGTAATGCGCGAATTGCGGTACCCGCGTCGCCAGGCCGACGATCTTCGCGTCCTTCCAAACATGCTTCGACATGCGCCGCGCCGCGTCGTTGCAGTGCGAGCATTCCGGATCGTAAAAGTACAGCAGCACTTTGCCCTGTTGCAGCGAAAAAGGCTGGCCATCAACGGTAATCGAGTCCGGCGCCTTCGTGCCCGATTGGCGCGATTCCGTGATGCCGTAAGCCACGCCCGCCAATACCAGAATCGACCCAAAAATAAGCCCCGCGCCCTTGAATCCGCCGCTCCGGTGCGCCCACCATCCGGCCAGTATCGACATCGCCAGCATCGCCCCATCGCTCCAGAAAAACGCCGGACCCACCGCGCGCTTCAGCCACGGGAAGCACGAACAATCGATGCCTTGCAGCGCCGTATAGTTCCAGCCCATGTAAACCATGAACACCGCCAACAGGCCGGAACATAACAGCGCGCCCCAGCGCCGGTATCGCGGAACCATCAGCAGGATGCCGCCAAACGTTTCCGTGATTCCCAGGAACAACGCCGCCGCGACACCGAGCGACGGCGGCACCAGGGCCTGCGTCATCCGCGTTGCCGCGCCCAGATGATCGGTCAACTTCCACAATCCGGCGCCAATGAAAAAGACGCCAATCAATACCGCGCAAAGCCATGCCACGCCATTTTTCCACGCGGGCAGTTCAACGAAGGCGGCAGCAGGAGAGGCCTGTGCCATACTGTCTTGCATGTTCCCCATTCTAGCGATGCTTTGGATGGCCATGGCGGGGGAGCCTGCCGATCTGGTGGTGCAGAACGCCGCGATCTACACTGCCAACCCGGCCCAACCGCGGGCCAAAGCCATGGCAATTCGCAACGGACGCATTATCGCTATTGGCGATGACGTGCGCGCACACGTCGGGCCAAAGACTCGGGTCATGGAGATGAACGGCGCTCCAGTCACTCCCGGACTGATCGATAGCCATGTCCACATGGCCGGCCTGGGACAGATGATTGAGACCGCGGATTTGCGCCACGTGAAGACGGTCGCCGAAGTGGCGGCCATGGTCCGCCAGCGCGCCGCGCGGCTTCCCAAAGGCGCGTGGATTCGGGCCCGCAATTGGGATCAGACAAACTGGGGCGGCGAATTCCCCCTCCATAATGCTTTGACGGAGGCCGCGCCGGAACATCCTGTTTTTCTAACCCGTGTGGACGGCCATGCCGCCTGGGTCAATCGCAAGGCTATCGAGATCGGCGGAATCGACGATAAGACGCCAGACCCAATGGGAGGCAGGATCATTCGCGACTCCGCGGGCCGTGCGACCGGTGTTTTGATCGACCGCGCGCAAGGCTTGGTTGGCTCCAAAATTCCCGGCGCGACCGATGATGAAGTTATCAACCGACTGCGAGCCGCCGCGCGCGAATGCGCTCGCCTGGGATTGACCAGCGTGCATGACGCGGGGACCGGCGAACAGGAGTTGCGCGCCTACCGCAAACTGCTGGCGGCGAAACAACTGCCCGTGCGGATTTACGCGATGATCGGCGGCGACGGACCCATGTGGGCGAGGTTCCTCGAAACCGGGCCGGAAGTCCATGAACGGCTCACCGTGCGCAGCATTAAGCTGATGGCCGATGGCGCAATGGGCTCCCGCGGCGCGGCGTTCTGGCAACCGTACGCCGACGATCCCGGCAACACGGGCCTGATGATTTTGAAGCAGGAAACAGTGGAACGGGTTGCCCGGCAAGCCGTTGAAAAAGGATTCCAGGTGAACACCCACGCCATTGGAGACCGCGCCAACCGCATGGTCCTCGACGCCTACGGCAAGGTACTCGGCGAGAATAGCAACAAACGATTCCGCGTTGAACACGCGCAGGCCATCGCCCTGCCGGACTTCGCGCTGTTCAAGAAATTCGGCGTAATCGCCTCCATGCAATCCACGCACGCGACATCGGATATGCGCTGGGCGCTGGCCCGCCTCGGGCCCGATCGGGTGACGGGCGCCTACGCGCAGAAGCGCATGTTGAATGCGGGCGTCGTGGTCGCCAATGGCAGTGACTTTCCGGTGGAAGAGCCCAACCCGGTGATGGGCTTTTACGCCGCGGTCAGCCGGCAGGATGCGCAAGGCCAGCCGGCGGGCGGTTGGCGTCCGGAGGAACGCTTCACGCGCGACGAAGCGCTGCGAAGCTGGACATGGGCCGGCGCCTACGCCGCGTTTGAAGATGATTGGAAAGGAACGCTCGCCGCAGGCAAGGTCGCCGACTTCCTGGTCCTGTCGGGCGACATCATGACGCTGCCGCTGGCGGAACTGCCCAAGGTGAAAGTGCGCATGACTTTCGTCGCCGGCCAGACGGTGTTCAGCGATCGATGAATTGGCTGTTGCTCGCACTCATCGCCGCCCGCTTCGCAAATGCGGAGCCGCCGCGAATCGTGCTTATTCACGAATTGGTGCGCTTGGAAGCCATGGAGCGTAGGTCCGTAGCGGCGTTTCCATTGGAGCAACAGGATGCGAATCTGGAAGTGAAGTTCGCCTCCAAACGCGGTGGCGAAGGGGTCCGGCTTACTCTGTACGCGACTGGCGCCGACGTGCCTATTGCGGGAACAACCTACGAACTCACCGGCACGCTCCGGACGCCTCTCGCCCGCGAACGCCAGTATCGCGTGGAGGTTGAAAATCTCCGTCAACGTCTCGGCCACGCGCTGGTGGATGTGGAAGTCACTTTAATCTTCGGAGCGCATCCGGACGCTCCAGCCGCTTCATCGGCGAAGACGCTTGACCCGCGCCGCCGCCTCTACACCATCATTGCCAGCCTCTCTCTTTTCGCGATGATATTGGCCTACTCCGCCATTCGCCTCACGCCGCCCATTCTCGAACGCTGGCGAGCGGGCCGCTAAACAATATGAACATTCGCCCTTACTCACCGGCCGACCGTGACGCTTGCCTGGATATATTCGACTCCAACGCCCCCGATCTTATTTCCCCCAATGCGCGGCCCAGATTCATGGAGTTTCTTTTCGCCCCGGCCAGTTCCTTCATCATCGCCGAACACAATGGCGAGATCACGGGCTGTGGCGGTTTTGAAATCAACGGTGTAACTGCGCGCCTGTATTGGGGCATGGTAAGCCGCCAATGGCAGCGGCAGGGACTTGGCCGCTTTCTACTCTTCTACCGCCTGCGGGAAATCACCAGGGACGCCGCGGTACAAATCGTGGGGCTCGAAGCGCCGCGGCAGGCGGTCCCATTCTTCACCGCCCAAGGCTTCCGCGAAATCGCCGGTGCCAGCGAGTACGCTGAGATGGCGAAACGCCTCGTAGTCTGCGCCTAACTATTGTTTGCTAATTCATACGACGAATTAGTTTTTTCGCCTTGACATATCGCTCCTTTCATGCTTGAATTTGTGTCAGGCGCTCTTCGTTAGAATTCTGGCGAAATTGGCGCTTTGCGAACCCACAGGGTTGATGGGATGTGTACATATGGCTAGATGCGTGATGGTTTCCCGGCGTTTTTATGTATTTTTCTGCGGAGTACTGCCGCAGTGTCCCGGTTAACAATACTCCGGGCGTTCGAGTCTGCATGCCGCGGTATGGTGCCCAATCATCGACATCGACAAACGTATTTGTTAATCTCCCGAGATTAACGGCAGTCTGCTTTTATTCGCTGAAATGAAGATTAAATTAGATTAGGAGGCTCTGTCATGCCCAATACACGTGGTCGCGTTTCGCGCGACTCAAAATACGAATATTCCGCCAAGCTCACCGGCAAGGTGCTAAGTTTCAAGCCGGCCGGCGATGAAATCGTTGCAACCTTCGATGAAACCACACCCGCGGAGCCGATGTCGGCGCTTCGGGCGCGAGCCGATAGCGCCGTTTACCTGGCAGCGCCGGAAAGGGGCTTCGCGGTACTGAGAGCCACCGCCGCGGAGAAGACCAGCGAGGCGCTTGCCGCCGAGCCAAGGGTGTCCAACGCCATTCCGGTGATGCTAGACAACGAGGGATTGCGGCGCTATTTCCTCCCGGACGAATTCACCGTCCAGTTCAAGGATTCGATCGCTCCGGAGGCTTGCGAGGCGTTGCTCGCACAGCTCAAAGCGCCCGTGCGAAACAAGCAGCGAACGCCGGGATACTACACCGTGGGCGTGCCGGTAGGCGCGGCCCTCTTCGAGTCGATCGACAAAGCGTCCAGGCTTCCGGAAGTGGTATTTGCCGAGCCGAGCGAATTCGGCATTGATGACGCGCTGCAATCCGCCGCGGCCACGGCGATGGCGATTGATCCTTCGAGGGGCTTCGGCTTGGATGCAGCGCCCGACCTCGCCGCCAGCGACACACTGGCGATTCCAACCGATACGTTTTTCGGCCGGCTTTGGGGCCTGCATAACACCGGCCAAATTGTGAACGGAACCGCCGGTACGGCCGACTCCGACATTGACGCGCCGCAGGCCTGGGACATCGAGCAGGGCAAGAAGCATGTGGTGTGCGCCGTCATCGATACGGGTTGCGATCTGGATCATCCCGATCTGGCGGCCAATCTTCTGCCACGCGGCGCGGAAGATTGGGATTTCGCCGATGGCCCGGACAAGTCCCCCGACGACAGCGACACGCACGGCACTCACGTTGCGGGTACGATCGCCGCGCGGCGAGACGGCGCCGGCGTGGTCGGCGTGGCTCCGGGCGTCTATATCATGCCTTTGCGGGTCAACCTGACAACGGGCATGAACCAGAATCGCGCCGACGCGATCAACTACGTGGCGGCGCAAGCGGTGACGTTCAGCGCCTCGCGGCGTTACGTGATCAACTGCTCGTGGAAGATGAACGGCGATCACGCCGGTGTTCGGAACGCGATCGTAAACGCGGTGTCGAAGAACGTTGTGGTCGCGTTTGCGGCCGGCAATGCCAACGTGAACATCGATATCACTCCCCAATACCCGGCGGTATATCCGGAAGTGATCGCTGTCGCGGCAACCGATCAAAGCGACCGCCGGGCGACGTTTTCTAATTTCGGAACGAAGGTCGATATCTCCGCGCCGGGCGTGAACACCTTCTCTACCGTGCCGAATAACACGCACGGCTTCAAGGACGGCACGTCGATGGCATCGCCCCACGTGGCGGGTGTGGCGGCGCTGATCTGGTCGCGCAATCCGGACTTGAGCAACGCTCAGGTTCGCACGATCCTGCAAACTTCGGCAGAAAACATCGACGCCAAGAATCCGGGCTTCGTGGGCAAACTGGGTTCGGGACGCCTCAACGCGTGGGTTGCGCTGCTGCGCACACCGCCGCGCAGGCTGCCCTCTACCGTCATTGCCAGGTTCCCGTTCCCGCAAGGCAACGCCGGTTCGAGTACGGGGCTCAAGTTCGTCCGCAGCTTCCCGCTTGGGCTGCTCGGTCGCCGGCCCGTGTTGACCTTCTTGACGCAACAGGCCGGCAGCGAGAGGATTTATTTCCTGAATCCATCCACGGGCGCCGTACTCGGATCCATCGATCCCACGGCCAACGACACGATCGGCTGCCTGGCGTGGGACGGTTTGTCCATCCTGGCGGCTAACGTCACCACCGGGGCCGGCTCGATTAATAGGATCAATCCGGCGACCGGAGCCCTGGTCGGCTCCATCCCGGCGCCTCCAGGCCGTGGCGAAGGTATGGATGTTGTGGGTGCCCGGATCTACTATTCGACCATCGCCACGATCTTCGAACTGAACCGCGCCACCGGCGCTGTGAGCCGCTCGTTCCCGGCGCCGGAAGGGCAGAGCAAGGCCCTGTGTTTTGGGCGCGGCCTGCTGTTCTCGGGCCAATCGGCCACGGGACGCATCCTGGCATTTAACCCGGCCACATTGGTGATCCATGGCTTCGTCGAGGCACCAGGAGCCGGTGTCAACCAGGCGGAGGGTCTTGGTTTCGACGAGGTCAATCGCATCCTGTACGTTGCTAATCAAAGCGAAAACTTCATCTATGCCTTGCGAGTGGGCGGCATTTAGCCGCCCACCCGCTTCTCTATGCTCGCGCGCGCCTGGGCAGTGCCGGTTCTTTTCCTCGGCCTCATTGTGCTCGATGGTTGTGCCGCGAACGGGAATATGGCGACCAAGACCATGGACAATCCCTACGACGTTACGGTGCTCGTGTGGCTTGACGAGCAACCGGGCGGCAAACCGAGGCTCCACGTGAGTGCGATCTTTGATCCCCGGCCCGGAGGCTCAGCGTGGAAACAGGTTCGGCTTTCGGCGCTCGAGCTGCAGCAGGGCCGGCAAAGTTGGAATCCGGGCGTGACCGCGATGGAGCCGCGCGGGGCGGGTTTTGAAGTAAAAGCCGAGGGAGAGCCGCCCGCCGGCATGAAGGGTCCGCTTACCCTGGTGGCGAGCTTCGAAGCCGCTGACGGGCCCAAGCGGGTGAGCGTTCCCGTCCCCCGTTTCGAAGTCGTTCAGTGAGGCTCGTCCAACGACAGATATTTGGCCAATAAGGCGGATGCTTCATTTCGGGACCGCTGGTCAATGTTGAAACAACGCGACGGTACCGCCCAATGTATTTATCATCCAGATGAGTTCGGTAGCGGTCAAATGCCGAAGCTAATTCCCGAGCGGAGTTTGCGTACGAGGCCCGGACCGGCTTTGCCACGGGTCGCGGCATCGCCATCGTACTCTACGAAGGGAACAACGGCTACGGCGGCTTGGTAGCCGAAGTCAGCGTGGACCATGATTCCGGCAAGGTGCTGGTTACAAAACTCGTCTGCGACAACGACTCCGGGCCCATCTCCAACCCCGACGGCCTCCGCTCCCAAATGGAGGGTGGCGCCCTGCAAGGGATGAGCCGCGCGCTCTATGAGGAGGTTCACTGGAACGGCGAGTCCATCACATCGGTCGATTGGCGTCGATTCCCGGTGCTCAAGTTCGGCGATCCTTTTCCCGTCATCGAGAGTGTCCTGATCAACCGCCCCGACCAAGAACAGATGGGCGCTGGCGAGACCTTAATCACTCTCTCCGCGGCGGCCATTGCCAACGCGATCTTCGACGCCGCCGGCGCTCGAATTCGCGAAGTCCCGTTCACCCTGGAGCGCGTGCTGGCAGCCCTAGCCGCCCGCGCCTAGTCACTCATATCGCAAGGCTTCAATCGGATCAATCTCAGCCGCCTTCATCGCGGGGTAAATTCCGAACAGCACGCCGATCGTCACCGAGACGCCGAACGCGATCAACACCGACGGCGTGGTGACGATCGTGCGCCATTCGGCGGCTTGCGCGATGATCCAGGCAATCAGAATGCCGCACGCAACGCCCAGAATCCCGCCCCCGACCGAGATGAGAATCGACTCGGTCAAAAATTGACGGATGATGTCGCCGCGCCGGGCGCCGACGGCGCGCCGAATGCCGATCTCGCGCGTTCGCTCCAGCACCGTCGCCAGCACAATATTCATAATTCCGATTCCACCCACCAACAGCGAAATCGCCGCGATCGCCACCATCACGTAAGTGAAAATTGTCTGCGTTCGTTTCTGTTGCGCGAGCAACGCGGCCGGGATGGTGACGGTGAAGTCCTCCGCGCCGCGATGCGTGGAGCCGAGAACGGCCGTCACAACTTTCGCGGCCGCGACGCTGTCGGTATTCGGCTTCATTCGTACATCGACGCCGTCGAGTTCATCTTTCAGAAATCGGCTGGAGTCCCAGAAACGGTACCTGAACGTATTTGCTGGGACGAAGATCGCATTGGCGCGGTCAAGAGACTTAACGCCCAGGCCGCCATCGGTGACTTGATCGCCAAGCACGCCGACAACCAGCATCCAGGTATCGTTGACCTTTACGTGCCTGGCAACACCCGGGCCGAAACCGATCATCGCCTGTTTGGCGGCCTGCCCCAGGACGCACACCGCGGCGCTGCCGTCGTTCTCCTCGTCGCTGAAAAAACGTCCTTCCTGGAGTGCCAGACTATGGATGGCGGCGTACGAAGGCCGAACGCCGTGCAGGTCGGGAATTGTACCGGCCGGCTTGGGAAGAACGCGCGCCGGGTGGAGCGAGCGCCTCTGAGAAAGCGCTTCCATTCCATCCAGGTTCGCCTCCAGAATCCGAATATCGCGCTCGGTTAAACCTGGTGAGACGCGTCGCCGCTGCTGCAGTTCCTCGGCGCTGGTGGCCGGCCGCGATGCGACCAGGATATTGCGAACGCCAAGTTGCTCGATAAACTGTAGCGACTCCTCCCGTGCCCCGGCGCCAATAGAGAGCATGCCGATGACGGATCCCACCCCAAAAACAATGCCAAGGGCTGTCAGGAAAGTTCGCATCTTCTGTGCATAAAGATTGACGAACGCATCCCGAAAATCACCGCCGATATTGATGACCCTCATTTGGTAAGCGCCTTCGAAAGTCCTCCGCCGGACTTGGCGGACTCCTGGTTTTCGATGGGGTTGGCCATGGTAACGACGTCACCCTCTGTCAATCCGTCAACAACGACTTGACTCTCGCCGCGGCGCACTTTTGCCTGGCGTTCCTCCAATTGATAGGTGGCCTCGCTCAGCTTGGCTTTCACGTCCCGTTCTTCGTCCAGCACTCCGGTGGGGTCGAATTCGGCAAGGGTGTCGCCTTTGGCCACTGTCGAGCCATTGGGGATGAGGGCCGAAAGTGTCACCCGGCCCGACTGCGCCGAAATCTGCGGCACGCGAATCGAGACGGACTTTAGCGCCTGAATCATCCCGGCCACGCGGACGGCGCGGTCACCGGGCTTCCGTTCTGGCCCGGTCGCGGCGCGGACTGGGGAGTCGACAGGTCCGCCGGCGCGGGTCGTGCATGATGCCAAACCAAGGCAAAACGCGATAAAGAGGATGGCGAAAGCACCCAAGGCGGTGTGTTCTCCAATCGGGAAAAAGTTATTCTGATTTACTTTGACGCCTGAGAAGTAAATTTCGTTTAACATTTCGTAAAGTTTTTTTGGCGCGGGGCTGGCGACCAGCTACCGGCGCCTGAAAATCAAATTACTCGGAGGTGGATGACGCTGCTCCGCTTAGCCGCCCGTGATAGTATCGAAACCGCATGAACCGCCGCTCATTTCTTCGCGCCTTCGCCGCCGCCGCTCCTTTGTTTGCGCAACAACCCCGCGGCAAATTCAACGTTCTCTTCATCGCCGTCGACGATCTGAAACCCGCCATTGGATGCTATGGCGATCCGCTCGCCATTACGCCTAACATCGACCGCTTGGCCGCTCGATCCCTGCGGTTCACCCGCGCCTATTGCCAGCAGGCCGTCTGCAGTCCCACGCGCACTTCCCTGCTCCTGGGCCGCCGTCCGGACACGACCAAAATCTACGATCTGGAACACCACTTCCGCGGCGTCCTGCCCGACGTTGTCACGCTCCCGCAGCACTTCAAAAACAATGGATACATCACCGCCTCACTCAGCAAGATCTGGCACGGCGGCCTGGAAGACGGGCGCTCTAACACCATTCCTCATTGGGTCCCGCAAAGCCCGGCGGCGTGGGGAACCGTCGAAAACGCCCTCCTGCAAACCCGGCGTGAAGCCAAAGTTCTGGCCGACGGCTGGCGCACCGACACCGCCGCCCAACGCGACAGAAAGCAGAAGAAAAAATCCGCACGCGGCCCCGTTTGGGCCTCACCCGATGTTCCCGACAACGGACTTGCGGATGGCAAGACCGCCGACATGGCGATCAGGGCCATCGAAACCCTGAAGAACGATCGCTTCTTCCTGATGACCGGCTTCCTGAAGCCGCATCTCCCTTTCGTCGCCCCCAAACGCTACTTCGATCTTCACAAGCCCGAAAAATTTACTCCGGCTAAATTTCAGAAAGCTCCCGCCGGCTCGCCCGAGTTCGCTCTTCACGCCAACGGCGAACTGCGCGGCTACGACCTGGTGCCGAAGGAAGGTCCCATTCCCGACGCACTGCAAAGGGACCTGCTACGCGCCTACTACGCCTGTGCCTCCTATACAGACGCCCAGATCGGCAAGCTTCTCGACGCGCTCGACAAGAACGGTCTGACCGACAACACCGTCGTCATCCTCTGGGGCGATCACGGCTGGCACTTGGGCGACCACGGGCTCTGGCACAAACACACCAATTTCGAACAGGCTACTCGCGTTCCGCTCTTCATCAGCGTGCCCGGCCAGAAAAACGCCGGACGCGCCAGCGCGGGCTTGACGGAATACGTCGATATCTTTCCGTCGCTCGCCGACGTATGCGGACTCCCACCGTCAACAGGCCTTGAGGGCATCAGCTTTGCGCCCCTCATCGACAACCCCGACCGTCCCTGGAAGCAAGCCGCTTTCAGCCAATATCCGCGTCCCGGCATGATGGGTTATTCGATGCGCACCGACCGCTATCGGCTCACGCTGTGGCTTTCCAAAGACGGCAACAAGGAAATGGACGCCGAATTTTTCGACTACGAAAAGGACCCGCAGGAAACGGAGAACCTGGCGAAGTCCGCCAGCCACGCCGCGATCGTGAAAGACCTGCGCGCCCAGTTCGCCAAAGGCTGGCGCGGCGCCCTCCCGCGCTAATCCGGATACAATAGAGGAAACTCTTCCGGAGGCCCCATCAACTTGCCCGAGACAGAATCTCTGCTCGCCTTTCTGGCTCATGTTCGCCGTCGGCATATGACCACGGAATTGGTGCGCCACGGCCTAACGGCCCTGCTTTTCGGACTCGGAGGTCTCATCATTCTCCTCCTGGCCGGCACGCAAATCTTCGATTGGTATTGGCCCGTTTTCCTGTTCGTCATCACCCTCGCCATCGGCGTGTGGCAGTTTCGCCGGCACATGCCCTCGCTTTACCGGCTCGCGCAGATTGTAGATACGCGCATGGAAACACACGACACTCTCTCGACCGCGTTCCATTTCCAATCAAGCGCCGAACCGATGGCCGGGGCCCAACGTGCCGCCGCCGCCCGCCTCACCGGCACGTTGGAGGCCAATGCGGCGGTGCCCATGATATGGCCCACGTCCACGTACGCCGTCGTCGGCCTGCTGCTAACGGCCTTTACGCTCGTCGGCATTCGTTATGGCATCCTGAACACGCTCGATCTCTCCGCGCCCGTCTCCGAAGCGGTGCTCGACGTCTTCCGCTTCTCCCCTCTGTCCGGCAAGAAGCAGATGGCCAAGTCGGAGCAAACCAAGCTCAATGAGGAGTTGCAAAAGCTTGGCCTCTCCATCGACGAAAACGGCAAGGATGAACTCAACAAAATCGAGATGGCCAAGGAAGGCGAAATCACCACTTCCGACATCCCCGACGTGAATGACTTGGGCGATACCGCCCGAGGGGAAAAAGGCAGATCCTCCGTCGAGGGCAAGGGCGTTAACCCCGGCGAAGGCGAAGGCGGCGAGGGCGATCAGGACTCGAAAAATGCCGACCCTAACGACGCCGGTAAAGAAGGCAAGTCCGCGGACGGCAAACAGCAGGACTCGAAGAACGGAAAGCAGGGAACCAAGAGCGGCGACAACAACCTGCAGGCCAACAAAAACAGCATGATGGACAAAATGAAGGACGCCTTCGCCAACATGATGAACAAGTTAAAACAGCCCGATCAGCAGGAAGGCCAGCAGCAGGCGGACAACAAAAAAGGCGGGGAAAAAGGCGGCCAGCAGAAGGGCGGCCAGCAGCCCGGCAAGCAGCCGGGCAAAGGCAATGAAGCGCAGACCGGCGCCGAGCAACCCGGTGACGATGCCGCCGAAGCCGCTGAAAAACAGGCCAACGCCCAGGGCCAGGGCGGCGATAAATCCGCCAGCATGCAGGCCCCGCCAGACGCCAAAAGCGGCGTTGGCAAAGCCGATGGCGACAAGAGCATTAAGGACGCCGAGCAACTGCAAGCCATGGGGAAGATCAGCGAAATTCTCGGCAAGCGCGCCAAGGATATCGCGGGCGAGGTGATGGTGGAAGTCAATGGCGGCAAGCAACAGTTGCGCACGCAGTACACCAACTCCGCCGCCAAACATGCCGAAAGCGGCGGCGAAATTCACCGCGACGAAGTCCCGCTTCATCATCAGCATTACGTGCAGCAGTACTTCGAAGAAGTCCGCAAACAGGCCGCCCCCGCGAAAAAACAATGATTCGCATCCTTCTCCTCTGTACACTTGCAGCTTCGGCTCAGGACTGGAAAGCCGTTGAAGAGGAGACGATGCGTCACTTCCAGACGCTCATACGCTTCGACACCAGCGATCCGCCCGGCAAAGAATTGCCCGCCGCGGAGTACCTGAAGAAGGTCCTGGAAGCGGACGGTCTTGAGGTCAAGATGTTCGCGATCAACAAGGATCGCCCCAACGTTGTCGCTCGCCTAAAAGGCACAGGAAGAAAGCGCCCCATCCTCATAATGGGCCACACGGACACCGTCAACGTCGATCTTAAAAAATGGACCCATCCGCCTTACGCCGCCGTTCGCGACGGCGGCTACGTTTACGGTCGCGGCACGCTGGATGACAAGGACAATGTCGTCGCCGCGCTTATGTCGATGCTGCTCCTGAAACGCAGTGGGGTAACTCTCGATCGCGACGTTATCTTTCTCGCCGAATCCGGCGAGGAAGGCCATACCCGCGTCGGCATCCAGTTCATGGTCGGGGCGCATTTCAATGAGATTGACGCCGAATACTGCATCGCGGAAGGCTGGGGCGGACTTCGCCAGAATGGCCAACTGAAATTCGTCGCCGTCGCCACCACCGAAAAGACCCCGTACCGCGCGACCCTTATCTCGCGCGGCCCCGCCGGCCACGGGTCCAAGCCGCTGCTCACTAACGCCCTCGTCCATCTTTCCACCGCGATCGCAAAGGTCGCCGCCCACCGTCCGCCGCTGCGTTTGAACGACACCACGCGCGCTTATTTTGAACGCATCGCCACCATCTCCACTCCCGAAGAAGCCGCCCGCTACAACGGCCTATTTGACCCCGCTCGCACCGAGTCCATTCAGGACTATCTGCAGGCAAACGAACCCGGCCATTACTCCATGCTCCGCACGTCGCTTTCACCGACGATCATCCACGGCGGCATCCGCAACAACGTCATTCCGTCCGAAGCCGAAGCCGCGCTCGACATCCGCTTGGCGCCCGGCGAGGACGGCCCCGCTTTCCTCGAAACGCTGCGCAAACTCATCGACGACCCCCAGATCGAACTCGTCCGGGCGCTCGCCGATATTCGCCCCGCCGGCCCGCCATCACCGCTAACGAACGATGCCTTCAAAGTGATCGAAGCAGCCGGCCGCGCCATCTACCCCGGCGTGCCGACAATCCCCACGATGATGACCGGCGCCACCGACATGGCGAACCTCCGCGCCAAAGGCGTTCAGTGTTACGGCATCGGCCCCGCCGTCGATGAAGAAGACACCGCCAAAGGATTCGGACCGCACAGCGACCAGGAACGCGTCCTTGAATCTGAACTCCACAAGTTCGTGAAGTACCACTACGAAATCGTTAAAAACCTGGCGAAGTAACTACTTCTTATCGCCCAGTTGCGCCGTGGTCCGCGCCAGGTAGTTTTCCACCTGCGCTTCGTTCCGAATCGCTTCCAGATAGGCGCCGCGCAGCAGTTGATCCTTACGGTTCAACAGCGTCTCGCGAATGGTCTGTTGCACACGCGGGTCGTTGAGTTCCCGCTGCCCCGCCGGCTCGCGGCTCAACAGCTTCAAAATCCGATACCCTTCGCCGGTTCGCACGACATTTGAAACCTGCCCCGGTTTCATTTCACCGATCATCTTCCGCAAATCCACGCTCGCCTTCGCCAACGCGGAATCCGCCACAAATCCCAAATCGCCGCCATTCGAAGCCGATCCCGGGTCCTCCGAATAGTTCTGCGCCAGCATGGAGAAGTCCTCGCCGTTCCGCACGCGCTGCTCAATGTTCTGGATCTTTCGCCGCGCCTGGTCGTCGTTCTGCGCCTTGTCGTTCTTCAAATTACGAAACTCCGCTTCCGCGTTTGGCGTCACCAAAATCTGCGCCAGATGTACGGTGGGCTCGGCCAGGTTGAAGCTCGCGCGGTTTGTGGCATAAAAGTCCGCAATGTCCTTCTCCGTGATGTTGATCTTCGAAGTGATCTCCTTGTTGATCACTTTCTCAATCGACAGCTTCTTCCGGATATCGGACTTCAAATCCTCAATCGTCATCTTCTTCGCCGTCAACTGTTTCTGAAATTCTTCCTGCGTGTATGGCGATTTCAACTTGTTAAATTCCGCCTCCACGTCCGCTTCCGGCGCCAGCAGCGACTGTTTCTCCGCCCGCTGCATCATGATCTCCTGATCGATCATTGCCCGCAGCGTCTCCAGCTTGTTGATTTGCACCCCGTCATCGGCCGCCGCCGGCGAACCAGCCTGCGGGAACTGAATAGTGTATTGTTTGTCCAAATCCGTGTAAGTAATGGATCTTCCGTTCACTGCGGCGGCCACATTCGCCGGCGGAGTCTTCTTGCAGCCGGCAAGAATCGAGAAAAACACAAGAGCGGCAAGGGTGATGCGGCGGGATAGTGACATGGAAGTTGGCAATCGCCCATTGTAGCGCGCCGATAGATACCGTACAGCCCCGCTCTGTACGCTATAGTGACTCTAGGCCCCCGAATAGTTATGAAAAGAAAAACCCCAGACAAGGAACAGAAGGTGATCGCCGCCGAGATTCTCGAAAGCGCCCACCGCGCCGCCGGGGTCGTAGCGCCGCTCAAACGCAAAGATAAATGTGAAGTCTGCGCGTCGACCGTCGCGCCCAATTGCGCCGAAGATCTATGCTGGGTTTGCCGCCGCCTTAAGATTAGCGCATGGCGCGATTCCGATCTGCAGGCCGCCGCGCCTGAGTGAGTCTGTGCGCCTCGCGTTCGCCATCGTTGCCTTATCCCTGCTTACTGGCTGCGGCGGCTACAAACTGCCGTCAGGCGTCCCTCCCGCAATAGGCCAACTCCGTGTGCAATACGCGATGCGGGTCATCGAAATTGAGCCTGGCTCCGGCAAACCCTACGAACCCGGCAAACTGCTAAAGGTTCATTACTCCGGCTACCTCCGCGACGGATCGAAGTTCGATTCCTCCCGCGACCGCGACACTCCCTTCGAATTTGAACAAGGCAAACGCAAAGTCATACCCGGCTTCGACAACTGCTGTGAAAGCCTTCGCGTGGGCGGCAAGCGACGCCTGCTCATCCCCTATCAACTCGCCTATGGCGAGAAGGGCCGGCCGCCGAAAATCCCAGCCAAATCCGAACTCATCTTCGATATCGAACTGCTAGACGTTCTTGACCCCCCGAAATGATTCGTAAACCCATCCGGCCACCGCTACATCCTCCAGCCCCAGCCCCACGGACTTAAACACTGTAATCTCGTCCGGACTTTGTCTCACCCGCCCATCACGCAGCTCTTCCACCCGCGCCCAGCCCGCTTCGTCCAATCCCAATATCAAATCCCCCGCCTCCATCCGCGCCTGCTCAATTGAATCCGCGACAATCGCCGAGGCCATTGCAAACAACTCCCCCGGTAACTCCCGCCGATTCGGCGCGTTCGATCCCGCGGCGCAAATATGCGTTCCTCGCCGCACACTGGAAGACGCAAACAGCGGGTCCTTCGCCGACGTCGCCGTCACCACAATCGAGGCCGCCGCCACCGCCGCGTCCGCCGTTTCCGCCACTTCCGCTCCCATCTCCGCCGCGAACTTCTCCGACCTTTCCCGCCGGCGGCTCCACACTAGCGTCCGCGTCACTTCGCGCACCGCACGTACCGCCTCCAATTGGCCCCGCGCCTGGAATCCACTGCCTAACACCGCCACCGTCGCTGGCCCCGCACACGCCAGCCGCCGAGTCGCCAACCCCGACGCCGCCCCGGTGCGAATCTGCCCCAGCCAATTGGCGTCGAACAACGCCAACGGCCGCGCCGTCGCCGCATCGTACAGCAGGAAGTGAAACCATGCCCCGTGCTTGGCGTGCGTAGCGTACACCTTCGTTCCAAAATACGTTTCATTGTAACCAGCCAGCGCGTGCAACACCGCCCCCGACGGCATCACCATCCGCCGCCGCGGCTGATTGAAAGCCCGCCCCGCTCCCCAGGCGTTGAAGGCATCTTCCAGCAAGTCAATCGCTTTCGCCATCGGTAGATGCGCCCGCACCTCCGCTTCATCGATATGTGTCATTGTGTGTCATGGCTCCACCCGTTGCAACGTCCAAGTCCCGGCTTGACGAACATAGGGCGACAGCGACTTAAACAGGACGCGCCCCTGCAGCCGCCCCTCATACCCCCATGCTTCGTGCAACTCCGAAGTCAGGAACAGCGGCTTCACCACAAATCGCAGCAGATCGGAACCGGCAGTACAATCCTCAAGCGGTAGTATCGTTTGCGTCGGCGGTTCCATCGCCGAAATCTGCCATGTCCCGGAACACTCGGAGTTATTTGTCGCCACTTGCAAAGTAATTTTCGCCTTTCGCCCATAGAGCCACGTCGTGCCTTCCCATCGCCCGTCGTATGAAATGAGTTCCTGCACGCGATCGGCCCTATCTTCTCCGGCAAACAGCGGACGTGGGAGGCGCCAATACCCGCCCTCCGTTCGTAGCCGCTGCACGGCTGAGAGCGCCGCCACCTGCAGCCGCGCCGCCGTTTCCGCCGATAGCCGAACGATTACTTCCCGCGCCCCTTCCCGCAACCGGGCCGATGCGTTATCCATTGGCAGACCCACAATCTCCGCCGCCGCTCCCGCGCAACCCAGTGCCGTCAGAATCTCCACCGCCACGCACGCCGCCAAATAGGATCCCGCCGCCGAAGGATGCGACCCATCCGGTTCATACAACTCAACATCGGTTACGCCCTGAAACGCCGCCCCCACAGGAATTAAGCCCGCGCCCAATTCCCGCGCGATCGCGGCATAGGACCAATCGATATGCGTCTGCATCTCCGCCCGCCCCTTGCGCGCCCAGGTGTTCAGGAACACCGGCCGCGCCCCCTGCGCCCGGATCTCCGCGTCCCAAATCCGCGCCCATGCAAAAAAAGCCGCGGGCGAATTGACAACCATGTCTCCGTTGAACTGGTACAACCCAAGAGTACTGTGCTCCTGCAATACCACCAAGTCCCACCGCTGCCCCCGCAATACTGCCAGCGCATTCGAGCCCGCGTAGATCCCTTCCAGCGTGGCCCCGCCCAGGGTCACGGACTGCGCCTCCACGGGCCGCCCGCCGCCGGCACGCGCCATCTCCTCCACCAGCCCCGGCAGATTGTTGTAATAGGTGTAGCTATTACCAATGAACAGGATCCGCAGCGGCGTCTCGGCGGAGAACGCCGTCACCGTCACCGCTAACACCAGAAAAACGAACCCCGCCATATTGCCGAGTATAAGGCAATAGAATTGACCATAGTACCCAGTGTGCAAGAACTACCTCAAACCCCATGAAGAGTCCTGTATCATGAAGGCATATGGCTGATCTGGTTTTTGAGGCCGTCCAGGAAGCTGATGGCGGATATTGCGCGGAATGTCTAACAGAAAACATTTTCACGCAAGCCGACAATCGGGAAGAACTCCGCAGTAACGTTATTGAAGCAACCTCTGCATTTTTCTTCGACCGGACTAAGCCCGAACGAATTCGCCTGCACCCTATTCGGAACGAGATCTTGTCCGTCGCATGAAGTTGCCGGGGCATCCGGCTGGGTTTATTAAGTTTCGTCGTTTTCGCGCTCGAAGGGATAATCATGGTGCGGAGGCTGGCCCATTCGGTGGGTGTCCCCGACGGCGGCCCCGGCCTGCCGGTCGTGAACTGGAGTACAACTGGAGGCGATCTGCGTATCGCCCATTTCCTGGGGATGCACGCACTCCAACTGCTGCCAATTCTTGGATTCTTGACGAGGAGCGTCTCAGCGGTCGCCACGGCTTTCGCCGTTTGGGCCGCGCTCTCTATAGCCGCCCTTTGGCGCGCACTCGCCGGGAAGCCCCTCTCAATGGGCTAAGGCCGCGAAGACTTTAGTCCGCTCGCGGCTGGCCGTGACGTTGAAGCCGCAGTCTAGTGAGGCTTCTTCTTCTCTTCCTTCTTGTGGTCGTCCTTCTTGTGGTCGTCGGCAAACGCGCACATGGACAGGAAGGAAACAGCCAGCAGAATGGTCGCAAATTTTTTCATTGGTATTCGAAGGTCCTTGGGAATTGGCGGTCTATTCTTTTGCCGCTTAAAATCCTTATCGTTCGGCGAGTTCGCGACTTTAGAATATTTCGCGATTCGCCGATAAAGTACCGGAACCAGAGTGCCCGAGTCATAGGAACAAACGGCCCAGGTACGGGCTTCCCCGTTACAATCATCCCCGCCAAAATGTTCTCCGGGACCTCTCGTTTGCAGGACATTTTCCTCGTCATCCGCTACACTTGCCGTTGGATTCAGTACGGCATTATCAGCCACGCGGTGATCTGTATTTTCATCGCGGCCGTCGAACAGACGCTAAGATAGGCTTAGATGCAATTGCTGCAGGCTGGCTCGCACCGCTTGGTGCTCCTTGAATACGATTTGGAAGCGTTGACCTCGGTTGCGCAGCAAACTGATTTTCAGGTGGAGATTCAGGAAACTCCCCGGGCCGTCACGCTCGACATCTGGACCGAGAAGCGTCAAATCCCGCTGCTGCTCTTCGACGCCGCCGAACCCGCTAATCTCGGCTGGTTCTCCCGTTGCCAGTTCTATGTCGATGGCGCCACCGGCAACGTCCTACAAACGCCCATTAGCGTCGGCAACAAACGCGACCGCGCCGGCAACCTCCTTCCCGACGCCCTGCGCCTTCGATTGCCGAAGGAAGTTCCGGCCAATTTTCGGCTTCCCGGCAAGCAGGCCCTCAACGAACAAGTGGTATATGGGCTGCTGTTCAACCTGCTGCAGGCGTTCCAACAGGTTGGCGTCGCCGTTTGCGGCGGCCCCGTTTTTCAGCCGCTTTCCGGGCGCCGCGAAGTTCCTATTCCCCGCGGCTAACCCCGACTAATCCCGACAAACTAAGCGGTACCTTTCCGCTTCCGAAAAGTGCGCCAAACGCCTATGTTTATGGCACTCTGAAGTAGCAGGAAGTACAAATCATTCGGAGGGTTTTTCTACCGCTTTTGTATCTGGCTTGGGGCCGGATTCGTCTCCCTGAAGCCGGCCTTTTTTGTGAGTCGCGGCTAGTGCATCGATCGCGAAAAACGCTCCCTTACGGTCGGCGGATCGGTAGCGTACGATTATGCCGGGTGGCGCGTCGAGGGCGCATCGGTAGCGGGGCGGTCGCGCGGCGGGTGGAAGGACGGGGGCGCATCGGTCGCGGCCCGGAAGCGCAGTGACAGCGCGCCGGGCGTGCGCCGGGGGCGCGCCGGCGGCGCTTCGCTCAGTACGGCGGGGGCGCGGCGGGGACGCTTCGGTTAGTGCGTCTCAACAAGCGGCCCGCCGGTTTCCCGCACCAGCACCTCTTCCACCTCCGCGCGATAGGCGTCCAGCAACTCCTGCGTCTCCGCCTCAAACCGCATCACAAGCACCGGCTGCGTATTTGAAGCCCGGACCAGGCCCCAGCCTTGGGGAAAGATCACGCGCGCCCCGTCGACATCGACAATCTTCCGCGTCGCGCGAAAATGCGCCGCCACCCGCGCCACCACGTCGAACTTCGTCTCGTCGGTGGTCTCCATTCGAAGTTCCGGCGTGCAGACCGTCTTCGGCAACCCGTCCAACTGACGGCTCAACGGCAGTCCTGAATTGGCCACAATCTCCATCAGCCTGCAGGCGGCGTAAAGCGCGTCGTCATATCCAAAATAGCGGTCGGCGAAGAACATGTGGCCCGACATCTCGCCGGCCAATTCCGCATTCTCCTCCTTCATCTTCGCCTTGATCAGCGAGTGGCCCGTTTTGTACATGATCGGCCGGCCGCCCAAGCGGGTCAACTCGTCGTACATAATCTGGCTGCATTTCACTTCGCCGATGAATGTCGCGCCCGGCTTGCGCGTCAAAATCTCCCGCGCGAAGATCAGCATCAGCATGTCCCCGAAGACCGGTTCGCCGTTCTCGTCGACAGCGCCTATCCGGTCCGAATCGCCGTCAAATCCGATTCCCAGTTCCGCTCCCGTTTCCCGCACTTTCGCCGCCAGCATCCGCAAGTTCGCCGGCACTGTCGGATCGGGATGGTGATTAGGGAAGGTTCCGTCCATCTCGCCGAACATGCTGACAAACTCGCAGTTCAGGCGGCTCAGAATCTGCTCGATCACCGGACCCGCCGTGCCATTGCCGGAATCGACAACGACTTTCAGTTTCCGCGGAAACTGGAATTGTTTGACAATTTCATCCACGTAGTCCGCCATCACGTCGAGCGTCCGATAGGAGCCTTCGCCGCTCTCGTAATCCCCTAACTCAGTCATGCGGTAAACGTCTTGGATCGCCTCCCCGTGCAATGTAGCCGAGCCGCAGACGGTTTTGAATCCGTTGTAGTCCGCCGGATTGTGGCTGCCGGTAATCATTACGGCGCCATGCGCTTGCAGTTTCACCGCCGAGTAGTAAGTTACCGGTGTCGGCACAACGCCAATATCGGTAACGTGGCATCCGGATGAGATAAGGCCTTTCCGGAGCGCCAGATTCAGGCGTTCGCCCGACAACCGGCAGTCCCGGCCAATGTTCACCAGCGGCCCTTCCCGCCGTTGCAAATAAGTACCCAGGGCTCGGCCCAGATGCTCTACGCCCTCATTCGACAAGTCCCGTTCGGCGATTCCGCGAATGTCGTATTCGCGGAAGATCGTGGATTTCAGCATATCGATTTGAGGGTAACAAATGAGCGGGTATAGACCCGGCCGCCCGCCGCTAAAAGCGGAACGAAATCGTGATGTTCATCAGCCCCTGCCCGCCGGCGTTGGCTGTTGTACCTTCGTCGGAGGTGCTGGTGGAGACCTTTCCGAAAATCGCCGCATTGGTGAAGTTGACGGCCAGATTCGGCGCCGGCAGATTGCACCACTTGAACGGGTTCTGGAAGTCGAAGCGGAAAGTGGCGCTGGCGCGCTCCTTGATCTTCCATTCCTTTGACGCGGAGAACTGGGTGTCGATGAAGCGCTGGCGGTCGAAAGTATTCCGGCCGGCGTTTCCGAAGGTAAAAGCGGCGGGATACGAGAAGTAGTTCATCGATTCGACGAGGCTGTTTTGCGCTGCCTGCACGAAACGGTTCGAGCCGATATCCTGCCAGTTGTCGCGGAGACCGGCGCGTTCGCCGGTCGAATTGGGCTGCCCGGTGCGAGTAGCGGCGACACCGGGCATGTACTGGAACGGGCTGCCGGCGAAACCCACCGTATAGGCGTCACCGCTTTCGCCGGTGGCCGTTGGGGAGCCGGGGAGGTTCTGCGTTTCCCACACCTTTTCGCTTAGGAACCTGCTGGCGGCGGGATCCCATTGGGCCCTCGGGATGATGTTGCCCGGGAAGGGGGAACGCGTCCAGACGCCGTTGTTTACCGCGGTCGTGCGAGGATCGTAGATCGCGTTGACGCCGGACCGGCCGCCGTAGGCAAAGATGCCGTTTAATTCCTCGGGAGTGGGAACGCTCCATGAGATCTGCTCGCCCTGCCGTTCCTTCAAATACTGGCCGGCGAACATGAAGAAGGTTTTGTTGCGGCCATCGTAGAGTTTGGGGATGAAGACAGGTCCGCTGACATTGAAGTCCGGCTGATAGAAATGGAGGCTGTTGCCGGTCTGTTCAAAACGGGCGGGCTGCATGAAGCGGCGATGCTGCATGGGTCCTTCGCGGAACAGAAGTCCGGCGCCGCCGTGAGGCGTATTGGTGCCGCTTTTCTTGACGATGACGATGGCGCCGCCGGCTGAGTGACCGTATTCGGCGGGCAGCACGGTGGTGATGACCTTGGCTTCGTCAATGGTGCTGAGGATGGTGTCGGTAGTATTGTTGCCGCTCGGCTGGACGCCGTACATCCCGTCCTCGAAGTAGCCGATGTTACCGGTGGCGCCGCCGTTAATGGAGAAGCCGCTTAAGGAACCGGCATAGGCCAGGCCGCCGGCGTTTACGCCGGGGGTGAGATAGAGCACCGCGCGGGAGTGGCGCTGGAAGAGAGGCATGCGCTGGAAGAAGTCGCCGGTGATGACCGTGCCAGTTGAAGATGTCTCCGTTTCCAATAACGGTTTGGCGGCGATGACTTGGACCGATTCGGTAACTGCGCCAAGTTCCATGACGCCGTTAATCGGCAGCGTCGCGCCGACTCGCAATTCGACGTTCTCACGGACCAGGCCCTTAAATCCGGGGGCCGTCATCCGCACGCGGTAAGTTCCCGGACGGAGAAAGGGGATGCGGTAAAGCCCCTCGGAGTTAGACGTTGTTGTGGCGTCGAAGTTAGTGTCGACGTTAATTGCGGTAATCTGAGCACCGACGACGACCGCACCGCTCGAGTCGGTGACGGTGCCGGAGAGGACACCGGTGTCCTAGGCCAGGAGAGTCGAGAAGAGGGCGAGTAAGCAGACGAGACCTTTTCGTGGGAGCATTTAGGGAAAAGTATATAGCAGCTCATGGCGGGTAAACGGCGGCGATGAAACGCAGCGGCCAGTCCGCGCAATGGCGTATCCCGATGCGCGGCGTCACCTGGATTTCGCCGGTCCGCCATCCTTCGTCGCGTACGGTGATCGCCCCGCCGGACTTAAATACCGGCAGCCCATTGTGCCCCCGCGTGATTCCGAACGCCCGCGTCAACCGCCCCGGTCCGGACACACCCTGCACACCCCGGATCAGCACGCAGCCCGGCACGCCGTCGGACTCCGCGATCAGGTTCAGGCATTCATGCATGCCGTAAATCAGGTACACATAGGCCCGGCCCGGCGGTCCGAAAATTACGCGTGTTCGCGGCGTGATGCCGCGCGCGGCGTGGGCGGCTTTGTCGTCCATTCCCAGGTACGCCTCCACCTCGATAATCGGAGCGGCGATTTCCCCGCACACCAGCACCTTTCCCAATAGGCCGCGCGCCACGGTGACGGTGTCGCGGGCGTAGAAGGATTCGGGGAGTATAGGATCGCTCACGGGATAGACTAGGGAGAAGTTACCACGCCCGATGCGATTGTTCACAGCCCTCCAAATTTCCGCCGGCGCCCGGGCCACATTGCTCGAACTGCTGGACCAATTGGCGCCAGCCGCGACTTTCCACTGGAGCCCGCCGGAGAACCTGCACATCACCATAAAATTCATTGGGGAGTGTCCGAGCGAAAAGTATGAAAGCCTACGCCAGGTTCTGGCCGGCATTGCGGGAGTCGGCCCGATTGATATAGCCGTTCGCGGTCTGGGATGGTACCCCAATCCGCACAGCCCCCGGGTTCTGTTCGCCGGAGTTCAGGCCGGCCCCGCGCTGCAGGAGCTGCATCAACGAACCGACGCCGCCTGCGCCGCCATCGGTATTCCCGCTGAATCCAAGAAGTTCAATCCGCACTTAACTCTCGCTCGCATCAAGTCGCCAAATGGATTGCAGGCAGTCCGCCGACGGATCGCGCAACTGCCCTCCACCGACTTTGGCGCTTTCAAGGCCGAAGCCTTTCAACTTTACGAAAGCTTTCCCGGCCACGGCGCATCGCAATATTCAAAATTGGAGGAGTTTCCGCTCCTATGACCATCCCGCTCCTCCTCGCCGCCTACTTCATCGGTGGCATTCCCTTCGGCTACCTGCTGGTGCGATGGCGCACCGGCGAAGATGTGCGCGCGACGGGTTCCGGCAATATCGGCGCCACAAATGTGCTTCGCTCGTCCGGCCCCGTTCTTGGAATTACAACGCTGCTGCTCGACATTGCCAAAGGCTGGGTGGCGGTGTGGCTGATGGCCAAGTTCGGCAGCGCGGACCCGCTGTGGACCGCTCTGGCGGGCCTCGGCGTTATCCTGGGCCACGCCTTCCCCGCCATCTTGAAATTCCAGGGCGGCAAAGCGGTGGCAAGCTTCGTCGGCGCTTTCGCCTATCTTGCGCCGCTGCCATTGGTCGCCATCACTATAGTGTTCGTCATTGTAGTGGCGGTCACGCGTTTCATTTCGCTTGGCTCCGTTGCCGGCGCGGGCCTTTTCCCGCTGGCCGTGTGGATGATTGACCATCCGGCGACGCCTCTAGTCCTGGCCGCGCTCGCTGGCGGCGTGTTCATTATCTGGCGGCACAGCGCGAATAT
>Ga0163150_10002698_pt1 | contig 26535 bp, 25 predicted proteins | sample OliLakLV19P2IB_FD_148628 | JGI IMG/M metagenome (GOLD analysis project Ga0163150, IMG submission 148628) | Freshwater microbial mat bacterial communities from Lake Vanda, McMurdo Dry Valleys, Antarctica - Oligotrophic Lake LV.19.P2.IB | ecosystem: Environmental > Aquatic > Freshwater > Lake >...
GGAGATAAGTGGTGGAAACATCGGTTCCAACCGGCGATAAGTAGGAAGCAAGCCGGTCGCCCAACCAGCGATAAGTACCGGTAGGGCGGTTATGGCCGGGCGACCATGAATAATAGAGAGTTCGCTGCACTATACCTCGAAGGCAAACTGAATGGACTCGCCGTTTGAAGCTGAACTCGATGCACTCATCCAAGAATACGCGACTGCTCGAAAGCAGTCGCAACATGACGACGCATCGGACGTGATCTCGGCTCTTCGCGTTCACCAAATGCAAACCCGCTGCCTTGCGGCGATCGAACGGGCAGCCGGCCGGAGTTCCGTGTATTTCGAACAAGCGAAGTCACTTCTCGAAACGAACAATCACTTATGGGGGCATCTCGCTGGCCAAATCGGTGTCGTTGAATCGTTGTTGCATAACATCCGCAACGGATACCTTCGAACACTCGAGGAACTAATTCACGGCGAACTGTTCGGTGACTTTCTGGAAATGGCTCAACATCTTCTTGAAAGCGGCTACAAGGATGCGGCGGCGGTTGTATGTGGCAGCACGCTGGAGGCACACCTCAAGCAACTTTGCAAGAAGGCCGGGATTCCAACAGACGCCGCAGGCAAGGCCAAGAAAGCTGACACCATTAACGGCGAATTTGGCGGTGCTGGTGTTTATTCAAAACTAGATCAAAAGAATGTGACAGCATGGCTTGAGCTTCGTAACCGCGCTGCCCATGGCGACTACGCAGCATATGACAAAGCGCAAGTGGGGCTGTTTATCGCCTCGGTTCGCGATTTCGTTACCCGTGTTCCCGCATGAGCAGCGAACAAGGCGGTCAACCCGAGCGGCGGATCGGGCGGGTTTTGTAATCAACGTCACTTGGCCGCCGCCGGGTTACCTTGGTCGTTCTTCGGCTCCAGACTCCAACGCCTGACATCCAAACCCGTTGATTTCCATGCCCGCCCCGTACCGAACCTGGGCCGACGCGCGGACCTTTGACGCCTGCTATAACTGCGGCCTTTGGCATTAGCGACAGTGGCTGGCAGTATTCAGTCTGAATCATTGCTCGTATGAATTTACCCGACTTGCTCGGTTGCCAGCGCGTAATTTGCTCGGACTAATTTCCGGACTTTCGTGTAATTCGTGTTTTTCGTGGTCAACTCTCCGCCGGAATATCGCCTCCGATCCAGCACCCGGAAATTGCTTTCCGATTTGCTCGGACTACCGCGATCGTGTACCATCCACCGGATCAGCGGTCCGCGTGAGGCCGCGACAAACGAAACACCGCCGAAGAACAAACGGTTGCACCTCAGAACGCGATTCCGCGCTCTCGAAGTGGCTGATCACCCGCGCGTTCGAGGTGAACCGAGACGTTAGGCTCCTGACCCATGCGCCCGCTTTTGTCTGAGTTTTCATTCGGCTACGCTCTGACCGAGGAACTTGCGTCCGGCGCATTCGGGCCGCTCATTGCTGCGCCTATTTTCCCATCACTTATCCAAGAGGGACAACCTGGCGGTGGCTACGACTTACAACTTCCGCTCGTCGGCGCGCCACTATTCCTCCAATTCAAACTCAGCGACTGCATGGTTTCCAGGAGTGCTGCCGAGTGGGACATCTTCAACCGAAGTTACTACCGGATGCACCTGCGACCCGGAAGGCATTCAGACCAACACGCGCTTCTCCGCACACTGGAGGCGTCGGGCGAAGAGGTTTACTACGTCGCGCCATATTTTCACACTACGGAGGAGCTAAATACCCACTACTCGAATCAAGCCGTTGCGGAGAACAGCATCTGGTTTCGCCCGTCCACCATCGGCGCACTACCAGACGACGACGACCACTACATCGTTTTCCATCGCGATAACCCTACGGCTTACTTCTGCTCGAAAGACCATCGCCCCCTCGACGCCAAACTCGACAAAGCATCCGTCGCGGAGCGCCAGAAAAAAGTCTTCAACGCTCGCAAGAAGGTATTGGACAAGCAGTTCTTCACTCATATTGCCGACGAGATTCTCCACATGAGCGCCGACTCCAAGGAGGCGGCACCACAACTCCTCACCGAGCGCTTTAGCAACAATCGGCGGAGAACAAAGAAACAGGAGGCTCAGTTTGCCGCGTTTTTGTCGCGTTCACTTCTGAACGCTGAACTCTTCATCATTGCCGATCCAAATGACGCCAACGAAGCCTAACCATGCGCTGCAGCGAACGGCTCCGCCGTCGCTGAGCTTGGGGTCGTTCGTCGAGCCAAGCATGCAAAAACCCGTGATCGAAATTGATGGCCTCGCATTCGATACACTCGACGGCTTCTATGACGTCTTCGGCGCCGCCATTCTGGGCGGCACTGAATACGGTCGAAATCTAGACGCCTTCAATGATGTACTTCGCGGTGGTTTTGGTTCGCCTGATGGTGGCTTCTTTCTGCGATGGAAGAACTCAGACGTCTCGCGGGTGCGGCTTGGGTTTAAAGAAACTATCCGATTCATCGAGCGCAAGCTTACTACCTGTCACCCTTCAAATATCGAATCCGTTCGCGACGACTTGGTGCTTGCTCGAAACGGCAAAGGCGAAACGCTCTTTGACATTATCTGCGGGATTCTGCAAGATCATGGCGATGGCGGGGACGAACCCGAGGATGGCGTCGTCCTCGAATTGGCATAGAATATCGACGAACAAACGGATGCACGGGAGACCTCGGCGGCGTCGGTTTTGAATTCACACTTTACTCCTCGGTCCCCGTGATCCTCGTCGTTCTGTCTAACAAGAGAATCCAATGCCAGCACCAAGAGGCGTCCTGAAAATCTACGCAAAGCGACCGGGGACGGTTGCCGAAGCAATCGACACTCTGCGCTCCATCGAGAACGCGTACTTGGTACTCTACGCTACAGAACTGCACATTGAGACGGTCCGTGATGCGTTCACCGGCAAGCGTCGATTTCGATTTGACTTTCCATTCCCATTCTTTCCGTTCGCGCTAGGGATTACCGCACATCCGGAACTACTGACCCCAGATGTGATCCGCCGATCATTTCTCTTGCCCGAGGATGAACTGCAATTCAAATCAATACAATTTGAATCGCCGGGATTCTGGGAGGTTCTTGGGAGCCTGAATCCCCTCGACCAGTTGCGGAAGTATTTGCAAGATCGACATGAACGCAAGAAAGATACAGACTATCGAAACGTTGAAGAACAACGAGGGTTGGAGATCGAGAATGCAATTCGCGAAGCGGAGCTTTTCAAGGAACAAGTTTCGGCTCTGCGCGAAGCTGGCTTCTCCAACGAAGAGATTCGCCGATTGATGTTGCCCGCGGCTCATGCTCTCAACGATGTCGGCGAGCGGCAGGACCAGGGGTTGCTTTCCCACACTGAGATCAAACGACTCGACGACAAGACAGAACAATGACATGCACGGGAGGACGGCTTGCCACGTTTGCTACAATGGACAATCCACCGTCCGTCCCCCGTGATGTCTGCCGTTAGGCGGCAGAGGAACGGGGGTCTCCTTGCCTTCGCTTTCCATAATGGCGACTGGTCGTTTGGTATGGTAGAATTGAGTCGTGGAAGCAAGCACATTCCCGTCAACTCCAGCGATAGGGACTCGTTATGGCAATTCAGACTCTAAGCAAGCCGCACGCCGCAGTCCGGGTACATGAAGTCGCAACAATTCCGAGGAAAGAGGGCCAGATGTACGCGATCACCTTTGATATGGACATCGAGTCGCTCAAGCTTAATTACGGCGACCCGTATAACAACGCTTACGGCGAAATCCGCAAGGTTTTGCAGAAGAAGGGATTCACCTGGCAACAAGGCAGCGTTTACTTTGGCGGCGAAAGCATTAACGCCGTCACTTGCGTCATCGCCGTCATCGAACTCTCGCGAGTCCTTGCTTGGTTCGCCGCCTCGGTGCGCGATATCCGCATGCTTCGCATCGAGGAACTCAATGACCTCATGCCGGCCGTACAGCAGGCCGCGCCGGATGCCTAACCAGTCGCTGCACCTGACCGCGGCGGCCTCACGGCTTTCCGAGGTTCAACGTCTCACCAGCCGCCGCGGCAGGTGAGCTCTATCGTTGGGCCACATACACGGCATCCTGCCTCCCGTTTCCTGCAATCGGTTGGCGGCATCCGTGCCGCCAATGAGCACATCGCGCGAAGGAGCTTTATGAACACAACTCGTCTACGACGCGGAATGAAGTCACCGGTACTCGTCGCCAATCGCATCGATTGGAATCGCGATTACTCGGCCACGAACGTCGGCCATCTGCTGGCGATGACCAAATCTGAACTCGCGACAGTTGACCCGTTGGCAATGAACCTCATCGTCGCCAAGGAAATTTCTACGCTCGCGTCACTGGACATCGCGGAGTATCAGGCCACCGTCAACGCTTGGACGAATGACTTTCGTTCTCGATGCCTCCCGTACTGGGAGCGGTTCTTTCACGAGGCACCGCAAGACTTCCGCAATGACATTCGTTATTTCCGTTTTGGCACGGTCGGCCAGTATCTTGATCTGGAAGTTGGCATCGCCTACAACCGCGATCAGCGGAATGTCAAAAGCATTCGCTACGAGAATCCGTCTGACCTCTTCTTGAATGGAATCATCGACACGAATGAAGGAACGTGTGGCAATATGGCTGCATTGCACGTCGCGATGGGATGGCGATTGGGATGGCCAGTGTCGTTGGCCTGCATTGATTCACACTACATTTGCCGTTACGACGACGGCGATACCATTTTCAACCTCGAATCCACTGACACCGGTCGAGGCGGTTGGTCGGCACCCGATGACGAACGGCTCATCGAACGCGACGATATTTCATCACGCGCTTTGGCGTGTGGCTGTGATCTTCGTGCGCTCACCGCTCGCGAAATGCTCGGTTGCTTCATCGGGCTCCGCGCGAGGCACACGCAAGACATCGGAATGTTACAACGAGACGATTCGCTGAGGCTTCTCGCTGAGCAAGACTGGTTGCTTGCGCGGTATCTGTTTCCGACACAGCGAGTTTTCTACAAAAATCAGATGGCCGTTTCTGCCATGCGTGGCGAACGCTGCTTCGACTCCGATGAAGACGGCCACCCAATCACATTTGCTGACTTCTTGCACGAGTCCTATAGCCGCCATCCAGTCACCGTCGCTGAATACGCTGATCCAATCGACGACCCGATGATCGATCTCGCCGCAGTCAACGCAATTTTCACTTCTCTTGGGAGCTAACAAATGGTCGCAACAGTTTCACCGGAAGCCGTCCATCGTCCGTCCCGACGTAATTCCGAAACTTCTTGGGATGTCCTTACGACACCGCTGAGTTTTCGCGCAGGAGACACGAACCTCACTCGCTATGTCGGCAATTCACCAACGAGTTTCACTGATCCTTCCGGACTTGAAAAGAAACTGCTCGGTCTGAGTGACATACAGGCGTTGTACGATGAAAGTCAGGCGCTCGTCGATCAACTGCGAAAGGACAATCCCCACGACTCTAGACTTCTGTTTTTTGACACCCAGCAGGAAATACTTGCTCAACTTGCGAAAGGAGCGGTGAAGTGTGCCTCAAACGAAGAGTTGGATTGGATGGTGCGAGTACTTCGACGATTCCAAGGATCACTCAACCATGCTTTGCAGGGCCAGATTCAACCCGGCCTTGATCCACGAACGGGCAAACCGGCGAACAACCCAGCTTCGGGACAGCCCTTCACCAAAGACGAACTGATTCAGGGAATTCGAGACCGACAAGCTGGAACTGTCGGCGGGGCTTGGTGGGGACCCGCGTTTGATGCCGCGAAGAATGCCGACAAAGTCGTTGCCGGCGCGCATGGTTGGCCCTTCGTTCCAAACGCTCAGGAAGCCGCAGCTGCAATCATGGCAACAGCACATATCGAGTTTGATCTGCAAGCAGCCCTACTTCAGGAAGGCGTTGGCACCGACGCCACATGGGCCTGTATTGGAAAGGTCGTCGAGGATGCCGCAAAAAAACATGGTCGAGGTGTTACAAATTGGCTGAATGGATGGGCACCACGTCTGGAAAACACTGGTAGAATTGATCCACTTCTGATGCGAAACAAAATGCGTGACCGCGTTAAAGCGACTTACGATCAATTGCGAAAGGATGGCAAATGGAACTCCGACGATCCGTTCAAGGGTCTCGATGGCACTCCCTTGTTGCGATTTTAACTGTTGTCCCATGCTTGCTAGTGATCGCCGTCTCTAATGGATGCAATGAGAAAAGCGCTATGCCATCCACGGTACACCATTCAAACACCAAGCGTACTATCATAGCGGTAGCAGATAATGTAGAGATCGATTCAACGACAGCAATTCTCCACAATCCATCGATTTTTCCATTACAAACTGAAGTCGATTCAGTTGATAAGGCTGCGCTGGCGTCGAAGTGGGGAATCGTGGCTCATGATCCAACGCTGGCGTCAAGCATCACAATTGCGTTTCCGGTGTCATTATCGAGTGAAGTGTCCGATTCACAAAAACGCCTTTTACTCGCGATGATGCCGCCAATTTGGCTGGGCGCTCCAAGCCGACTTGAAATTATCAAGTTCTCTGCCGACGGCCAGATTGAAAATACAAAGACAGTGACAATCGACATGCTGACATGTGTGGCTACAGAGGCCCAACAAGGCGGTCAACCGGAGCGGCGGTAAACGTGTTTCCTGAAATCCAAGGTTTCTGGCCGCCGCCCGGTTACCTTGGACGTTATGTGGCAACGTGTGTATGGCGAAAGAATTGTCGGGTGTTGCTCAGGCCCTTCTGAACGCGTTGCAGTCGCCGTTGAATCAGCACGCGATTCACGATGGCAACGTGATTATGCGAGTTCCGGCAAGTGCGCCGGAAGTCGGCGATATTGTGGTCTACGATGACGGCGATGAACTGACAGTCGCAGTTGGGCAAATCGATCATTGCCATTTTGAAGTGTACTGTGTCGATGCACCGACAGAAAAAGAACGGCAAAGCATCGCCGCTGAGAATGCCGTTCAATGGGTCACCGACGTGCTTAACGAACATGTGCGATTCCGAAACGAGTTCCATCGCGGACGAAGTGTTGCCGGCAGCAGTTGGCGTACTGCCCACCACGATGGTGGCAGAGTTCTAGAGGCAACGGACGAATGGAAAGAGTACACTTGGTCTGGTCTCGTTCTGCACAAGACTCGCCCTGCTGGGTAATCGTCATGCAGCCACATAACAATCAAATGCACCGGAGTTGCGGTCCACGTCGAATTTCCAAATCCAAGTCACTCGCCGCAACCCGGTGATTTGGGTCGTTCGTCCTTCAGAGCAGGACCTTAAATCCATGACACTTAATCTTGAACTTGATGAACAGCAGGTACAGCGCCTGCATGAGGTCGCGCGTCAACTTAACGTCTCCATAAACGATCTTGCCACCGCTGCGATCAACGATCTGCTTGCGAGACCGGAAAGTGATTTTGAACGCGCGGCCGCACGTGTGCTGGAGAAGAACGCCGAATTGTATAAGCGGTTGGCCTGATGCGATTCATTACGCTGGCGGAACTCATCGAACTGCACCGTCGGATCATCGCGCAATCAGGTGGCGCCGACGGAATCCGCGATCTTGGACTGGCTGAATCTGCGCTTGCTCAGCCGCAGATGTCGTTTGGAGGTGCGGAACTGTACCCGCGACTTGCCGAAAAGGCGGCGGCACTGTGCTTCTCGCTGGTAATGAACCATCCCTTCGTCGACGGTAACAAACGTATTGGGCATGCCGCAATGGAGACATTTCTGGTACTGAATGGGTTGGAATTGAATGCGGACGTAGACAAGTCCGAATCCATCATCCTACGACTCGCGGCTGGGGAGCTTGAACGTGCACTCTTTACGCAATGGGTTGTCGAGCACGTGACAGAAGCCTCAACGTGACAAGGACGAACCATGCCGTGAACCGGAGCACGCGATCCGGAAGTTTTAAATGGATGCCGTACTGGCGCGTGCCCGGTTACGGCGGTCGTTCGGCAGAGAAATAAGATGAACATTAGCACATTTATCCTGATAGCAGCATGCCTATTGGTGATGCCGGTAACTGCGCAGGTGTCTAGCGACGAATCAACCAAGAAGGCATCAAAGAACGGAATCAGCTTTACCGAATTCGGAATCAATCTTTACGGTAAGTTCATCTTCGAATCAGAGGGCGAACTTTTTGATCTGAGCGACAGTGACTCTAAGATTCTAGTTCCGGCTGGTGGCGTCCTAGTTTGCGTGAGACAAGCCTACAGTATTGGATACTACGGCGGAGGTGCGACAATAATCAATGGAACCAAGTCCTCCAATGCGCCCAAGCTATTTTTCATATTGAAGCCAGACGGCGAAGTGACATTTCATCTACCTAGTCCAGACGGCAATTTCTTCGGTGAGCAGATCACTGGCACAATAGAATTCAAAACACTTTACAAACCCGATAATACAAAGAAGCCGAACAAGTCGGAGCAGGCGACGCCGAGGAAGCCGTCTGATTAAATTCTGGCACGACACCGGCGCGCCTGTCCTATGACGTTAAGGCCATATGGAAACCGCCATGCATGACTACTTCTATGGAAGGTTCCCTTCGCAGCTTGGTCTGCTCACGTTTCGGCGTCCGAACGATGTCGTTCGTGAGCATTTGATGCGCGACCCAGCCGTCGTCTTTTTTGGGGGACCTGACTGGGACAATGTTGCGGCTGATCTTAGTATTGTTCCTGAGCAGGACCGGTCTCGATTCATTCTGTCCTTGTTCATGGCGGTTCTGACAGATCAGGCTCTTTACACGTACTTTCGGGACTCTTATGACGAGTGGCGAGAGAGAACGAACTTTCCCAAGTTTGGTTGGTCGGGCTTTGGCCCACACAACGAGAATCCGTTCAAGATTCTCTGGGCCCCCGAGCGAGTAAGCATAGTCGATAACGATGAGCTTCTTGCGCTGGTCCCTGAGTTCGTGAGGTTTTTGGTGGAAGAGACAACGACCTATTTCCGGCACCACCTTCCGGCAGTTGACGTGCGCGGGTACTTTGATGCAATCAGGCGTGATAGGGGCTACGCGTTCAACCAAGGCGCTATAGTGCCTAGAGTGAAGGTCGAGTTCGAAGCCCTAACCAACGGCTGAAGCTGACCGGGGCCGCCATCCTGGTTTTTCGAGCTTCAACGTCCTTGCAGGCGGCCCCGGCAGCTTAGCCAAACGTTAGGCAATGAAGGCCAGAGCCATGAAGCCCCGAGCCATGTTGGCTTGCCGCCAATGGTGGTAGGCGTCCCGGGGTTCGCTCTCATCGAGGGGGATACCAAAGTTACGCGTGTGTCCATCGAGGTGCTTCAAGGCTGAACGGTGGCGTAGGCCCTGCAACGGCGACTGATGATTGCGAGTCGAGGCAGCATGGCGCCCAGCGGGCCTTCGGCCGCAATCGCGTGGATCCAACTCGATGGGTGTGAGCGAGCGATGACAGATTGGCGTGGGTCGGCAATGCCAGGAGCTGGTCGCCACGTGGTGAAGGCGGAGGCGTTGCGGGTAGAGTAGGGCGTCCAACGAATGAGCGACGCGAACGCGGAAACTGAATCAGGAACGCCTAACAAAGCGATTCAGCAGAGTCGCGAATGCGTCCTGCGGAATCGAGAATCCTTTTTCTTCTCCCTCTACGTGAACACGACTTTCAGTCATAACTCGGGAACACGACTTTCAGTCATAAATCGGGAACACGACTTTCAGTCATAACTCGCTCAGGCGGCCCCCGCCGCAGATGAGCGGAACCGCTCGGCCAACATCGCCCTGACTGTGGCGAGATGTAAACTCGTGAGGTGCAATATGCAGGACGTTTCTGAAGATGCTGCTTCGGCTGCAGCGACAGCCGGGTATTGGCCTGGTCCGGGATTCCGACATTCCTGCGCTGTCCGTTCCAGCCGGACTTCAAAGACACCGATATCGGGCTGATCGGCGTCCCATACAGCGGCGGGAACAGTATCGAGCGCATGCAATACCTCGGTCCCCGTGCGGTCCGCAGCCGTTCCATGGCGTATGGCCGCGCTCACCGCGAGTTCGGCATCAACCCCTTCGAACTGGTCCGCGTCCGCGATTTGGGCGATGCGCCGATGCCGCGAGTGCTGAACCCGGACATGGCGGCCGAGGACTTCCGGGCCTTTTTCCAGAAGGTCTTCGAGGCTGGCATTACGCCAGTCAGCATCGGGGGCGATCATTCCATCACCTGGCCCATCCTGCGCGCCGCCCACGGGACCCGCTTCCCCGCCCCGCTGGGCATGATCCATTTCGACAGTCATACCGACGCGGCTCCGGAGGGCTTTGGGACCCGCAACCATGCCGCCGGTTTCCGGATGGGGACGGAAGATGGCCTCATCGATCCCCAACGCACGGTGCAAATCGGCATCCGCGGTCACATGGCAATCCTGGAGCAGGACGACTGGGCGAAGAAGAACTTTGCTCGGGTCATCACCACAGACGAGGTCGTCAAGCAGGGCGTGGCTGCTGTTCTTCGGGAGGTCCGCGGGGTCATCGGCGATGGCCCGACTTACCTGAGCTTCGACCTGGACGCCATCGATCCCGCGTATGCGCCAGGCGTGGCTGACCCAGAGGTGAATGGCCTGACGGTCCGCGAGGTGGTTCAACTGATGCACGGGTTCCGCGGGGTGAATCTGATGGGGGCCGATATCGTGTGCTACTGTCCGCCGCTGGACAATTCTGCACAGATCACCGCGCTGACGATCAGCTCGCTGATGTTGGAGTTGGTGACTCTGATGGCCGATTTCAAGACCCGGAAAGTATGATCCGGCGGGCATGTAGGCTCTCCCAGATGTGTAGCTCCCCGCGCCCGCCGGGCAGTTGAGGTGTGTCGTTCGGCAGGCGAAGGAAATTTCGCAGATCCGTGGTGCACGTACCTCCCCGGTATGACCCTGCCACGCCGATGCCTTGAGAGAGGCTCGTTCGACTCCTCTTGGAGCTCAAACGTGTGAGTCGTTTTCTTGGGCGGGCTGACCGTGGGATAGCTCACGGTGATCACGACGATGATCGGGCACTCGGGGCCAGGTTCAGTTCTGCTTGAACTCGTCTTTGTTCGCGGCTTGGAGTTTCTCGGCGTCAGCGTTGAGCGCCTTCCCCTCGTCCATGCCCTTGGTGAGCCGCTCGGTGCAAGCGATCACTTTCTCTTTGAGCGCGGCGGCATCGACGATGGACTCGTCCAAAAACAATCCGGCGCCGTCAGCCAGAGCGAGAATCCCTTCAGAGAACTTCTGGTTCACCTGCCCCTTGAGCTTCCAGTACTCGGTCACGGCGTCTTTCCCGACACCGTCCTTGCCGGCCTCCGCGAATTTGGCAGCCGCATCGCTAAAGTGCTTCGCTCCCTGCTTCGCGTGATCGGCAATCTCCTCAGCGAGTTTCTTGAACTGCTCGCGGTTGCCGGGAAACGCGGCGATGTTCTCCTCGCTAAAAAGCTCGTCGTACTTCTTGGCAGCGGTATTCACATGCTCATCGGCCTTGGCGATCGACGCGTTCGCTTCATCAACCTTCGTGTTGGCCTTGTTCGTCCCCATCTGTTGCACGACCGTGCCGATGGCGATGAGCAGCACGACAATTCCCATGGCAATTCTGACGAACTTCATGACTGATCGACTCCGATGATGAAAAAACGCGAAGGACGGAAGCCCTGAAGGATAGCCCGGCCGACGGCAGGCTCACAATCCATCGATGCCCTTTCAGCGGCTCTTTCAATAGCAGTTCGCGATTCTACGGGCCATGCAGCCGTGATCGCGGCGGTCTATACTACGTCGAATAGACTCCGGTCAGCGTTGCTGGCTGATTGATCTGGCAGAGAGTGCGGGCGTGGCCTTAGTGGAGCGTCACGATGGTTTTTCGACGCCTGGCTTCAGGGCTGTTGATAACGGCTGGGATCGCCGTCTTGGCTCCCGACCTGGCTGCCGCGGCGGCGCCGTCGTTCACCCGCGATATCAAGCCGCTGCTCTCGAACCGCTGCAGCCAATGCCACGGGCCCGACGCGGAGACTCGCCAAGGGGGCGACGACGAAGGGCTCAGGCTCGACACGTTTGAAGGGGCAACGGCCGACTTGGGCGGCCGTGTTGCGATCCGGCCCGGAAAGGCGGAGGCGAGCGAAGTCATCGCGCGGATCACGTCCACCGATCCCGATCTCGTCATGCCACCACCTGACTCGGGCGCGCCGCTGACAGCCGCCGAGATCAATCGCCTCACCCAGTGGATCGCGGCTGGGGCCGAGTACCAGCCCCACTGGGCCTATGTGTCGCCAAAGCGGCCTGCCGTACCGGACATCGTGAACAAGGATTGGCCGAAGAATGACATCGACCGATTTGTGCTGGCACGCCTCGAGGTCGAAGGGCTTGCACCGCAACCGGAGGCCGACCGCGTCACGCTTGCCCGAAGGCTTTCGCTCGACCTCACGGGACTCCCGCCGACCCCCGAGGAGGTGGATGCCTTTGTCGCCGACGCGTCGGCTGACGCAGTGGAACAATTCGTGGACCGCCGGCTCAGCCACGAAGGCTACGGCGAACACATGGCGAGGCAGTGGCTCGATCTCGCCCGCTATGCCGACAGCGCCGGCTACGCCGACGACCGCCCGCGAACCATCTGGGCCTGGCGAGACTGGGTGATCCAGGCCTGCGATTCCAACATGCCCTTCGATGAGTTCACCATTCGCCAACTCGCCGGCGACCTTCTGCCCGACGCCACGCTCGACGACCGGATTGCCACCGCCTTCCATCGCAACACGCTCACCAACTCTGAAGGTGGCACGATCGACGAGGAGTTTCGCGTCGGCGCGGTCGTTGATCGCGTCAACACGACAATGAGCACGTGGATGGGCACCACCATCGCCTGCGCCCAGTGCCACGACCACAAATACGACCCCCTCTCCCAGCAGGAGTTTTTCAGTCTCTACGCCATCCTGAATCAGACGGCTGATGCGGACCGCGAGAACGAGCGGCCCGTCCTTGATCTCTATAAGGAGGGGCAGAAGGCGCGCCGCGACGCCCTCACCGCAGAGCTCGCCGTGCTCGCACGGCAGCTTCCCCCAAGCGATTCCGAGGCCAGCGAGTCGCCCGAGATCCAGGCCCTGCGCGAGCGGGTGGCATCGGTCACGAAGGAACGGGATGCCATCAGGCCCCACACCACCGTGCCGGTCATGGAGGAGCTTCCTGCAGACAAGCGGCGGGTGACCAAACTCCAGTACCGCGGCAACTGGAACGATCTTGGTCCCGAGATCGAGCCTGGCGTGCCGGCCGTGTTTCACCCACCGCAGGCGTCGCCCGAAGGCCGGATCGACCGGCTCGCCCTTGCCCAGTGGCTCATCGACCCTGCCAACCCGCTCACGCCGCGGGTCGTCGTCAATCGGATGTGGGAGCGGCTTTTTGGGATCGGCATCGTGCCGACGAGCGAAGACTTCGGCGCCCAGGGCGAGCTGCCGAGCCACCTGGAGCTCCTCGACTGGCTTGCCTGCGAGCTCGTCGATCGCGGCTGGGACACCAAAGCCATCACGCGGCTCATCGTGACGAGTGCCGCCTACCGGCAATCGAGCAAGTGCCCGCCCGATGTCGTCGCGAATGACCCTGAGAACCGGCTTCTCTCCTGTGGTCCTCGGGTGCGACTCTCCGCCGAAGTGATTCGCGACCAGGCGCTCGCAGCCGCGGGGCTCCTCTCGCGGAAGAAGGGAGGCCCGAGCGTCAATCCACCCCAGCCCGACCTTGGTCTCAAGGCTGCCTTCGGTGGCGGCCTCGACTGGAAAACAAGCGAGGGCGAGGACCGTTACCGTCGCGCGATCTACACCACGTGGCGGCGAAGTAATCCATACCCATCGATGGCGACCTTCGACGCGCCCAACCGCGAGGTCTGCACGCTCCGCCGTCCGCGAACCAACACGCCACTCCAGGCGCTCGTCACCCTCAACGATCCGGTCTACGTTGAAGCGGCGCAGGCTCTCGCGCGGCGAATGATCGCCGAAGGGGGGTCCACGTCTGCCGACCGAGCGATCCGTGGGTTCCGACTCGTGCTTGCCCGCATGCCAACGGGCCCCGAGATCGACCGGCTTGTGCAGCTTTTCGATGACGCGGCGGCCAAGTATCGCGCTGACGAAGTGGCGGCACGCGCGATGGCCACCGAGCCGCTGGGCACACCCCCGCCCGGCCTCGCCGCCGACATGCCGGAGCTCGCCGCCTGGACGGTCGTGGCGAATGTCATCCTGAACCTCGATGAAGCCTTCATGTGCCCGTGAGAGTCATCCCATGAATCCGTTTCTCGAACACAAACTCCTCGCCACCCGTCGCCAACTCCTCGGGAGCATGGCCGGCGGCATCGGTGCGATGGCAATGGCCGAGCTGCTCGGCGGCACGGCCGTGGGCTCGGAGAGCAGTCCGCTGGCCGTCAGTTCGACTGACCCGCTCGCCGCCCGTATGCCGCCGCTGCCGGCAAAAGCAAAACGGATGATCGTGATCCATCTCACGGGCTCGCCGCCGAACCTCGACATGTATGACCACAAGCCGGTGCTGGTGGCGCACGACGGCCAGGACTGCCCGGCGGAGTTTCTCGCGGGGAAGAATTTTGCGTTTACCAGCGGCACGCCAAAACTCCTGGGCACCCGGAGGAGCTGGACGAAGTGTGGCCAAAGCGGGATCGAGCTTTCCGATGCGATCCCGAATCTCCAGCGCGTCGTCGACAAGCTCTGCTTCGTGCGGAGCATGCACACCGACCAGTTCAATCACGCGCCGGCGGAGCTGTTGGTGTACACCGGCTCGCCGCGGGCCGGCCGGCCGAGCCTCGGCTCGTGGGTGACCTACGGCCTCGGCACGGAGAACGCCAATCTGCCCGGGTTCGTCGTGCTCATCTCGTCGGGCGTGCAGCCGAACGGTGGTGCGAGTAGTTTTGGGTCGGGCTTCCTCCCGAGCGTGTATCAGGGCGTGCAGTGCCGATCGAAGGGCGATCCGGTGCTCTATGTGTCGGACCCGCCGGGCATGGATCGGGCGATGCGGCGGCGTTCGCTCGATGCGCTTCGTGATCTCAACGAGCTGCAGGCCCAGGAGCTTGGCAACCCCGAGACGCTCACGCGGATCGCCCAGTACGAGCTTGCCTTCCGGATGCAGGCGAGCGTGCCCGATGTGATGGATATCTCCAAGGAGCCCGCGCATGTGCTTGAGGCCTACGGCGCGGAGCCGGGGGCCTCGAGCCTGGCCAACAACATTCTGCTGGCAAGACGGCTCGTCGAGCAGGGAGTGCGGTTGGTGCATCTCTTCGACTGGGGCTGGGATTTCCATGGCACGAACCCGGCGGAGGACATTCGCGACGGTCTCACGAAAAAGGCGGCGACCTTCGACAAGCCTGCCGCGGCCTTGATCGAGGATCTCGCCGAGCGAGGGCTCCTTGAGGACACGCTCGTGCTCTGCACCGGCGAGTTTGGCCGAACGCCCTTCCGCGAGGGCCGCACGGCGAAGGGGCAGATTCTCGGCCGCGACCACTACCCCGACTGTTATACGGTGTGGATGGCCGGCGGCGGCGTGAAGGCAGGCCATGTGCATGGCTCCACGGACGAGCTCGGCTTCAATGTCGCGAGCGACCCGGTGCATATCCACGACCTCCAGGCCACGCTGCTTCACCTTCTCGGCTTCGACCACACCAAGCTCACCTGGCGGTTCCAGGGCCGCGACTTCCGGCTCACCGACGTTCACGGGAAAGTCGTGAAGGAAATTCTCGCCTGACGGCCGGGCGGGAGGCCCGGCAAGCGACCAGCGACCGGAGGTCGCCAAGCTCGGTCCGGCACGACGCCGGAGCCGAGCGTGAAGCATCCCGTTCACGGGAAAGTCGTGAAGGAAATTCTCGCCTGACGTTACGCCCGCTCGGCAAGGGCCTTTTCCAGTTGCTCGCTCACCCCGAGCGGTTCGGCCCAGCGACGCATGTAGGCCTCGTCGAGATTCGGCTGGCCCATGAGGATGTCGTCGATGTCGGCGAGATCGCGCTTTCTCGCCGCGATGAGCTTCAGGAGCACGAGGTCTTCGGGGCTTACGAACCAGGCCTGCTTGCCCGCCACGGCATGAGCCTGTCGGCGTTCCATCAAGGCTTGCTGGTAGTCGCTCTCAGCGAGGAACACATCGATGTCGATTCCTCGTCCCTCAACGAAGAGCCGAAACTTCACGAGTGGCATACCAGCGACGCTGTCGACCCAGCCAGTAGCAAACTGCTCGGGTACACTGAAGCCGGTTTCACGAGCGACATCGTACAGGTCTGCAAGCCGGTCGCGGTCGATGGCGATGGTGAAATCGATGTCGTAGGTGGGTCGCGGCAGAGCGTAGAGACGGACGGCCCATCCACCCATCACGGCATACGGGACACCGAGCCCGTCGAAGAGCTTGGCGAACTGGTGGAGCAGCAAAACCAGGTCGCTCATGACGGTCGCCGCGTTCTGGCAATCGCGGTGAGCATGTTGCGGTTCCGCTCATTATTTTCATGCTCGAGCAACTGGAATCGCCGCTCGATGGCGTCTGGCCGTCCTTGAACGAGAGAGGGGAGATTCTCATCCGTCATGCGCAAAGCCAGCTCCAGCCGTTGGCCCGGCGTCATCCGGCGGTATTCTTCAAGGGTTTCCTTGCTGAGCATGCCTTGATTGTATCCCAGGGGACTGGCTGGTTGTGCGTGGCAAAAGCTGCTTGGCCCCGTCTGCTGCGTGGAATCCTTCGGGCGCGGACAGGTAGACTCAGGGCAGGTTCGCTAGGGTTGTGAGGAGCAATGCGTCATGCACTCAAGACATTCTGCTGCGTTGCTTGTGATGCTGGCTGGCTCGGTGGCGTGGCCGGTGGCTGCGCCGGCGCAGCCGGTGGTCGTGCAGCAGCCAGTGTTTCAGCAGTTTGCCGTGCCCACGACCGTGCTTGTTCCTGACCGTGGCGGGGCGTTTCTCGGCGGGACTGGTGGCGTCGGGCAAGGGCAGGCCGTGTATGGCCCGATGCCGATGAGTCGCGGCACAGCGACAGGCAGGAGTAGCTCAAGCGTGCAGGTGCGAGCGTATGTGCATGATTTTCGAGCGATGGATGAGGCGCTGCTTGGCACAGCGACGCCGGTAGCCTCGGGCAGCTTCCGTGCGTCGAGCCCGGTACCGAGCAGGATGGCTGCCTCGGCATTCGAGCCGGTGGCACACCTGCGGGCTGATGTGGAGCGGGCGATCGCAGAGGAAGCTGCGGCGACAAGCTTCGCGATGCGAATCGCCGCGGTGAAAAAGCTGGTTGATATTCATGGCCGTCTTGCCGCGGATCCTCGACGTTCCCGAAGCAATCAAGTCCGTGGGCTCGAGCGACGGGTGGCCACGCGGCTCGTGGAAGTGCACCGCGAGCTGGCAGCCATCGTGGCATGGCCCGCGCCGTCCAAGCCTGGTGCCGCCGGCCGGGCGGATGGCGTCGGCCGAACTGCGGGTGGCGATATCGCCGAGGCCCAGGCTCTCATTGACTTGATCCAGGCGACCGTGAGCCCCGAGGTATGGGATATCAACGGCGGCCAAAGCTCAATCAGATACTTTGCCAACGGCCATGCCCTAGTGGTGCGTGCGCCCGGCGATGTCCACGATGACCTCGGCGGCCTCTTGCATCAGCTGCGCTGAGCCGACAGCCGTACTCGCGGCGGCGACAGGGCCTGGCCGATGCCGTAGCCGAGAAACGAGAAACCGAAGCCCCAGAAGCCGGGCGGCACTGCGTTGAGGGCCGCCACAAACGGATGCGATGAGTCGCCCGCCACTTCAGCCGTCGCGAAGGTGACAAGCCACACGGCAAATCCGAGCAGCATCGCGAGCACAGCCGGTAGCTGCCCGCGTGGCCGGCCGTAGATGCCCATGACCATCGGCACGAAGAGCGCCACGAGTTGGATCGACAGGGCCACGTCGAGCAGCTCCATGAGCGACTTGCCCCACATCGCAAGCGCGATGCCGCCGAGCGAGACGAGCACCACGCACACCCGATCACGCATGAGACCGGTGGCATGGAGCCCAGGAATCCGCGAAAGGAGGTTGTGCCCGAGAATCGTGGCCGGGGCGAGGACGGCGCTCGTGGCTGTGGAGACCACCATCGACATCACCGCAACCACGAAGACAACGAGCATCCCAGTCGAGAGGTATTCGCCGGCCAGGAACCCCACCGGGTCAAGAGTGCCTTCCGGATGCGTGATGAGCGAAGCCAGCCCGAGGGTGACGGGGATCATGCCGAAGACGAGGTACAGCACGCCGGCAACGATGCAGGCAACCATCGCCGTGTTGGCATCCTTGGCCGCAAACGTTCGCTGCTGGAGATCTTGGCCTGGGATATTGCCAAAGAGGCCGGTGGCCCACGCCGCGAGCCACGGGAGAATCGCGGATGCGCTCCACTCCGACGGCACGACATGAAGATGCCCCGGGTTCCTCTGGCTGACGTGCGAGAACACGACGGATAGTCCGCGGAACGGATCGCCGTCGCCGAGCCGTGGGTCGGAGAGGGTGGCTGCCGCGAGTACGACCAGGCCAACGAGCGCGACGACGATCTGAAACGTGTCGGTGAGCGTCACCGACCACATGCCGCCGATGAGCGTGTAGACAAGCGTGACGCCGGCGACGATGAGGATGCCGTAACTCAGCGGGATGCCGAAGTAGAGATCGAGAATCGTCGCAAGCGCCGTGTACTGAAGCGCGATCCACGAAAAATAGCTCGGCACCTGGATGCAGCTCCCGATGATCTCGGCGGCCGTGCCATACTTCACACGGTAGAAGTCGCCCATCGTGTAGAGCTGCATCTTCCACAGCGGCCGAGCGAAGAAGATGCCGGCCAGCACAAGGGTGAAGGCGCAGGCGAACGGGTCGAGCACCACGCCGAGAAGCCCTTTTTCACGGGCGGCACCCGCCGCCGCAAACATCGTGGCGGCGCCGAACCACGTGGCAATGAGCGTGCCGCAAGAAAGGAACAGGGGAAGTCGTCGGCCCGCCACGACGTAGTCGGCCTCATCCACAACCTTCCGGCTGGCATAGATGCTGATGCCGAGAAGGAAGAGCACATAGCCGCCGAGCGCCCAGCCCAGGAGCTGGATGGCACCGGGCTCGAGCGAAAGGGTGGGCATATCACCCGCTGCAACAAGCGGCATCATCACGGGGTTCTCGAGGCGTCACGGGGTAGCCCCGCGAAGGCGTTCTGGGTACGGCACGCGCGGGACGCGAGCGTGAGCCGAGCAGTCACGGCCCCTTGGCCCGTGCGATGAGGAAATCGACAAGCTCCTGGCATTCGAAGAAACCTTTCCACATCGAGTGCCCCTGGCCCTCTGCCACGATGAGCTTCACGAGATCTCCCTTGCCGGCGGCCTTGTAGCGTCGCTCGAGCTCGGATGAGTTGCGCTCGATCGGCACGACGGTGTCGGAATCGCCGTGGATGATGCAGACCGGCACCCCCGCCTCGGCGGCGACTGCGATTCGCTCGACCGGGCAGAGCTCGCCGGCGCCGGAGGCAAGCTCATCGGGTGAAAGTCCATACGCCGGCGCTGCTTTTTCGAGGCCGGGATAGCTTCGCCAGTCGTAGACCGGATAGATGCCGCCCATGCCGGCGGTGAGTTCGGGGTGGGCGATCGCCCAGGCCGACGCCCCCAGGCCACCGCGGCTGCGGCCGAGCGCGGCCGGCCGTTTCGAATAGCCTCGTCGCACCATCTCGGCATGCAGCGCCTCGGCGGCTTCAACGCCGGCTGGGCTGCCGTAAGACTCGCCGGTGTCGATCCCTGCCACGGCCACGCCTGCCTTTGTGAACTGCTCGTGCATCCACTGCTCCGCCTTGTCGGGATACGACGGCAAGGTCGGTGTGTAGAGGATCCACGGTTTCCCCGTGTCGGGCACCGGCGCGTCGCCGTTTGGTGTGAAGAGAAACGCCGTCCGCCCTTCAACCGCGAACACCTCGCCGGGAAGGATCAGGTTTTTTTGGGGGGCCTTATCGGCGGCAGTGACTGCGGCCGTGAGTGACGCGACGACCATCGCGGCGACGAGTGGGCCGATGGCAAAGGGCGGCACGGGCAATCTAGAAGACGACGCACGAGATGGCATGGGAGTTCTCGACCTGGCCGCGCCGCCGTCTGGTCACGAGAGGCCAGCGATCGACAGTCGCATTTCTGGTCAGGAATATACCGTTCCTGACCGGCTTCAGTTGGCCGCCTCGGCCAAAAGGTCTACCCTCTCGATTGCCCCTTGAACCCCGCGATCTGCCATGCCCGCCGCCCAGCCTCCTCCCGAACCGTGGCATCACCTGCCGGCCGTCGATGTGCTTTGCCGCCTGGGCAGCGACGCTGCCGATGGCCTCACCGCCGCTCACGTTGCCGACCGCCGGCGGCAGCATGGGCCCAACGTGCTGACGGCCCGTCGCGGCCGCGGGCCGATCGTGCGGTTTCTGCTGCAGTTCCATCAGCCGCTGATCTACATTTTGCTCGTTGCTGCCGGCGTGACCGCGGCGCTCGAGGAATGGGTCGATGCGGGTGTGATCCTCGGCGTCGTGCTCGTCAACGCGATCGTGGGGTTCGTGCAAGAAGGCAAGGCTCTCCAGGCGATCGAGGCCCTCGGCAAGACGCTCGTGACCGAGGCCACAGTAGTTCGCAATGGCCACAAGGAGCGGATCGATGCTGCTGGCATCGTGCCTGGCGACATCGTGCTCCTGCAGTCGGGCGACAAGGTGCCGGCCGACCTTCGGCTTGTTCGCTGCCGCGATCTCCAAGTTGCCGAGGCGGCGCTCACGGGCGAGTCGTTGCCGATCGAGAAGGCGGTCGAACCGCTTGGCATGGAGTTGCCACTGGCAGACCGCACGAACATGGCCTACGCCTCGACGCTCGTCACCTATGGGCAGGCTACGGGAGTGGTGGTTGCGATCGGCGATGCGACCGAGGTGGGACGCATCTCCGGCCTCATTGCATCCGCCGACGACATCCAGACCCCGCTGACACGGCTCATCGCCCGCTTTAGCTCCGTGCTCTTGGTCGCGATCCTGGTGGTGTCGGCAGCGACGTTTGTTGTCGGCGTCTTCCGAGGCGCGGGCGTCGCAGACATGTTCAAGACCGCGGTGGCATTGGCTGTCTCGGCGATCCCCGAGGGGCTGCCGGCAGCCGTCACGATCATGCTGGCCATCGGTGTTGCGAAGATGGCCGGGCGGCGGGCGATCGTTCGCAAGATGCCCGCCGTCGAGACGCTCGGCAGCACCACCGTTATCTGCTCCGACAAGACCGGTACGCTCACGCAGAATCAGATGACCGTCACATCCGTCGTGGCCGGCGGCGATGTTTTCAGTGTCAGTGGCTCTGGATATTCGACCGAGGGAGTGATCACGGTCGCGTCCTCTTCGGGAGACAGCGCGACCGATCTCAGAAGCCGACATGCCTTGCTCGAATGCCTGCGGGCGGGCCTTGCGTGCAACGATTCCCGGCTCGTTCACGAGGCGAACGACTGGCTCGTGGTGGGCGATCCCACCGAAGGGGCGCTCATCGTGGCGGCAGCGAAAGCAGGAATCTCTGCCGACGCTCTCCAAGAACAACTTCCGCGGCTCGACGCGATCCCGTTTGAGTCGGAGCTGCAATACATGGCCACGCTCCACGACCAGGGGCATGATCGCGTGCGGCTGGTCTACGCCAAGGGCTCAGTCGAATCGATCCTCGCCCGCTGCTCGGCGGCATGGGACGCACGCGGGCAGCCTGGGCCGCTCGACGCCGTCGCCGTGACGACCTCCGTGGCCCGTCTCGCCGCCGACGGCCTGCGGGTGCTCGCGTGTGCCCGCAAGGAACTGCCGGCCGGCACGGCGACGCTTCGTCACGACGACGTTGCCGGTGAGATGGTGTTCCTCGGCCTCCAGGCCATGATCGACCCACCGCGGCCCGAGGCTATTGAAGCGGTCGCCACCTGTCAGGCCGCGGGCATCCGCGTGAAGATGATCACCGGCGACCATGCTCTCACGGCGGCTGCCATCGCCACTCGGCTCGGCATCGCCGGGGCTGTCTCGGCTGACGGGCAGCCGGCGATCGCCGTGACAGGCGCGGAGCTCGAGCGGATCACGGATGCCGACCTCCCCGAGACGGCCGACCGCGTCGCTGTCTTCGCTCGCGTGGCTCCGGAACAAAAACTCCGGCTCGTGCGGGCCCTTCAGTCGCGGGGCAACGTCGTGGCCATGACGGGCGATGGCGTGAACGATGCCCCCGCGCTCAAGCAGGCCGATATTGGCGTGGCGATGGGCAAGGGGGGCACCGACGTGGCCCGCGAGGCCGCTGACATGGTGCTCACCGACGACAACTTTGCGTCGATCGAGGCTGCCGTGGAGGAGGGCCGCGGCGTGTTCGACAACCTCACGAAGTTTTTCGTGTGGACGCTGCCTACCAACGGTGGTGAGGCGCTCACGATCATCGCAGCGATTGTCGTCGGGGCGTCGCTTCCGATTGCCCCAGTTCAGATTCTGTGGATCAACATGACGACGGCGATCCTTCTGGGGCTCATGCTGGCGTTTGAGCCCAAGGAGCCTGGGGTCATGGACCGGCCGCCGCGAGACCCGCAGGCACCGCTCTTGAGCCCCGACATCACGAAGCGAATCGGTCTGGTGAGTCTGCTGCTCTCAGCCGGGGCCTACGGGGTGTTTCTGTGGCTGCGTCGCTGGAACGGTGCCTCGCTCGAGGAGGCGCGGACAGCGGCCACGACGGTGTTCGTGGTTGGCGAGATGTTCTATCTCTTCAACTGCCGCTCGCTCACGCGAAGCATGTTCGAGATCGGTCTCTTCGCGAACCGTCCGGCGATCTGGGGCTCGGCGGCGATGATCGCCCTTCAGGTGTTCTTCACGCAGAGCCCGATCATGAACCGGCTCTTCCATACCCGGCCGCTCTCGCTTGAGACCTGGGGCGTGATCACGCTCTTCGGTGTCGTGCTCTACGCGATCATCGAAATCGAAAAGCGTCTCGTCGGCTACCGGCTGCAAGGCGCCACCTTCCGCCGCGAGGGTGCCTCGAACTGAGATCCCACCGCTCAATCCTCATGGGCTGCTGCGAATCGTCCGAGGCCGAAGTGAGAACCGTACCCGAGCAGAAGCGGCCCCCGAACCGGTTCTGCGAATCGGAGTCGGAGCCCGTAGCCTTCGTCTGCCTTCGGCGAAACACTACCGCGGCGCCGACGGCGAACGAAGTGGCGAAGTCGCTTGGTGAGCACCGGATCGATCTCGATGCGTTCTGCTGGAGGAAGGCCGCGTGAGGTAAGTTCTGCCGCCACCTGCCCCTCGATCGTGTTCTTCCCCCGTGCCTTGAGAAATCTCGGAAACACGAATGGGGTCTCGCTCTCCCACACTCGGGCGCCTTGCGGCGGCCCAAGGATCTGATCAATCCCGCGGCTGAGCGGCGCGGGCAAACGCCGCAGCATGGCGAGATCACCAATGCCCACGACCGCGAGTTGCAGATCGCCTATGCCGCCCTTGGTCCAAGTTCGTCGTAGGGTGCGGATCGCCCGCTGAGCCGCGTCTCGAAGGCCCATTGGCGCGTAAACGAGAATGTGGTCGAGGTGACCATCGCCATCGAGATCTGCTGGGGTTGTGTGCGCGTGGAGATGGTCAGCGAGAGGGTGTCCGCATTCATCCTTTCCGGTGAGCTCGGGGCAGTCCGCGCGACGGCCGTTTCCGAGTCGCCCGATCACTGCCCGATGAAACAGTTCCGCCTGGGGCAGCGTACGAGTGATAAGTGGTAACGCCGATCGATTCCCGCTTTGTGTAGTGATTGCCAAGAGCATCGTCGTGACCGACGGAGCCAGAACCTCCCGCCGCGCCGTCGGAACGCCAACCTGGAGCGAGTCACTCATTCGCCAGAAGAGAACGCGTTGGGAGCCGGGCGGCTGCGACCAGCCGTGGCCTTTCCACCACACGGTGTCTTTCGTGAGACAGGTCACCAAATCCTCTGGGTACGGTGCCAATGCGCTTGCCCGAGCCTTCAAAAGCTTCGCCGAAGGTTTCCCCTTCCCATCAGGCAGCGGGTGCGCAACCAAGGCTTCGACGACGTGACACTCTCGCCACGCGTCGTACTCGACGGGTGGAAGTGCCGCCATCAGAGAGACTTGCTCCCACCCGCGGCCGCGATGTTCGCCGTCTTTGCATGGCACTGCATTCCACTCGTGTGTGTGCTCTTCCGTGAGGCATGCCTCTACCCAGCTTTCACTCCGCCCCAGATAGCCCAGTGCTGATATCAATGTGCCAAGGAGCTCCGCTTCCTCGGCATCGAGCTCGCAAGGCCAGTGGATGAGCAGATCACCATCTCCAACGTTGGCCCAGGTGTCGAAAACAAGGGTCGTCTTCTGGGCTTTGCCCTCGATGAAAGGCATGAAATGGCGGCTATGCGCTGCGCTCGCGGGTGGCAGATGATACGAAGGCAAAGCCGAGGCCAGCTTGTCGATGAGGCGCCGGGCGATGGCGGGGATCTCGCTCCAGCCTTGGCTGGAGAAGCCGCTGGCGACAATGGCACGAAGCAGCCGCCAGGGGCACGGCGGCCACTCGATGAGACCTTCATTGACGTGGTGCCCCCAGGGGGTTGCGTGGTAGCGCCCGCCGGGGAATCGGACTTTCAGTGTGGGCATCACAGCCGCCTCAGTTCTCTTCCTTTTCTGTGTCGTTGTCGTCCCCGGAGTCGTCATCGTCCTTCGGCTTCTTGTCGTCCTTTGCCTTCTTCATGTCGTCTTCGAACGTGACCGTCGTATGCACCATGCGTTCTTTGCAGTCTCCAATCGCGGTTCTGAGGGCATGTTCTATATCGGAGAGCGAGGGTAGCTGGAAGCCTTCTGGACGTGTGGCGACGATGTTGTCGCTGTTCACGGGCTCCAGATCACAGGCGGTACGGAGCCGGAGGTCGCCGTCGAGAAGTTTCCGTACCTTGTAGAGTGCCATCAGAATCAGCAGACGCTCAGCCGGCTCGCCCAGTCCATAACCGCGAATCTGGGCCAGATCGAGGTTGATGTGGCAGTCAATCCTGTCTGCGACGTATTCATCTCTCGCGAACGGGACGTTTCCGAAACCGCTCTTGGTATCTCCCGAAGGGTTGACGTGATCGTTCTTCACCCCGCCAGACGCCGCGACGGCCGCACCGGTTGCCTCAATGAACGCAGATAGCGCTCGCGCAACCCGTAGCCGCCCGCCCGCGAGGTCTCCCTGGGCAAGGAAAGCGCCGTGGATGAGGCTGCCGATGTCGTATTTCAGCAGAACTTCCCCAAGCTTCTTCCGGTCAATCGGCCCTTCCTCGAGGCCACCGAGTTCAGCCTTGAGGTTGTCAAAAAACTTGCGATCCTTGCCCTTCAATAAGTACGGGCTATTGATCCGATGGGCCTCCACCATCGAATCCGTCAGGAAGGCTCCCTTGCGAAGCACGGTCACATGGCTGACGCCATCAAGAACGGTAACAGGCTTGTTCATCGCCATATCCCAGCATGTGGCTTCCAATCGATTGGCCATACTTTGAGCGCTTTCCACCAGGAGCTTCGGCCCTTCCTTCGTCTGAAACGTGGCCGCTCCCAGGCTTGGAAATCCCGTCGGCTGGAAGCGATCACCTTGGACGGGCTTCAGGGGAATTGTGAGGAGCAGTCGCGTGCCGCCTTTGAGCGGTGTGAGGTCAATCATGGAGAATTCCTTTCATCGAGGGATCGAGGATGGTGGCGGCCCGGACGGCCGTACTTCGGTGAATCGGGAACGCTAACGCGGCGGCCCATCGCAGAGACGTGTGCGGATCGGTGGTGCCGGCGTACATCGGCAATCGAATCCCGGACGACCGCGTGCGATGGCGGGCTATTTCGATCGCGCGGGCGGCATCTCCAGAGACCAACAGCCTCACGATACGATCTTCCGCCGGGATGTCCTGATGCCGCGCGAGCGGCCAAGGGAGACAGCACAACCGGATCGCGAGCCAGCATTCCTCCGGCGTTTCTAGGCGTGCCTTGGTACGTGGCAACTGATGGTGTGACCACTGGTCCCACTTGATGGCCATGAACGCTCTCGCTAAGCCGAGTAGGCGTTCGAGGTCTACGGTGCCGCTCGTGAACCGAGCCAGATCGTCTAAGCGCGCGCCGCACCCTGCCGCAGGCATCAATCGAGACCGTCGCTGCCCGCCCTGCGCGGCTTCGATCAGCCGGCGCTCGACGATCGCGGCAAGATCGCGAAGCGGGTCGCGGCCATTGAGGACAACGCGAGGGTCATTGAGGAGCCTCTTGTCGGATGTCTTAAATCGCCTCGCCCCTCGCTCCAACGGCAGCACATGGTGGCGAACGGGGTCAAATGGTCGGCCGTCACGGCTGTAGGCTGCTGCCGCACTTCCAAGCGCTAGGGCGAGGCGAAACTCCGCGGAGTCGTCCGCAACCGCCGCCACCCATTCCGGGCGAAGTGCTGGAAGTGGTCCGGCTTTGATGCCGGTGCCACTGGCCTGAAGCGCCTCAATGTTGGTCGCTGCAAGCAAGACCGCCTGCCAACGATCGGGCGTCGGGTCGTGGGTGAAAGCCTCAAAAACGGCATCAGCAAGCCGGCGTTCCGCGTGCCCCAAGCGGGCTGGGGCGTTTTTGTCGCGGCTTTGACGGCCGATTCGA
>Ga0163150_10002699_pt1 | contig 26527 bp, 15 predicted proteins | sample OliLakLV19P2IB_FD_148628 | JGI IMG/M metagenome (GOLD analysis project Ga0163150, IMG submission 148628) | Freshwater microbial mat bacterial communities from Lake Vanda, McMurdo Dry Valleys, Antarctica - Oligotrophic Lake LV.19.P2.IB | ecosystem: Environmental > Aquatic > Freshwater > Lake >...
TGCCTGAAACATGATCCCGCTATCAAAATTATTGGGGAAGCGCGCAATGGGCGTGAGGCCGTGAAGCTGACCAAGAAACTATGCCCAGCGGTGGTGGTGATGGATATTGCAATGCCCGTGCTCAATGGGTTGGAAGCCACCCAGGAAATCCTGTCGGCACTCCCAGCGACAAGGATTCTCGTCCTTTCGACGTATAGCGACGATGGCTACATCGACCGCGCCATCCTACTTGGTGCGGCCGGCTATGTCACGAAGGAGAGTTCAGCCCGCGACCTTGCTCAGGCGATTCGCGCAGTGCACCAAGGGAAAATGTTTTTTAGTTCTGGCATTCCCCAGCGCGCCCAACGCAAGAAGTCTGCTGGCACAGCCGGGCGGCCCAGAAAAAACGTCGCCTGACCAACCGCTCGGCAATCATCGGCGGAGTCGGGCGGCTAAATCTGATGCGCGCCGTCGTCGACCGGAATCTGCACGCGGATGGTGGTGCCCGTGCCACGGATGGATTCAACGGCAAAGCTGCCGCCAGCCATCTCGACCCGCTCTTTCATGATGGGCAGGCCCAATCGTTTGTATCGTTTGGCGATTAACACGCGTTCCACCTGAAAGCCTTTACCGTTGTCTTTGATTTCCATGCTAATGGCCCCGGGGATTTTTTGGAGGCTCACGTTCACCAGACTGCCTTTCGCGTGTTGCGCGCTATTGTTGAGCGCAGACTGGGCGACACGATAGAGCACCGCACGCTTCTTGCTGTCCAATCGGTCGATCTCGCCGGCAGTAAAAGCGGTGAAGTGAACCTGAAGGCCCGTCCGTTGCTTGAACTCTTTCAGAAAGGAATGAAGGGCGGCCACCAGGCCCAAGTCGTCCAAAATCGCCGGTCGCAATTCCCGCGCGAACCGATGCACGGTGTGCATCGACTTCGTTACCAGCTTTTGCGTGAGCGCGACTTTTTTCGCCAGGCCCTTGGGATTACGCATGGCTTCCGCGCCCAGCGCCGACAGCTGGACCCCGATCCCCGCCAAGGATTGGGCGACTTCATCATGCAACTCCTGACTGATCTGCTTCCGTTCTTCCTCATGCGCCGACAAGATTTGGTGGGCGAGATGCCGCGATTTATCCAGCGACTGACTGAGGTGCAGCTCGCTGGACTGGAGGGATTTTTCCACCACCTGCCGCCGGGCAATTTCCCGTTCCAGCTCCCGGTTGGTGACGGTCAGCGTGTCCAGGCGGCTTTGCGCCTCCATCGCCTGCTTGAGGGCGGTGATGTCCACAAAGCAATTGATCGCTCCGGTGATCGCTCCTCGCTCGTCCCTCAGTGGAGCAATGTTCTCGAGGACGAGAACCCGCGAGCCATCCGGCCGCTCGATAATTACCTCCAGATCGCAGGCCCGCGGCATCTTCCCGCTTAGCACCCCAGCCATTGGACACTGATCATGCGGCATGAAGCTGCCGTTCGGGTGGTAGAGTTTGTGCGCACCGGAAAATAAGTCGACGACGTCTCCCGGCTTTGGTTTGCGCCCCCAGAGCTCGGCGGCCCGAGGGTTGAATTCGCGGACCGCGCCCCCGGCCTCGCAGGAATATACCCCGACGGGCCCGAGCTCGAACAAAGTGCGGTAGCGTTTTTCGCTCTGCCGTTGCGCGGTTTCGATGCGTTTGCGCTCGGTGACGTCCAGATTCGTCCCCACCACCCACTCGGCCGGCCCCGGGGCGGCAGGGCGGACGGTTTCCACCGACTGGATGTGGCGGCATTCCTGATCGTCCTGCCGGTGGATGCGGAATTCGCTGCGACTATTCCCACAACGGTGCACCGTCTCTTGCAGGACTCGCTCCTTTTCTGGCAAGTCCTCCGGTACGATGGACCCGATCCAGTCGCTATATTGGACAAACCCATCCGGCGTGGGCGTGCGGCCATAAATCTGAAACATCTGGGCGTCCCACCAGAGCTGGCCGGTGAGGACATTCCATTCCCAAATTCCCACGGCCGTCGCCTCCGTGGCCAGGCGCATTCGCTCCTCGCTCCCGCGCAGGGTTTTTGTCTGCTCGGTCACGCGCTGTTCCAGCGTCGCGTTGAGGGCGCGCAGTTGTTCCTGGGCTCGGCGGCGCTGGGTCATTTCGGCGAGCAAGGCGCGATTCGCCAAGCCACACTCGCGGCGCTTGCGGTAGAGCTCGGCGAAGACGGAGACCTTGGAGCGAAGGATGGCCGGGTTCACCGGCTTGTGCAGGTAATCCACCGCGCCGCTACCGTAGCCTTCGAGCATGTGCTGGTCTTCATTATAGTAGGCGGTGAGGAAGATGATCGGCACCAGGGAGGTCTTCTTGCGTTCCTTGATCATCTGGGCCAGTTCGAAGCCGGTCATGTCGGGCATCCGGATGTCCAGAATCAGGAGCGCAAATTCCTCGACCACGAGCGCAAGCAGCGCTTGGTCCGCGGATTCCGCCCGGACGAGCCGGTAACCCGGATCGTCGAGGAGGCTTTCGAGCACGGTGAGGTTTTTCGGCTCATCGTCCACGATCAGAATGTTAACGGGGCTATCGTAAGAGGCGGCCGGCTCGGCCGCACAGTCAAACTGGCTTGGCGGCGCTTGCTTCTGCCCGTCGCGTGGCGCTGGGACGTCTTGGCCGTTCATGGGAATTCTATCTTACTAAATTCGACTCCGGGTTTTCATGCTTAGCGGAATATCCGAACGGAATTCCCACCTCAATGGTCGTGCCTTTGCCCGGCGCGGATTCGACGCTAACACTGCCGCCCACGGAAACCGCCCGCTCGCGCAGGATGAGCAGACCGAAGCCGCGCTCCGCGGTTCGTCGGGCCGGCGGATGATCCGGGTCGAAGCCGAGGCCGTCGTCCTGAATTACCAACCGCAACATGGCGCCCTGCTCCGCCAGGTCCACCGTCACATGCCGGGCGCGGGCGTGCTGCTCCACGTTTTTCAAGGCTTCCTGGAAGATGCGGTAGAATGCCAACTCGGCTTCGGCGGGCAGCCGCGCGGTCAACGGCGCGCTGGTCACCTTGACGGCCACGCCGGTTCGTTCCGCGAACTCCGCGCATTCACTGCGCAGGACGGGGATCAGGCCCAAGTGATCCAGAGCGCTCGGCCGCAGATTGCGGCCGAGGCGTTGCAATTCCGCGATATTCTGGGTGAGCAGCTCGCTGAGTTTCGTCAACTCGGCCCGCGCGGCCGTGTCGTGGGCCGGGAGTTTGTTCGCCAGCGCCCGCCAGAGGAGGAGGACGGCGCAGAAAGGCTGCGTCAGTTTGTCGTGCAATTCGATCGCCATGCGTCCGCGCTCGATTTCCTGCACCTGCACCACGCGATGCGTCAGGGCGCGCAATTGTTCTTCGGCGCGGCGGCGCTGGATCACCTCGGCGAGCAAGGCGCGATTCGCCAGGCTACACTCGCGGCGCTTACGGTAGAGCTCGGCGAAGATGGCGACCTTGGAGCGGAGGATGGCCGGGTTCACCGGCTTGTGCAGGTAATCCACCGCGCCGCTGCCGTAGCCTTCGAGCACGTGCTGGCCTTCATTGTAGTAGGCGGTGAGGAAGATGATCGGCACCAGGGCAGTCTTCTTGCGCTCCTTGATCATCTGGGCCAGCTCGAAGCCGGTCATGCCGGGCATCCGGATGTCCAGAATCAGGAGCGCAAAATCCTCGACCACGAGCGCGAGCAGCGCTTGGTCGGCGGATTCCGCCCGGACCAGCCGGTAGCCGGGATCCTCAAGGAGGCTTTCGAGTACGGTGAGGTTTCGCGGCTCATCGTCCACGATCAGGATGTTGACAGGGGCGTCGAGAAAGGCGGACGCCGCCGCGGGGCCGGGCGGCATCCGCCGCCGAACTTCGGCCGGCACTGCAATGGGGTTGGTTTTCATGGAATGACTATTTCATCAAAGGTAATTCCGTGTTTTCATGTTCAACGGAAGAGCCACACCCGCATGAGCGACACAAGTTGGTCGGTGTTCACAGGCTTTGCGATGTAGTCGCTCGCCCCGGCATCGAGGCATTTTTCGCGGTCGCCTTTCATCGCTTTCGCGGTGAGGGCGAGGATGGGGAGGGTGCGAAATTCGGGGATATCGCGGATTTTGCGCATCGTCTCGTAGCCGTCCATGTCGGGCATCATGATGTCCATGAGCACAAGGCTCAGGCCGGGCGTTTTTTGGATGAGTTCGATGGCGTTGCGGCCATTGGTCGCGCTGATCACCTCCATTTCCTGGTTCTCAAGCAGAGAGGTCAGGGCGAAAATGTTGCGCGCGTCGTCATCGACCACGAGCACTTTGTGGTGGCGCAGGACTTCCTTGGAGCTGTGGAGCCGTTTGAGCATGTCCTGCTTTCCCGCCGGCAGATCGCTGACGACGCGGTGCAGGAAGAGCGCGGTCTCGTCGAGCAGCCGCTCAGGGGATTGGACGTCTTTGAGGACGATGCTCTTGGCCATTGTCTTGAGCTGCGTCTGCTCGTCGGCGGTCAGGTCTTTGCCGGTGAAGACAACCACGGGCAGGTCGGCCAGGGCTGGTTCGGCGCGGACTTTGCCCAGCAACTCGAAGCCGCTCATGTCCGGCAGCCGCAGGTCCAGCACCACGCAGTCGAAGGCTCCGTCGAGCATCGCCGCCAACGCCTCGCTCCCGGTGGCGACGGCTTGAATCTCAATGTCTTCATAGCCCAGCAACTCGATGATGGATTGCCGCTCGATGTCGTTGTCCTCGACGATGAGCAGCCGCTTGGTGCGCGGGACGGTGAAGGTCTTGAGGCGGTCAAACGCCGTTTCCAGCGCGTCGGTGGTGGGCGCTTTGATGAGATAGGCGAACGCGCCATGCGCGAGACCGTGCTGGCGTTCTTCCTCCAGGCTGACGATTTGCACCGGGATGTGGCGCATGGCCGGATCGAGCTTGAGCTGGTTGAGCACCGTCCAGCCGAGCATATCCGGCAGGAAAATATCCAGCGAGATGGCGGACGGATGAAACTGCCGGGCGAGGGAAAGGCCCATCGCGCCTTTGTTGGTCACGATGCCCTTGAAGCCCTTGTCGCGCGCCAGACCCAGGAGGATGCGCGCGTAATGCGGGTCGTCCTCGATGATGAGCAGCACGGGGTCGGTCGGCGTGATGGTGCCGCGGTCGTCCTGGACGTGTTCTTCGCGCACGACGGGCAGCACCCGGAGTTCGCGGGCCAGGGACGACGTGGTGGCGCCGGCCGGCGAGGAACGCACACTGTCCGGGCCGGCGTAGTGGAGCGGCAGGTAGAGGGTAAATGTACTGCCCTGCCCGTGGACGCTGGTGAGCTTGATCTCACCGCCGAGCAAGACGGCCAGCTCGCGACTGATGGCGAGGCCAAGGCCGGTGCCACCGTATTTGCGGGAAGTGCCCGCGTCGGCCTGTTGGAAGGCCTCAAAGACGATCCGTTGCTTTTCCGGCGCGATGCCGATGCCGGTGTCCTCCACGGCGAAGGCGATGACTTGCTGGGCTTTGCTGAGCACCGGGTGTTCGAAACTCCAGCCCTCCGCGGCAAGATCGACGCGCACTTCGACATGGCCGTGGGCGGTGAATTTCACCGCGTTGGAGAGCAGGTTCTTGAGAATCTGTTGGAGGCGCTTCGGATCGCTGTCCATGAATTGGGGCAGGGCCTCGGCGAACTTCAGGTCGAAGGGCAGGTTCTTGGCCTCGGCCACATGGCGGAAGTTGCGGTCGATGTTGTCGCGCAAGTCGGCGAAAGGGATTTCTTCGACCTCGACGGTGACGGTGCCGGATTCGATTTTCGAGAGATCGAGAATGTCGTTGATGAGGTGGAGCAGGTCGGAGCCGGAGGAGTTGATGTTGCGGGAAAACTCGACCTGCTTGCCGGAGAGGTTGCCGGGCGAGTTTTCGGCGAGCTGCTGGCTGAGAATGAGGATGGAATTGAGCGGCGTGCGCAACTCGTGGGACATATTGGCCAGGAACTCGGACTTGTATTTCGAGGTGAGCGCCAGCTCGGCGGCTTTTTCCTCGAGCGCGTGCCGGGCCTGTTCGACCTCGGCGTTCTTGCGCTCGACCTCGGCGTTCTGCTCGGCGAGCAAGCGGGCCTTGGTGCCCAGCTCTTCGTTGGACTGCTGCAGTTCGCTTTGGCGGGATTGCAACTCGACGGTGAGCTGCTGGGATTTCGTGAGCAAACCCTCGGTGCGCATGGTCGCCTCGATCGTATTGAAGACCGCGCCGATGCTCTGGGTGAGCAGTTCGAGGAAGGCCAGCGATCCGGTGCTGAAATTCTGGAGCGCGGCCAGCTCGATGACCGCCTTGGTCTGCCCCTCGAAGAGCACGGGCAGCACGATGATGCTGATCTTCTGCGCCTCGCCGAGGCTGGACGAGATGGTGATGAAATCCGGCGGCACATCGGAGAGCAGAAGTCGTTTCTTTTCCACCGCGCACTGACCGGCAAGGCCTTCGCCGAGGCGGATGTTTTGGGCGAGCCGTTCGCCGCCATGCGCGTAGCTTGAGAGGAGCATGAGCCGGGCTTCGTCGCCGCTGCCGGCGAGATGGTAGATGGTGCCCTGGTAGGCCTTGACCAGCGGGGCCAGCTCGGTGAGCAACATCTGGCCGACGGTATTCAGCTCGCGCTGGCCCTGCAGCATGCCGGTGAACTTGGCGAGATTCGTCTTCAACCAGTCCTGCTCGCGATTGCTCTCGGTGGTTTCGCGCAGGTTGGAAATCATCGTATTGATGTTGTTCTTGAGTTCGGCCACTTCGCCGCGAGTCTCCACCTGGATGGAGCGGGTCAGATCGCCCTTGGTCACGGCCGTGGCGACCTCGGCGATCGCGCGCACCTGCGTGGTGAGGTTGGCGGCGAGCAGGTTCACATTGCCGGTGAGATCCTTCCACGTGCCGGCGGCGCCGGGGACGTTGGCCTGACCGCCGAGTCGCCCGTCGACGCCGACTTCGCGCGCCACATTCGTCACCTGGTCGGCGAAGGTCGCGAGCGTGACCGTCATGTTGTTGATGGTGTCGGCGAGCGCGGCGACCTCGCCTTTGGCCTGCACGGTGAGACGCTGGGTCAGGTTGCCATTGGCCACGGCGGTCACCACTTTCACGATGCCGCGGACCTGTTCGGTGAGGTTGGACGCCATGAAGTTTACGTTGTCCGTGAGATCCTTCCAGGTGCCGGCGACGCCGGAGACTTCCGCCTGGCCGCCGAGCTTGCCCTCGGTGCCGACTTCGCGCGCCACCCGCGTGACCTCGCCAGCAAACGCATTGAGCTGATCGACCATGGTGTTGATGGTGTTCTTCAGCTCGAGGATTTCGCCCTTCACATCGACGGTGATCTTGCGGTTGAGATCGCCGCGCGCGACGGCGGTGGTGACTTCCGCGATGTTGCGGACCTGCGTGGTGAGATTGTTGGCCAGGCCGTTGACGGTGTCGGTGAGATCCTTCCACGTGCCGGCCACGCCGGGGACGGTCGCCTGACCGCCGAGCCGGCCCTCGGTGCCGACCTCGCGCGCCACGCGCGTGACTTCCGAGGCGAAGGAGCGGAGCTGCTCGACCATCGTGTTGATGGTTTCCTTGAGCTGCAAAATCTCCCCGCGCACATCGACCGTGATCTTCTTGGAAAGATCGCCGTTGGCCACGGCGATGGTCACGTCGGCGATGTTGCGGACCTGGCCGGTGAGATTCGACGCCATGGAGTTGACGTTGTCGGTGAGATCCTTCCACGTGCCCGCGACGCCGAGCACCTGGGCCTGGCCGCCGAGTTTGCCCTCGGTGCCGACTTCGCGCGCCACGCGCGTCACTTCCGAGGCAAACGCCGAGAGCTGCTCGACCATGGTGTTCATGGTGTCCTTGAGCTGCAAAATCTCGCCCTTCACATCGACGGTGATTTTGCGGCTGAGATCGCCGCGCGCGATGGCCGTCGCCACGTCGGCGATGTTGCGGACCTGGCCGGTGAGATTTGAGGCCATCGAATTCACGTTGTCCGTCAGATCCTTCCAGGTGCCGGCCACGCCGGGCACCTGCGCCTGGCCGCCGAGCTTGCCGTCGGTGCCGACCTCGCGCGCCACGCGGCTGACTTCGGCGGCAAACGAGCGGAGTTGCTCGACCATCGTATTGATGGTCTCCTTCAGCTCGAGAATCTCGCCGCGCACCTCGACGGTGATCTTCTTGGACAAATCGCCGTTGGCCACGGCGATCGTCACCTCGGCGATGTTGCGGACCTGGCCGGTGAGATTGTTGGCCATGGAATTCACGTTATCGGTGAGATCCTTCCACGTGCCGGCGACGCCTTCGACCTCGGCCTGGCCGCCGAGCTTGCCTTCGGTGCCGACCTCGCGCGCCACGCGGCTGACCTCGCCGGCGAAGGCGTTGAGCTGGTCGACCATGGTGTTGATCGTGTTTTTCAGTTCGAGAATCTCGCCGCGCACTTCGACGGTGATCTTCTTGGACAGATTTCCGTTCGCCACGGCGGTGGTCACGTCGGCGATGTTGCGGACCTGGGCCGTGAGGTTGGAGGCCATGAAGTTCACATTGTCCGTGAGATCCTTCCACGTGCCCGCCACGCCCGGCACCTGAGCCTGGCCACCGAGCTTGCCTTCCGTGCCGACCTCGCGCGCCACACGCGTGACTTCCGAGGCGAAGCCGTTGAGCTGATCGACCATCGTGTTGACCGTATTCTTCAACGCGAGGATCTCGCCCTTCACCTCGACGGTGATCTTCGAGGAAAGGTCGCCCTTCGCGATGGCCGTGGCCACGTCGGCGATGTTGCGGACCTGGCCGGTGAGATTCGAGGCCATCGAGTTGACGTTGTCCGTGAGATCCTTCCAGGTACCGGCCACGCCTTTGACCACCGCCTGGCCGCCGAGTTTGCCTTCGGTGCCGACCTCGCGGGCCACGCGGCTGACCTCGGAGGCGAAGCCGTTGAGTTGATCGACCATCGTGTTGAGCGTGTTCTTCAGCTCCAGGATCTCGCCCTTCACATCGACGGTGATTTTCTTGGAAAGATCGCCGTTGGCCACCGCGGTCGCGACGTCGGCGATGTTGCGGACCTGGCCGGTGAGATTCGAGGCCATCGAGTTGACGTTGTCCGTGAGATCCTTCCAGGTGCCGGCCACGCCGGGCACCTGCGCCTGGCCGCCGAGCTTGCCGTCGGTGCCGACCTCGCGCGCCACGCGGCTGACCTCGCCGGCGAAACCGTTGAGCTGATCGACCATCGTATTGATGGTGTTCTTGAGCTCCAAAATCTCGCCGCGCACGTCGACGGTGATTTTGCGCGACAAATCGCCGTTGGCCACGGCGGTGGTCACGTCGGCGATGTTGCGGACCTGCCCGGTGAGGTTGGTCGCCATCGCGTTGACGGAGTCGGTGAGATCCTTCCAGGTGCCGGCCACGCCGCGCACCTCAGCCTGCCCGCCCAATTCGCCTTCGGTGCCGACCTCGCGGGCCACGCGCGTGACTTCCGAGGCAAAGCCGTTGAGCTGATCGACCATCGTGTTGATCGTGTTCTTGAGCTCGAGAATCTCGCCCTTCACGTCGACGGTGATCTTCTTGGAAAGATCGCCGTTCGCGACCGCGGTGGTGACTTCCGCGATGTTGCGGACCTGGCCCGTGAGATTGGAGGCCATGAAGTTCACGTTGTCGGTGAGATCCTTCCACGTGCCGGCCACGCCGGGCACCAGCGCCTGGCCACCGAGCTTGCCCTCGGTGCCGACCTCGCGGGCGACGCGGGTCACTTCTGAGGCAAAGCCGTTGAGCTGATCGACCATCGTGTTCATCGTGTTTTTCAACGCCAGGATTTCCCCCTTCACCTCCACGGTGATCTTCGAGGAGAGATCGCCCTTGGCGATGGCGGTCGCCACGCCGGCGATGTTGCGGACCTGCCCGGTGAGGTTCGAGGCCATCGAGTTTACCGAGTCGGTGAGATCCTTCCACGTGCCGGCCACGCCGCCCACCACGGCCTGGCCGCCGAGCTTGCCTTCGGTGCCGACCTCGCGCGCCACGCGCGTCACTTCCGCAGAGAAGCCGTTGAGTTGATCGACCATCGTGTTGATGGTTTCCTTCAGCTCGAGAATCTCGCCCTTCACATCGACGGTGATCTTGCGCGACAGATCGCCGCGCGCCACCGCGGTGGTCACGGTCGCGATGTTGCGCACCTGCGCGGTGAGGTTGGTCGCCATCGCGTTCACGGAGTCCGTCAGATCCTTCCACGTGCCGGCGACACCCGGCACGACGGCCTGCCCGCCCAGACGCCCATCCGTGCCGACCTCGCGCGCCACGCGGGTGACTTCCGAGGCGAACGAACGCAACTGCTCGACCATCGTGTTGGTGGCTTCCTTCAGCTGCAAAATCTCGCCCCGCACATCGACCGTGATCTTTTTCGACAAATCGCCATTCGCGACCGCGATGGTGACCTCGGCGATGTTGCGCACCTGCGCGGTCAGATTGCCGGCCATCTGGTTGACCGAGTCGGTGAGATCCTTCCAGACGCCCGACACACCCTTCACCTTCGCCTGGCCGCCGAGTTTGCCCTCGGTGCCGACCTCGCGCGCCACGCGTGTGACCTCCGAGGTGAAAACCGAAAGTTGTTCGATCATGGTATTGACCAATTTCGCCGAACGCAGGAACTCGCCCCGGAGCGCGCGACCGTCCGCCTCCAACTCCATGGACTGCCCGAGATCGCCCTTGGCGACCGCGCCGATCGTGCGCGCCACTTCGGTGGTCGGCCGCACCAGATCGTCGAGCAGGGTGTTCAACGAATGGACCTTTTGTGCCCACCCGCCGATGGCCCCCGGCACCGACATGCGTTGCTGGAGCCGCCCTTCCTTGCCGACCGTGATGCTCAACCGCGTCACCTCCTGCGCGATGCGTTTCTCATGCGCGAGGGCTTGGTTAAAAGCTTCCGCAATCCGTCCCTCGGTTCCATTCCAATTCATCGGTAAGCGCACCGAAAAATCGCCATCGCGAAAAGCTTTCACCGCCATCAGCAGTTGCATCGACCTCGTCTCCGCGGAATCCTCCACAGGAAACGCCGGGGCGCCTCGCCCCGCGCGCACCTTGCGCCCTGTTTTCAATCGCACGGAAGCAACGTTGCCAGATCGCGCGGGAGCGGACGGGGATGTTTTGGAGGGGCTGATCGCGGAGTCTTTCATAGGGTTGAGGTTCTGCGGGAGCTTGGCAGATGGGGCTGAAAAATTCTCCCCAAACAGCGTCACACCGCGCACGACAAAAGTCGTGCGCGTACCATATTTTGTGTTCTTTGTGACCGCCGATAGCGAGAAATACCTCATGGGATAGCGATAAATACCTCATGGAATAGCGAGAAACATCTCATGGGATGAGGACCTGCTATCGCCGTCGATCGCGCCGCGTAACAAACCACTGATTGTTTCCGGGAAACTACTGCTCTGCGGTTGAGGTCTGCGGGATCGAGAACATTGGCGTCGATGTCATCGGCTCCGACCCCGCTGGCACCACGACCGAAAAATTCCACCCGCCGTAAAATCCAAGCCGGCCGGGATGCGGCCGTGCCTGAAACATGATCCCGCTATCAAAATTATTGGGGAAGCGCGCAATGGGCGTGAGGCCGTGAAGCTGACCAAGAAACTATGCCCAGCGGTGGTGGTGATGGATATTGCAATGCCCGTGCTCAATGGGTTGGAAGCCACCCAGGAAATCCTGTCGGCACTCCCAGCGACAAGGATTCTCGTCCTTTCGACGTATAGCGACGATGGCTACATCGACCGCGCCATCCTACTTGGTGCGGCCGGCTATGTCACGAAGGAGAGTTCAGCCCGCGACCTTGCTCAGGCGATTCGCGCAGTGCACCAAGGGAAAATGTTTTTTAGTTCTGGCATTCCCCAGCGCGCCCAACGCAAGAAGTCTGCTGGCACAGCCGGGCGGCCCAGAAAAAACGTCGCCTGACCAACCGCTCGGCAATCATCGGCGGAGTCGGGCGGCTAAATCTGATGCGCGCCGTCGTCGACCGGAATCTGCACGCGGATGGTGGTGCCCGTGCCACGGATGGATTCAACGGCAAAGCTGCCGCCAGCCATCTCGACCCGCTCTTTCATGATGGGCAGGCCCAATCGTTTGTATCGTTTGGCGATTAACACGCGTTCCACCTGAAAGCCTTTACCGTTGTCTTTGATTTCCATGCTAATGGCCCCGGGGATTTTTTGGAGGCTCACGTTCACCAGACTGCCTTTCGCGTGTTGCGCGCTATTGTTGAGCGCAGACTGGGCGACACGATAGAGCACCGCACGCTTCTTGCTGTCCAATCGGTCGATCTCGCCGGCAGTAAAAGCGGTGAAGTGAACCTGAAGGCCCGTCCGTTGCTTGAACTCTTTCAGAAAGGAATGAAGGGCGGCCACCAGGCCCAAGTCGTCCAAAATCGCCGGTCGCAATTCCCGCGCGAACCGATGCACGGTGTGCATCGACTTCGTTACCAGCTTTTGCGTGAGCGCGACTTTTTTCGCCAGGCCCTTGGGATTACGCATGGCTTCCGCGCCCAGCGCCGACAGCTGGACCCCGATCCCCGCCAAGGATTGGGCGACTTCATCATGCAACTCCTGACTGATCTGCTTCCGTTCTTCCTCATGCGCCGACAAGATTTGGTGGGCGAGATGCCGCGATTTATCCAGCGACTGACTGAGGTGCAGCTCGCTGGACTGGAGGGATTTTTCCACCACCTGCCGCCGGGCAATTTCCCGTTCCAGCTCCCGGTTGGTGACGGTCAGCGTGTCCAGGCGGCTTTGCGCCTCCATCGCCTGCTTGAGGGCGGTGATGTCCACAAAGCAATTGATCGCTCCGGTGATCGCTCCTCGCTCGTCCCTCAGTGGAGCAATGTTCTCGAGGACGAGAACCCGCGAGCCATCCGGCCGCTCGATAATTACCTCCAGATCGCAGGCCCGCGGCATCTTCCCGCTTAGCACCCCAGCCATTGGACACTGATCATGCGGCATGAAGCTGCCGTTCGGGTGGTAGAGTTTGTGCGCACCGGAAAATAAGTCGACGACGTCTCCCGGCTTTGGTTTGCGCCCCCAGAGCTCGGCGGCCCGAGGGTTGAATTCGCGGACCGCGCCCCCGGCCTCGCAGGAATATACCCCGACGGGCCCGAGCTCGAACAAAGTGCGGTAGCGTTTTTCGCTCTGCCGTTGCGCGGTTTCGATGCGTTTGCGCTCGGTGACGTCGCGCGCGGCGGCGATTACTCCCTGCAGGCTCCGGTCCCGATCGTAGAAGGTGGCGGCGTTGTAGGACACCACGGTTTCTTTACCGTCCCGGGCGCGGGCGGTAAGCTCGTAGTTGACGACCTTTTTTTCGCTGAGCACCTGCTTGATGGCCGCCTCGGCACGGTCCAGATCGGTGAAGCAGTTCTTGAAGGGCGCGCCGATCAGCTCATCGCGGGTGCAGCCCGTGAGCGCCTCCATCTGATTGTTGACGTCGGTGATGATCCCTTGCGGGTCGGTGGTCATGATCGCGTCGATATTGGATTCGATGAGCGAGCGCGTGTAGAACTGCTGATCGCGCAGCCGCTGATCGAGTTTCTCCCGTTCTTGTTCCACCTGCTTGCGCGCGGTGTTGTCGGTGCCGATCAAGAGATAGCCGATGATGGCCTCATGCGCGTCGCGCAGCGCCGTGACGGAGACCACCGCCGGAAACCGGCTCCCGTCCTTGCGAATGTAGTTCAGCTCGTAGATGTCCTCGATGCCACGCGAGGCCTTGAACGCCAGGGCCTCGAAGCCGGGCGCAATCGGGGTGCCGAGTTCGTCGCTGAGCGCTTTGGCGCGTGCGATTACTTCCTGCGGATCGGAAATATCGGCTGGCGTGATCTTGTTCATCACTTCGGCGGCCGTGTAGCCCAGCATCCGCTCGGCCCCGACGTTGAAGATCTGGATGACGCCTTTCGCGTCCGTGGCGATGCTCGAGAAATTCGCGCTGTTGAAGATCGCGCGCTGGAGCGTGGACACGCGCGCGAGCGCCAGCTTTTGCCGAAACAACTCCACGAACACGTTGACCTTGTTCGTCAGGATATGCGGTTCGATGGGCTTGTAGAGAAAATCGACGGCGCCGGAGTCGTAGCCCTGAAACATTCGCTTCCGGTCGTGGGCTCCGGCGGTCACGAACACGATCGGCACATGCTTGGTGCGCTCGCTGCCGCGCATCAGCTCCGCGAGTTCGAAGCCGTCCATGCCGGGCATCTGCACGTCCACGAGCGCGAGCGCGACCTCGTTCACGAGGAGGAGCTCGAGCGCCGCGGTGCCGGAGCGGGCCTTCAGCACGCGCAGCCCGGGGCCGCACAACAACGCCGCCATGGCGACGAGATTCTCTTCGCGATCATCAACGAGGAGGAGGGTGACGTTATCGGTCATAAAATGCGGTGCTTTCGGTGTAACCCGCGCGATGGGCGTCGAGCGCCAAGATCCATTGAATGAGGTCATGGAGCGGTGCCACGAGTTGCGGCTGGGCGCTGGCGATGGCGGCCTCGGGCATCGTGCGCGCCGGGGCTTCAGCGGGCGACTGCACGGCACACAGCCCGCCCGACGCCTTGATCGCCCGCAGGCCGAGGGCGCCGTCGGCGTTCGCGCCGGTGAGGACGACGCCGGCGACGCGGGGCCCGAGCACCTCGGCGGCGGACTGAAACAGCACGTCGATGGAGGGGCGGCAGTAGCTGACCAGCGCGTCATGGGACAACGCCAGCCGCACGTCCGGCGCGCCCGCGAGATGGCGGCGGCCGCAGTCGACGTCGAGCAGCACGTGGTAATCCGGTGGCGCGATCGTGAGGCCCGGCAGGAGCATCTCCTTGTCCTCGGCTTCGCGCACGGCGAGGCGCGCGCGCGCGCCGAGCACCTCGACGAGCAGGCTCGGCCGGTCGCGCGGGATGTGCACGACGGCGACCATGGGCAGCACGAACGAGGCCGGCAACACCGCGAGGATTACGAAGAGCGCCTCCACGCCGCTGGCGGACGCGCCGAGCACGATCGCGTCGACCGGCGCGACCGGCGCCGGCGGCGAGGTCCGACCAGATGCAGGTGGGGCGCGGTTCATCGTTGGTTCATGATTGTTTCCGGTAAATGCGCTCGTGCCTGTCGAAGGGGTCGAAGGCGGCTGCGTGCGACGAGATGCGCAGGTTTTCCTTGGCGCCGAGGGCCAGGAAACCGCGCGGCACGAGCGATTGCACGAACAGGGCGATCGCGCGGTCTTGCAGCTCGCGGTCGAAGTAGATGAGGACGTTCCTGCACAGCACGAGGTGCGTCTCCGTGAAGTCGCCGTCGGTGGCGAGCGAGTGATCGGAAAAAACGACATTCCGGCGCAAGCGGCGATCGAAGACGACGCCGTTGTAGGCGGCCGTGTACCAGTCCGACAGCGAGCCTTGGCCACCAGCCGCAACATAGTTCTCCGAGAAGCCCGCCACGCGATTGAGCGCGTAGACGCCGGCTTCGGCCTTGCGCAGCGCCTCTTCGTTCACGTCAGTGGCGTAAATAATCGCGCGATCGAGGAGCCCTTCTTCCTCCAGGAGGATGGCCATCGAGTAAAACTCCTCGCCGGTGCTGCAGCCCGCGATCCAGATCTTCAGCGACGGATAGGTCGCGAGGATCGGCAACACGTCGCGGCGCAAGGCCAAAAAGTGCGTGGGGTCGCGAAACATATCGCTCACCTGGATGGTGAGGTAGTCGAGGAGGATGGGCAGCGCGTGCGCATCGTGCAGCACCCGATCCTGCAGCACGGAAAGCGAGGCGGTTCCGAGGCGCTCCATCGCCTGCCGCAGCCGCCGCCGCAGCGACGACTTCGCGTAGTCGCGAAAGTCGTAGTGATACCTCTGAAAGATGGCCTCGAGCAGTAGCGTGAGCTCCAGGTCGAACACGCTCTCGCTGCACTGTCCGTTGCTCGCGCTCATCGCTTGAACATCCAGACGCGCAGCAGCGACAGGAGCTTCTCGACGTCGATGGGCTTGGCCATGTAATCGGACGCGCCCGCCTCAAAGCACTTTTGCTGGTCGTCTTTCATCGCCTTGGCGGTGAGCGCGATGATCGGCAGATTTTGCCACTCCGGCCGCGCGCGGATGGCCCGCATCGCCGCGATACCGTCCATCTCGGGCATCATGATGTCCATGAGGACGACGTCGATGCCGCCCGCGCGTTGCTCCGCGCTGCCCAGCTTATCGAGGGCGGCGAGCGCCTCTTTGCCGTTGCGCGCGATTTCCATTCTGGCCCCGAGCGGCTCGAGCACGCGGGAGAGCGCGAACACGTTGCGCACATCGTCCTCGGCCAAAAGGATGCGCCGGCCCTCGAAGGCGGCGTCGCGGTTGCGGGCTTCGCGCAGCATGCGCTGTCGGTCTGCGGGCAGCTTTGCCTCCACGTGGTGCAGGAACAGCGTGACCTCGTCGAGCAGCCGCTCGGGCGAGCGCGCGCCCTTGATGATGATCGAGCGCGAGTACTGGCTCAGCCGCTGCTCCTCGTCGCGATTAAGGGAACGTCCCGTATAGACGATGACGGGCGGGTGCGAGTAACGCTCGTCGTCGGCCATGCGCTCGAGGAGCTGGTAGCCGCTGAGATCGGGCAGGGTGAGATCCACGACCATGCAATCGAACGTCGCGGCATGCAGGGCATCGAGTGCGGCGATCGCCGTCGGGACGGCGGTAATACTCACGTCGTCGCCGCCGAGCAGGGCCTCGATGGCCTGCCGCTGGCGTTCGTCGTCCTCGACCACCAGCACGCGTCCAATCTTTTGCGCGAGCTTTTGCTCCATGTGTTCGAGCGCGCGCAACAGTTCCTCGCGCTTGACGGGCTTGAGCGTATAACCCACCGCCCCGAGCTCAAGCGCCTGCTGGGCGTGATCCTCCACCGAGATCATGTGCACCGGCACGTGGCGCGTGGCCGGGTTCCGCTTCAAGCGCTCCAGCACGGTGAGGCCCGAGTGGTCGGGCAGTTTCACGTCGAGGAGGATGCCCACCGGCTGGTGCGTGCGCGTCGCGGCGATGCCGTCATCGGCGGTAGGCACGGCCACGACCTTGAAGCCGCGCTCGCGCCCGAGTCCGACGAGGACGCGGGCGAAGGCGGCGTCGTCCTCGACGACGAGGATCACGCGGTCGCCCGGCCCAATCAGGTCGCGATCATCGTCGACGAGTTTCGCCACCGGCCTGGTCTCGGCCACGGCCATCGGGCGCGCGGGCGCTGGGGCAAACGAAGACGCGGGAGACGACGGTGCGGGCGCGACAGGCGCTGCAGCCGCGAGGGCGGGGGGCACCGCCGTCGGGTCAGGTTCCCCGAGCAAGCGGGGCACCGTCAGAGTGAAGGTGCTGCCCAGGCCGGGCTCGCTCTGCAACGTGACGTCGCCGCCGAGCAGGCGCGCGAGCTCCCGTGAGATCGACAAGCCGAGTCCGGTGCCGCCGTATTTTCGGTGCGTGCTGCCGTCGCCCTGGCGGAAGGCCTCGAAGATGACATTTTGGTGCTCGGGCGCGATGCCGACGCCGCTGTCGACGACGCAAAAGCGCACGAGCGGCACTCCGTCGGACGACTTCCGCGCATCGACCGCGAGGCGCACCGTCCCGCTTTCGGTGAACTTCACGGCGTTCGACACGAGGTTCTTCAGCACTTGCTGCAGGCGCTGGCCGTCACTCACGATCACGTCGTCGTTCTCGTCAAGGAGCGAGGTCTCGAGGCGCAATCCCTTCTGCGCCGCGAGCGGGTCGAACGTGCGCCGCAACTGCTCGATCATCGAGCGCAGTGAGAGCTTCTCCCGGTGCACGTCCACCTTGCCGGCCTCAATCTTCGAGAGGTCTAGGATGTCGTTGATGAGCGTGAGCAGATCCGTGTTCGCCCCGTAGATCGTCTCCGCGAACGTCACCTGCTCCGCGGTGAGGTTGCCATTCAAATTGTCCGCGAGCAGCTTCGAGAGAATGAGCGCGCTGTTGAGCGGCGTGCGCAGCTCATGGCTCATGTTCGCGAGGAACTCCGACTTCACTTGGTTCGCGCGCGCGAGCTCGGCCGAGTGCGCCGTCAATTCGAGCTGGGCGCGCTCGAGGCCGTCCTTCTGCGCCTGCAACACTTCGGCCTGCGTCTCGAGCTGGGCGTTCGTCTGTTCGAGTTCCGCCTGCTGCTCCTCGAGGTGCACGGCACTCTCCTTGAGTGCGCGGCTTTGCTCTTCGAGCTCTTCGTTGGAGACGCGCAACTCTTCCTGCTGCGCCTGGAGCTCCGTTGCCTGTCGCTGCGTCTCCTCGAGGAGGAGCGCGAGCTCTTTGCGGTACAGCGCAGTTCTCAGGGCCACGCCGATGGGCTCAGCGATCAGGCGCAGCAGCTCCAGGTCATGCGGAAAGACGGCGCGAAAGAAGCCCAATTCCAGCACCGCATTGGCCACCCCATCAGCGCTGGTCGGAGCGATCACGAGGTGCCGGGGCCGGCTGCCGCCCAAGCCGGAGGTGACAGGAAAGTAATCCGGCGGCACATCGCTGATCGTCAGGACCGACTTCTCCCGCATGGCTTGTCTCGTCAGACCGCCCGCGGGATGAGGCTGGTCGGGCCCGTCTGACGCTCGCACGGGAATCGCATAGGCACCCACGAGGCGAAGGTGGCCCTCTTCCCCGGCACAATACATGGCCCCTATCTGGGCGTTCAGATAGCGAGCGACAAAGCTGACGATCTTTTCGCCGAGCTGCTCGACTTCCTGCTCGCCTTGCAGCCGGACACTGAGCTCGTTCTGCCCCGCCCTCAGCCAGGCCTGCTTTTGCATCTCCCGAAAATCCTGCGAGGATACGACGGCGGCGGCGACGATCAGGAAAAACAGGAGCGCTGATCCCGCCCAGGTGACGAACGTCGAGAAGGCGGCGGCCCGCTCCCATTCCCGCGTGCTGGCATCGAGGGTCACGCGCTCGGCGGTCTGCATCTCGCTGATCAACGCCCGCAGACGTTCCATCATCACCTTGCCTCGGGCCGAACGAACCAGCGCGAGCGCGGCTTCAGACTGACCAGCGTGCTTCAGTTCGACGCCTTGCTTGAGAATTGCCATCCGGTCGGCGGCGAGGCGTTCGACGGCCTCAAGTCGCGGCAGTTGCGCTGGGTTGTCCGCCGCCAAGCGCCGAATATTCGCGAGGTTGCCCGGCAGTTCGGTCAGCGCGGCCGTATACGGATCGAGATACGACTTGTCACCGATCAGCAGATAGCCGCGGTGACTCGATTCCGCGTCCGTGAGCGTGGAGATCGAGGCCTCGAGCGCTTTCGTCATTTCGAGCGCTTGCATCATCTGTTTTGCGCCCGTCGATCGAGTTTGCAGGGCACGATAGGAGACTACCGACATGGTCAGGACGGCAATCAGGGCGGCCATGAAGCCGAGCAGGGTCTTGCGTGGCAACGAGGAGGCCCATCGGCCACCGGGCGAGGTGGATGGGCGATCTTTGCCGAAGCGCTGGTCGGGAGGGCTCGGCTGCGGGGTTTTGTCGCCCATGGACTCTTTGGTCATGATTTCTTCTCAGTAGCGCTTCGCTAGTCGGTCGCTAGCTGCGGAAAACGTTTGTGGACGGACCCAGCGGCATATGCGCGCAGGTTTACTATCCGAGGATCTCGCCACGCATCTCTATATAGGAACCGGCTGCCGTCCTTGGCAAAGGCACTTTTCTTCATGGTAGAGTTGATGTTGTAGTCACGCACGGCGGCGATGGTGCTGAACAATTTCTCACCAAAACCGTCACCCCCCCGCACGACGAGGGTCGTGAAGGTACCATATTCTGTGTTCCCTGTGAGCGTCGATAGCGAGAAATACGTCTTGGGGTGAAGACCTACTATCGCCGTCGATCGTGCCACGTAACAAAACACTGATTGATTCCGGGAAATCTACTATTCTGCGGTTGAGGTCGGCGGGATCGAGAACTTTGGCGTCGATGTCGTCGGCTCCGACCCCGCTGGCACCACGACCAAAAATCCCACCCGCAGTAGAATCAAGCCGGCCGGGATGCGTCAGTGCGACCGAGATTGCTTGGCTCAAATCGAGGTGACGTAACCCGTGGCTAAACCGCCCAACCGTGGTTGCGCAGATGATTGTCATGATTGCTGGCGAGGAGCGAAAAGACCATGCGCCGCCACATCTCCCGCAAGTCGCCGGCCACGTCATGGCCGTGCTGGCGGATGCCGTCGGCCAGGGCCGTGGAGGAACCCGCGCCACCCGGGGCCAGGCCGAGCAGGGTCGCCGCCGAAATGAAGGGAAGCCGTTCCGGCGCCCACCCGGTCGAACCGGGTGATGACGGCCACATGCCGGCCGGCCGTCTTCCCCAACTGGTGTTCGGCCGTGGTGATGCCGGCCGAGCGGGCCAGCTCAAGAGCGAGGATTTCCCCGCCGGCGATGTCCCGCGTGTCGTCCGGTTTCGGGAATTTCGCGATGGCCTGCGCCTGGCTGGGGAGGACGATGGCCGACTTCGGGCGGGCGCCGCCGAGCGGCGATCCGGCGCCGAGGAGAAAGCGCAGATCTTGCGCCGTCTCGGTCGCGTGATGAATGGCGTCGACCGCCGCGACGAGGGCGCCCAGGCGCAGCATCGGTGGCAGCCGGTTGCCGCCTTCCGCCAGAAAACCCCCGCCCTCTGACCGGCGGAAGCGCAGGGCGCCGATCCGGGAGAAATCGTCGAGCGCGAGCACGTAGTCGAGATCCCGGTAGGGCTTTGCGTCGAGCAGACGTTTGCGCACGACACGCTCAATCAGGACGCGGCCCCAGCGGTCCGGGCCGCAATCCTGCATGGCTCCGAACAGCACTGGGGCGTGCTGCGGACCGGGCCGCAAGGGCAGCGAGGTGGGATCAATCGAGAACGATCCGGGCCGGGCCGGGCCACTCGCAGTCGTATTCGAAGGTCACGGCGAGGCCTTGGGCCGCAGGATAGAGCCGTCCGACGAGGACCGGGCGACCCTGCCAGTCGAGATGGACTTCGATGTTCATGGTCGATTCCGGTGGATGCGCTGGGGCAGCCGGCGCTCGTCCAGTGCCAGCCCCAGTTCGTCGTTCGGCGCGGCAGCCAACGACGCGAGGCGTTCGTGCAGTTGGAGGACAAAGGCCGCGGTGGCGAGCGTGCCCAGTGCCACCGTGGGGTCGCCGCGCTCCAGCCGCCAGAGCGTGTCGCGACTGACAAAAAGCCGGGCGGCCATGTCGGTGGTGGAAATGCCCCGTTTGCGCCGGGCGAGCGCGAGGTCACGGCCCAGGCGGCGCAAGGCGCTGGTCGCAGGAAGCGGCAAAGTGGTGGCGGGGGGCATTTACGTGGGGTCTGCTATAACTGACGTTATGTCGATTAGTGTCTGCTATAACAGACGCTGCATGACAGGCACCGCAAACGCATTTATTTCTGTTTTGATCGAGTGCATCCGTTTCGATGGGTGACGCGATCGGGCAATGGCAGACGCTTCCGGGCGTATCAGCCTCAACAAAAATGTGTTCTGAAAATCCGGTATGCGTTTTTGAGGGTTGCGCGCGGGAGGATATTTGCATCACGTTGATGGATTCGATGAAGCATCGCGGGCTGGTAGATTTCGAATCTCAGCAGCCCGATCATTTTTACCGCGACGAGCCGCGGGTTTCACTCAAGCTTGAGGGTGAAAAATGACCCCCGCCGAGGCCCAGAAACGAATCAAGGAGCTGCGAGCCGATGTGGCTCGCCATGCCGAGCTCTACTACCGGCAGGCCAAGCCGGAGATACCCGACCGCGATTATGACAAGTTGGAGCGCGAGTTGGCTGACCTGGAGAAGAAATTCCCGCAGTTCGCCGAAAAGGAATCGCAGACGGCCAAGGTGGGCGATGATCGGCTGGAGGGGTTTCAGACCTGCCGGCACCGGCAGCCGATGCAGAGTCTCGACAACACCTACTCGGAGCTGGAATACCGCGCGTTTCACCAGCGGCTGGTTAAGCAGCTGGAGCGGGAGAACCTGTCCTATGTGGTGGAGCCCAAGATCGACGGCCTGGCCGTCAGCGTGACCTACGAGAAGGGCAAACTCACCCGGGCGGTGACGCGCGGCAACGGCGAGGAAGGCGACGATATCACGGTCAACGCCAAGACCATTTACTCCCTCCCGCACGAGCTGAAGGCCGACAAAAAGCACGCCGTGCCGGAGTTCATCGAGATCCGCGGCGAGATTTACCTGACTACGGAGGAATTCCAGCGCATCAACAAGGAGCGCGAGGAGGCGGGCGAGGCCGTTTACGCGAACCCACGCAATCTCGCCGCGGGCACCATCAAGCAGCTCGACACGCGCGAGGTTGCGCGCCGCAAGCTGGAGATCGTGCTTTACGGCATCGGCTACTGCGAGCCGCAGGTCGCCGAGTCCCAGAGCGAGTTCCTTGCGCTCGTAAAGCAGTGGGGTTTGCCGACGGTGGAGAAAATTTGGACCGCCAACGGCATCGACGAGGCGTGGAAGGCGGTGGGCCGGCTGGACAAGATGCGGCCCGATTTCGCCTACGGCACCGACGGCGCCGTGACCAAGCTCGATTCCTTCGGCCTGCGCCGGGCGGCCGGCAGCACGAGCAAGGCGCCGCGCTGGGCCATCGCCTACAAGTTCGAGCCCGAGCGGGCCGAGACGAAGATAAAATCAATCACCATCCAGGTGGGCCGCACCGGTGTGCTGACCCCGGTGGCGGAATTGGAACCCGTGATTCTTTCCGGCACGACGGTGCAGCGGGCCACGTTGCACAACCAGGACGAGATCGAACGGAAGGACATCCGGGTGGGTGACTATGTGCTCGTCGAGAAAGCCGGGGAGATCATTCCCGCCGTCATCGAGGTGAACACCAAGCGGCGTGCGCCGGAGTGCCAGCCTTACAAATTTCCCGCGCAGTGCCCCGAGTGCGGCACGAAGGTGATCCGGCTTGAGGGCGAGGTGGCGCTGCGCTGCCCGAACTACGACTGCCCAGTGCAGGTGCGCCGACGATTGAGCCATTTCGTTTCCAAGGCCTGCATGGACATCGACGGACTTGGGGTCGCGATGGTGGACGAACTCGTGACGAAGGGCTGGGTCAAAGGCCTGGCCGACATCTACGGGCTCAAGCGCGAGGACCTGCTGACCCTCGGCAAAAATGTTGAGAAATCCACCGACAACCTGCTGGCCGCCATCGAGGCGAGCAAGGAACGTGAGCTTTGGCGTGTCATCCATGGCCTGGGCATCCCGCACGTCGGGGTCGCCGCGGCGAAGGACCTGGCGGCGCACTTCCGCGACATCGGGAAACTGGCCGAGGCGACAACCGAGCACTTCATCGCCAACAAGGAGAGCGTCATCTCGGGCATTGGCGCAACGATGGCTGAAGCCATCACCGGCTTTTTCAAAGAGCCGCGCAACCGGGCCACGGTGGCGGCATTGTTGAAAGCCGGCGTCGAGCCGAAGGTGGCGGCGAAGACGGCGACGAGCGTCCTGTTTGCCGGGAAGACTTTTGTGCTGACGGGCACGCTGCCGACGATGTCGCGCGAGGAGGCCACGGCGATGATCGAGGCCGCCGGCGGCAAGGCCAGCGGGAGCGTCAGCAAGAAGACCAGCTATGTGCTGGCCGGCGCCGAGGCTGGTTCGAAGCTGGACAAGGCCAAGGAACTCGGCGTGCCGGTGATCACCGAGGCGGAATTCCGGCAGATGCTCGGAGGGTAGGGGCCGTTGCCCCCAACGGCCTTGGACCAACGCGAAGGACGGTTGAGGGCAACCGCCCCTACCGTGCCGATGATAGCCGTGCGGGGTGTCCGAAAAGTTCGCAGTGGGAAAGCGCGCGGTGCCGGCTATCCCTCGGCCAAGAGAAGGACCGGATCCAGATTTACAGGGCGATCGGCGGTTTTCTAGAGAAGAACCTCGGGCCCGGGGTGCCGTGATCAGGTAGAGCGCGGCCGCCGGACGCGTTTTCAGGATTCGCACATCGAACAACCCGTCCGGAGGCCGGGTTCCACCTTCGACCTAAGGCGTGATCGTCGGCTTCAGCTTGGGCATGCCGTTGTCCACGGAGAGCGGGCCGGTGCCGCTGACGGCGAACACGACCAGCAGGAAGAGGACGAGAGCCGAGAACTCCAGGGATTGCCCGCCGCTCATGAGGCCTTCGCCGCGATGGATGAACAGGGCGCCGGCGAGGATTGGTATCTGCACCCAGGCGGCGATGCGGGTGAGCAGGCCGACGGTGAGCATCAGGCCGCCCACCAGGTGCGCCAGCGAGATGTAGTGGAGCACGCCGACCGTCACGAGCCAGGGGAATTCCATCCGCTTGATCAGGTCCAGGATGAACTCGGCGCGGGTGTTGGTGATGATGAAGACACCACGGATGAAAAGGCCGAGCCCAAGATAGATGCGGATGCAATCGAGCCAGACCTTGGGGTGGGCTTCCGCCCAGTCGATGAACTGACGCAGCTTTTCCATGGGAACAACCTCCGGGGTAAGGGGTGAGCCTGTGAGCCAGCGGACGGGAATGTCCGCCGGGTGGCTGCAGGATACGCCGCCTCCGGGCCGGGTCAATGGCGGTTGTAGCGGCGGTCTGTGACCGCCGTCCGGCGGGTAGGGGCCGTTGCCCGCAACGGCCCTTCGAGCGCGCGAAAGGGCGGTTGAGGGCAACCGCCCTTACCGCAAGCCGCGGCCCAGCTGGAGGTGGACCCTCCAAATCTCCTCAGAATCCCTGCTTCTGCAGCTGCACCTGCAACTCGCGCTGGAAGGCCTGCACGTCGGCCGGGCTGGGCTGGTAGCCTTTCTGCGGGGTTTCGAGCATGAGGCGGCCCTGCTGGTCGAGGGCCCACTTGCCGCTGACGCCGTCGCTAAATGTTACACTGCCGCTGGCCATGAAGCCCGGGCGGACAATGCGGTCCAGGTCCACGGCCAGGCGGCCGGTGCCGGCTTGCTCCGGGGGAAGATCGTCCGCCAGAGCCTCGGGCGGCAGGTCGTCCTCCTCGATGGCGCCGGGCGCCAAGCCGACCTTTTCCTTCAACTTCTCGATGAGACCCTTTTTCTCCGGCGTGCGGGGAGGGGGCACTCCGCTTCCAACGGGCGTCGGAGTCTTGCTCACGTCGGAGGTGTCCACCTTGGGCGCCGGGTCCTTGAGCTCGAGGTTCAGGTCGTCGACCAGGAACCGGACATCGCGGTAGGTCATCGAGACCTTGAACTGCTCGGTGAGCTTCTTCTGGACGGCGGAGAGGTTGTCGCCGGCGGCGACCCAGCTGGCGACGGTCTGCTTTTGTTCAGCGGTAAGTGACATGGTAGGAAAAGTATTTGGCCACGGATAACACCGATGGTCACGGATAAGTAGTCAATCCGGGTAAAACGACAAGCTCCGGAGTGGTGAGGGGAGGGGCGGTTGCCATCAACCTAAAAACGGCAGTTGAAACGCGGAGGTCGCGCCCGTTCGACTTCACTCAGGGCGGCCTGAGCCTGCCGAATGGCCGGAGAACCCAGAGTGAAGATCGAGCAATGGTGCTCAGCTATCGGCGCACCCGCGAGGTGAAGGCTTTTCTCGGGATCAACCTGACCTAACTCTCTGTTTTTGCGTTTTTGGTGCTTTTTGGGCCATTCCTTCTGCGGAATTCAGGTGTGCGCCAATGAATACATCAACCACAGCAGTGAAAGTCTGCTCGACCGAATTAGACGATACGCGGTCGAAAGGATCGGTCACGGACGAGGGCCGCGAGGCTCCACCGGAAAGCACGACCGAATCCTGAACCAGTCAGCCGCAACGAACGTGAACCCCATCGTATGAGCTTCGAAAACGCATCAACCGACGAGCCGAGCCGATACCTAAACGGCGAAGGCTGCCAGGGCCGGGCAAGGACCAAGGGTGGAACCGGAAGTCCGCAATCGTTAGCGCCCGGTCAACGCGTCGGCGGAGTCAGCGGGGGCGGCGGGTTGGGCAGGGGAGATGGGATAAGTTGGGAGACCTGCCATCGCGTGGCTGCGCTGGGAGCAGCTGCCACTGCCGGCTCAAGTCTGACTTCGTCGGACAAGGCCGTGCGGGCGGGGGCAGGAGTCGGAGACCTCCATCGTAGCGTTGAGGTGCGGGACAGCATAACCCGCGCGGAGCGAAGGGAGGGCACTTATGCCAACGCGCACCAGCGCAGCGCAGGACCTGAAAACCAAGACGATGGCCGGGGGGATAACCTCTGGATAAAAACGTCACTCAAGGTTCGGAAGCTGCAACGGGCGCTCTATCGGAAAGCAAAGGCGGAACCGCGCTGGCGGTTCGATAGTCTGTATGGAGAACTGCTCCGCGAGGATCTACTCGTGGATGCACTGGATGCGGTGATGAAGAATGACGGGGTGGCCGGAGTCGATGGGTTTGAGATCGAGCTACGCAAGGAGGATGCGACGGTGCGGGCCAAGTGGCTTGGCGCCCTCGCCGGTCCTGCGCGTTTATATCTGGAAAGACGCGGCCAAAACCAAACGCCGTCCGCTCGGCATCCCCACGGTCAAGGACCGGGTGGTGCAGAGCGCGATGGCGATTCTGTTGCAACCGATCATGGAGGCAGACTTCCACGATCACTCCTACGCCTACCGGCCCCGCCGGAATACCAAACAGGCGATGGACACGATCAAGGAAGCGCTGCTGAGCGGTCGCACGGAAGTGGTGGATGCGGACCTGTCGAGTTACTTCGACACGATCCCGCACCCTGAGCTCATGCGCCGCGTG
>Ga0163150_10002707_pt1 | contig 26470 bp, 24 predicted proteins | sample OliLakLV19P2IB_FD_148628 | JGI IMG/M metagenome (GOLD analysis project Ga0163150, IMG submission 148628) | Freshwater microbial mat bacterial communities from Lake Vanda, McMurdo Dry Valleys, Antarctica - Oligotrophic Lake LV.19.P2.IB | ecosystem: Environmental > Aquatic > Freshwater > Lake >...
CGGTTCCCCCGGTTCCCCCGGTTCCCCCAGCGGCTCGGGCGCTTCGGGTGCAGCTGCTCCGGCCGCACCCGGTTCGACTGCCGAGAAGCGCGGCTTGGTCTGTCGGCAGTGCGGATGCCAGCACTTTCGAGTCGTGTACTTGAAGCGCCTGCCTAACGGCGTGCTGATGCGCCGGCGCGAGTGTCGGTACTGCGGCAGACGCGTGAGTACCCGCGAGCAGATGGCATGAGAGCGCGCGGGCCGGCGGGCCGGTGGACCAGGAGCCCGGGCGGATGATTCGATCTATCGAATGAAGAGGTGCCCGATCGACGCGCAATTTCCCAAATCGTCCGCTCCTGTGTCGGTACGTGTTGTATGACGCGGCAACTTCCTCCCACCGCCGATGCGAGCCACCTGGCTCTTGAGTTGCGACTGGTGCGTGCCTCCGACAAGGACGACGCGCTTCAGGAAGCTTGGGTTGCGCACCTGGAGGGTCGCAATCCTGCTCGTGCGGTCAACACATTTGCACAGCGTGAACTGCGCCGCCGTCGCCGGGAAATGGCCAAGTCCGACATGCAACTCGCGTGACACCCCTCACCAGGAGACCTCTCATGCCCGCAACCGTTGCCAATTTCGACATCGCCGGCGCCGCCGACCGCATCGTCACCTTCGCCGATGAACTCATCGCTTCGCAGTCGAGCAAGCAGGCGGAGTTCAACGTCCACGACCGCAACCGCGCCACCTCGTACCTGGAGCGCCTCGAGGGCTACGTGGAGGTGATCGCCAAGCCCGCCAACCCGCTCGACCTGCCCAAGACCCACCCGACCTCCTACCCCGTGGCTGAGTTCCCCGGCGACGAGGAGGTGAACACCATCGAGAACGCCGAGGTGCGCGACCTGGTGCGCCGCTTCAAGGCCGGCTACGTCGAGCTGGTGAACAGCCAGAGCAAGGACCGCGCCAGCGGAATCTTCGAGAAGGACAAGGAGCGGCTGCTCGCGCTGACCGAGAACGCCAAGGGCATCATCGCCTTCGGCGCGGCGTCGGTCGATCTGCCTGAGAACCCGAGCGACGTGCCCGCCGTGGGCGCGAAGAAGTAAGCCACGGATTGTGGACCTGAGCGGCCGGGCATCCTGAATGGGAGTGCCCGGCCGCTCGAATCGCCGACCAGCCACCCGCCACTCATCGAACACAACACTCATGGCTGACGACACTCTTAAAGACGCGATCGAAGAGAACGCCAAAGGGCCCAAGCGCGCCAAGGGCGACAGCGGCGAGATGGAGCAGCACTCGCTGCAGGACCAGATCGCCGCCGACCGCTACCTGGCGACCAAGGATGCCGCCAAGCGCAAAGGCCTGCCGTTCCGCACGACCAAGCTCGTGCCCCCCGGAACAGCCTGACCCAGATCACACGAATCGCCGCACTCACTTTCACAAGGGACACGGATGTTCCATTGGCTGCGACAACTCGTTTCGATGGCCCGGCGTGATGAGCACGGACGCGATTCACGCCGGGCCATCGACCGCGCGGCAACAGGGGTGCATGAAGCCTCGATTCGCGCGAAGTATGACGCGGCGCAGACGAATGATGAGAACCGCCGGCACTGGGCCAACGCCGACGGCCTCAGTGCCGACGCCGCCGCCAGTTCCGACGTTCGCCGCACTCTCCGCAACCGGGCCCGCTACGAAGTCGCCAACAACAGCTACGCACGCGGCATCGTGTTGACGCTGGCCAACGACACCATCGGCACCGGTCCCCGGCTGCAGATGCTCACCACCGACGACGAAGCCAACAACCTCATCGAGCGCGAGTTCATGCGCTGGGCCCGGGCGGTCAATCTCGCCGGCGTGCTGCGCACGATGCGAATGGCTCGGGCCGAGTCCGGCGAGGTGTTCTCGATTCTGCACACGAATCCTGCGGTGGACTCGCCGGTGCAGCTTGATCTGCGGCTTGTTGAGGCCGACCAGGTGGCCACGCCGCACATCTCGTTCCGCGATGATCGCATGGTCGATGGCATCGTCTTCGACGGGGCTGGCAATCCCGCCGAATACCACGTTCTCCGCAAGCATCCCGGCGACGCCGGGTCGTGGGCGCCTGTTCTCAATGCGTTCGATCCGGTGCCCGCGGACCTAGTCATTCACCTGTTCCGCTGCGAACGGCCAGGGCAGAGTCGTGGTGTCCCTGAGCTGACTCCCGCGTTGCCGCTCTTTGCTCTGCTGCGGCGCTACCGCCTGGCGGTGTTGACGGCGGCGGAGACCGCCGCGAACTTTGCGCTGCCGATCTACACCGATGTGCCCGCCGGCGGCGAAGCCGATCCGCTCGAGCCGATGGATGTGTTCGAGATGGAGCGCGGCCTGGGCATGGTATTGCCGCAGGGCTGGAAGCCGGCGCAGATCAAGGCCGAGCATCCCAGCACGAACCACGTTGAGTTCATCGAGTCGGTGCTGGCCGAAATCGCCCGCTGCCTGAACATGCCGTTCAACGTCGCGGCGGGTGATTCGTCGGGCTACAACTACGCTTCTGGTCGCCTTGATCACCAGACCTATTACAAGGCGATCCGCGTCGATCAGGCGCACATCGCACAGGTCGTCCTCGATCGCATTCTCAAAGCGTGGATCGACGAGGCGGTTCTCATCGAAGGCTATCTGCCGCAGTGGATGCGTTCGCGCGATCGAATGTCTCTCGACCATCAGTGGTTTTGGGATGGCTTTGAACATGTCGATCCGCTCAAGGAAGCCAACGCCCAGGCCACGCGGCTTTCGAGCCACACCACCACACTCGCCATCGAATACGCCAAGCAAGGCCGCGATTGGGAAACCGAACTTCGGCAACGCTCCCGCGAGAAGGCGCTGATGCAGGAGCTTCGACTCAACGACCCAGTCGCCGCGCCAGCGCCGGCACCGGCACCTGATCCCTCCACCGCCCGCGATGAAGACGACGACGAAGTCGCCGTCGAGGAGGCCGCATGACCACAACCCTGCAATCCAGTGTGAACGCTCAGGTACCGGCAAGCCTGTCGCTTGTGTGTGCGACCGTTTCACTGAATGTCCAAGCAGCCGCCCCCGGTGCCGCCCCGGCCGACGGCAAGGCCGGCGAAGCCGAAGTCCTGCCCAGGTTCTCCATGGTTGCCTACACCGGCGACGCTATGCGAGTCGATGGCTGGCGGAATCCCGTCGTCGTGGACCTCGAAGGCATGGCCATCCCGTCGCAGCGCCGCCCGATCCGGTTCGGGCACAGCATGCACGCGGGTGTTGGGCACACCGAGCGCATCGCCGTCGAAGGCGGCAAGCTCATTGCCGAGGGACTCGTGTCGCGCGACACACCCGCCGCCAAGGAGATCGTCGTCAGCGGCAAACGCGGGTTCCCCTGGCAGGCATCCATCGGCACGGTCGTCCACGAAGTCGAACACGTCAAGGCCGGCAAGTACGCCCAAGTCAACGGCCGGCGTTTCGAGGGGCCTGTGTACGTGGCCCGCAAGACCACACTCGGAGAGATCAGCTTCGTCGACCTCGGGGCCGACGGCAACACCACCGCCAACATCGCCGCCGCCGGAGCTTCCGGGGGCAAGGAGTCCATCATCATGCCCGACACCATCACATCCAACAGCAACGTCCAGAACCAGGGAACCATCACGGTGGACCCGTCGGCAGGCTCGATCAATGCCGCCGCGAACCAGGGAACTGTTTCTGGTTCCATGCCGGGGGGCATGCCGGGGGCCGATGAACTGGATCAGATCATCGCGCAGTCCCGCGCCGAGCACGATCGCCGCACCCGCGTGGCCCAGATGACGGCAAAGACCGTGATCGAGCGGCCGGAACTGGCTGACGACATGGAGCGGCTGTGCAAGCAGGCGCTCGACGCCAAGTGGGACGTGCAGCGCTATGAACTGGAGGTGCTGCGCCTCTCCCGCCGGGCGCCGGCCACGCTCATTCGCCAGCGCGTGGGCAGCGACGCCCAGGTGATCGAAGCCGCGCTGTGCCTCACCGGCGGACTCGAGGACGTGGAGAAGCAGTACACCGAGCCGGTGCTCCAGGCCGCCAGCCAGCGGTTTCGTAACGGTCTTGGGTTAGGTGATCTGCTGGTGCTGTTCGCTCAGGCCAACGGCTACCACGGCGTGGGCCGCTCCAACATCCAAGACCTGCTGCGCTTCGCGTTCGCCCCCGGAGGCGGCCAGCACACGATCGAGGCGGCCGGGGGCGGCCCCAGCACGATGAGCCTGCCGGGCATTCTGTCGAACGTGGCCAACAAGTTCCTCCGCGCCGGCTTTGAGGCGGTGGAAGCGACGTGGCGCGAGATCGCGGCCGTGCGCCCTGTCCGCGACTTCAAGCAGATCTCCAGCTACAGCCTGACCGGTGGTTTTCAGTATGAGGAAGTGGCGCCCGGCGGCGAACTGAAGCACGCGACCGCCGGCGAGACCAGTTACACCAACCAGGCCCGCACCTACGGCCGCATGTTCTCCATCGACCGCCGCGACATCATCAACGATGACCTCGAAGCCCTCACCGCCGTGCCGCGACGGTTGGGTCGCGGTGCGGCCCTGAAACTCAACGAGGTCTTCTGGTCCACGTTCCTGGCGAACACCGCGTTCTTCGCGGCGGGCAACGCCAACTACGCCGAAGGCGCCGACACCGCGATCGGCATCGACGGACTGACGGCCGCCGAGCTTCTCTTCCTCAACCAGACCGATCCCGATGGCCATCCGTTGGGTGCCACGCCGGTCATTCTGCTGGTGCCCAACGCGCTACTGGTCAAGGCGTCGCAGTTGATGAACTCGACCGAGCTGCGCGACACGACCGCGAATACCAAGACGCTCATCAGCAACCCGCACGCTGGCAAGTTCAAGGTGGTGCGCTCCAGCTACCTGTCCAACGCGACCTACGCAGGCGCATCGGCCAAGGCGTGGTACCTGCTGGCCGACCCCAACGACATGCCGGTCATCGAGGTCGCATTCCTCAATGGCCAGGAGCGTCCGACCGTCGAAAACGCCGACGCGGATTTCAGCCAGCTCGGAATCCAAATGAGGGGCTACCACGACTTCGGCTGCGCTCTTCAAGAGCCGCGCGGCGGCGTGAAAATGAAGGGTGAAGTGTAAATAAAAAGCCCCGGCACGGCTTACGCACGTGCCGGGTTCACCTACTCCGTCCTCCACAAGGATCGACAACGCAACAGGAGCACTTCAATGCCTACGGCAACCTTCATCCAAGATGGCATCAACATCGACTACACGCCGGCCGCCGGGGGCGCCAATGTGGCTGCCGGTGACGTGGTCGTCCTCGCCGATCTGATCGGCATCGCGCGGCTGGACATCAGCGCCGGCAAGTTCGGCGCGCTGGCCGTGCGCGGCGTCTTCGAGCTGCCCAAGGCAACTGGCGCCGGCACCGACATTCCCAATGGCACCAAGGTGTACTGGGATGCGGCGCTCAAGCAGGTCACCACGATCAGCGGCGGTTCTGGCGGATCGGGCAGCGGCTCTGGTGGTTCGGGCTCAGGCCGGCTGCTGATCGGCAAGGCTGTGCGTGCCGCCGGCACGACGGACAACAAAATCCGCGTGATGCTCACGCCGTGAGAAAGCCGCCATGCCTGACCTGCTCCAAAAAGGCTCGGACTGGTTGGAAGTCCAGCGCACCAAGCACGCCACACGGGCGGTTGTGTACCAGCGTGGTGCCCCGGGAGTTGGTGCATCGGTCGAGGTCCAAGCCACTATCGGCAAGACCGAGTTCGATGTGGACAACGGTGCAGGTGTCCTACTGCGGGTCGAATCGCGCGATTACCTGATTCTGACCGCCGACCTGGTGCTCGATGGCGAGCAAACGGTGCCGAAGCAGGGCGACACGATCCGCGAGTCCGTGGGCGAGGTGGTGATGGTGTACGAAGTCACGGGCCCTGCCCCCGGTGGTGCGCCGCACTTTCGATTCAGCGATCCGTATCGCAAGACGCTGCGGATTCACACGAAGTTCATCAGTCAGGAGCCACTGTGATGGAAATGAACATCCTCGAACCTGTCGTTCAGTACGGTTTCCTCGGCTTCGCCGTCGTGCTGCTGGGCGTGGTGATCTGGCTGATCCAGAAGCTGCTGACCGTGCTGGACCAGACCAATAGGGTCATCGCCGCCAACACGGAGGCGATTGAAGATCTGGCAAATGTGACGGAGGAATTGGTCCGGGCCAACCGGTCCCTGCACGAGAAGGTCATCACCCGGCCGTGCATAGTCGCCCAGGAGTAAGCCATGCCCGCGACCTCAACGCTCGTGCAGATTGCTGACGCGGTGGCCACGGAACTCAACGGCGCGACGCTGTCGCAGCCGTTCACGGCCCAGCGCTTCTACCTGCCGGTGTTCGACCTGGGCGAGATGAAGGACCTGCACGTGTCGGTAGTTCCCAAGGGCGTGGCCGTGCAGCCCGCGGGCCGAACGCTCTTGCAGCACGACTTCAGCATCGACGTCGCCGTGCAGAAGAAAGCGCCCCCGGAAGCTACGGACACGATCGACGGCTTGATGATGCTGGTCGAGGAAATCGCTGCGTTCTTTCGGTTGCGTTCGTTGACAACGTTTCCCGCGGGCACCTGGATTAGGACGGAACACGCTCCGGTCTACTCACCCGAGCACATGGAGCAGTACCGACAGTTCACCAGCGTGATCACGCTGACGTTCCGCGTGATCCAGTAAGGAGCCATCGCCATGAGCATAAAACTCGGCATGCAAGCCAAGCTTTACCGCAACAGCGGCAGCTACGGCACGCCCACCTGGGTGGAGGTCGGCAACGTCAAGGATTTAACCTTGAACCTCGAGGCCGGTGAAGCGGATGTGACCACACGCTCCAACAGCGGCTGGCGCGCTACCGTCGCCACACTCAAAGACGGCTCGATCGAGTTCGAGATGGTGTGGGACACGACCGACCCCAACTTCACCGCGATTCAGCAGGGTTTCTTCAACAACACGCCCGTCGAGTTCGCGGTGATGGACGGGGCGATTGCCACGGCGGGCAGCCAGGGGCTAAGGGCCACGATGTCCATCACCAACTTCAGCCGCAGCGAAGCGCTAGAAGAGGCCATCATGGTCAGCGTCACCGCCAAGCCGACCTACGCCGCCAACGGGCCATCGTGGATGACCGTTGCGTAAGCAGAGTCACGAAGGCACGCAGGCACCGAGGCACGAAGGGTTCCATCAACGAGGGCTTGATTCATGAAGACATTCCGCGACACCGCTGACCGCGAATGGAACGTCGAGATCAACGTCACGGCGCTCAAGCGTGTGAAAGACCTGGCCGGCGTCGACCTCACCGCCCTGATCCGACCGAACGACCCGACGTTCAAGAACCTGTCGACCGACATGTTCCAGTTGTTCGACGTGCTCATCGCGCTGGTGAAACCGCAGCTCGAGCAGCGGCAGATCAGCGCCGACGTTTTCGGCCAGTCGCTCGATGAAAACTCGGTGGAGGCGGCGGTCGCGGCGCTGCTGGAGGGTGTGATCGATTTTTTCCAGGCCGACAAGAGGGCGATCCTGCGGCGGGCCCTCTTGAAGGTGACGGCGGCCGCGGGCAAAGTTCACCGCCAGAACCTGGAAACAGCGGCTCAGCGCGTGGAGAGCGCGGAGTTCGAGCAGATCATCGAGAGTGCGATGTCTGGCAGCTCATCTACCGGCTCGCCGGAATCCTCGGCATCGATCCCGGCCCGTTGACGCTTCGCGAGCTGGTGGCGATGGCCGAGTCGCGCACGAGGGAATCGTGGTCGCACACGTCGGCGCTGCTGGCGCTACTCGCCAATGTCCACCGCGATCCGAAGAAGCATCGCGTCTACAAGCCCGCCGACTTCGATCCAACTCGCTCGCGCACCCGCCCACGGAATACGCCGCACAAAACTCGCCGCAACGAAGGCCTTCCCCAAGTGGGCATCGAAGTCCTCAAGCAGGTGTTCGTTGATCGGCAACCCTCAACCTCTTACGGAAAGGAATCGTCATGAAGTCATGGAAGACCACGCTCGCTGGCGTCGCGGCCATCATCGCCGCCATCGCCCTGGCCATTGCTCACCAGTTCGATGCAGACGCCAACACCGCAGCCGACTGGGGCACGGTTGCCGCTGCCGTCGCTGCCGGCGTCGGGCTGCTTTTTGCTCGCGACAACGGCGTCAGCAGCGAAGACGCAGGCATCAAGCCGCGCAAGTGACGGTGCTGCTGCGCCCAAGACCCCAAACCCAAAACCTAATACCCGGTGCTTTATGTGGCAAAAGCTGATCGTCGCCATCGTCATGGGCCTGCTTTCCTGGCTGGAGAAACAACATGGCAAGTCTAAAACCGCTGTGGACGCTGATCGCCGCGCTGACGCTCTTGCTCGCATTGGCGAGCGTGTGCGCCTGTGGCAGGACAGTGCTTCTGCCGGACGACAGCCCCCTGAGGGTGGGACCGGGAACGACGGGCAAGGCGTACCAACTGATCGAGGGTGAGTGGCGCGTTACCGAGCGTGCCATCGATTATCCCGAAGGCTGGTACGTCATCCCGCCGCGCTTCGTGAAACCCGGCGAACTGACCAAATGAATCTGGTGCGGCGAGGGGTGGTCCCCAGGCGGGTCCCATACATCCGCTCACGCGGGTTCGATTCCCGCCGCCGCTACTTCTCCCGGAATCAGGCCATGATCGACATGCGGATCAAATCGATGTTCTTCGACCGCCAGAAGGTCATCCGCGCCACGGACAAGGCGTCCCGTGCGGCGCTGTCGAAGGCCGGGGCTTTCATCCGTCAGTCGGCGCGCACCAGCATCCGCCCGCGGAAGGGTGTTTCACCGCCTGGCAGTCCGCCTTACTCACACACCGGCAATCTGCGCCGTCGCATCCTGTTCGGATACGACGCATCGTCGAAGTCCGTGGTCGTCGGCCCGCTGCGATTCAAGCAAGGCGAAGCGCCACCGCTGCTCGAATTTGGAGGCAGAGCCAAGCGCATCACGCGCAAGGGCAAGAAAGTGACCGCCGTCTACCGTCCGAGGCCCTTCATGGGTCCGGCGCTGGAACGCGAAGCACCCAAACTTCCTCCCATGTGGTCCAACTCAGTCAAATCGGAGACCTGATTCATGGCCGCCAGTGGCAGTTCATCCGGAGTCCGCGCCGGCCGCGCGTACGTCGAGCTGAACGTCAGCGACAAGCTGACCAAGGGGCTGCGTGCTGCGCAAAAGAAACTGCAGGCGTTCGGCGAGGGCGTCCGCGCCTTGGGCATGAAGTTCATTACGTTCGGCGGTGCTGTGGTCGCGGGCTTGGCGGCGACGACGAAGGTCTTCGCCAGCATGGGCGACCACCTGGCGAAGATGTCCGCCCGCACCGGCATCTCCGTCGAGGCGCTGTCAGAGTTGGGCTACGCCGCCGACCAGTCCGGCACCGATCTGGACACGCTCGAAGCTTCACTCCGCAAGATGCAGAAGACGATCGTCGACGCCGCCACGGGTTCGAAGGGGGCAATCGACGCGCTGGCGATGCTCGGCCTGACGGTCGAAGACCTGAACAGCCTGTCGCCGGAACAGCAGTTCAAGCTCATCGCCGATCGGCTGTCGAAGATCAGCAACCCCACGGTCAAGGCGGCGGCGGCGCTGGAATTGTTCGGCCGCTCGGGCACGGCTCTGCTGCCCATGCTCAGTAACGGCGCTGCCGGGATCGAGGAACTGCAGGAACAGGCGCGGAAGCTCGGGCTGACCGTCTCCGGCGAGGACGCCCGCGCCGCCGAAGTATTCGGCGACCGGCTCGACGACCTGTGGAAGGTCATCAAGCGCGGCGTGTTCACCATCGGCTCGGCGCTGGTTCCCTTGCTGCAAAGCACGGCGGAATGGATCACCGCCGTGGTGGTGCGCGTGTCGGCCTGGCTGCGGCAGAACCGCGAGCTGGTTGTCACCGTGTTCAAGGTTGCCGCCGGTATGGTCGCGGCTGGGGCGGCGCTGGTGGCGCTGGGCGCGGCGGCATCGGCGCTCGGCTCGGTCTTCGGCGGCGTGGCGGCTTTGATTACCGGCGTCGGCGCGGCGCTGGGTGTGTTCGGCTCGATACTCGCGGCGCTGCTGACGCCGATCGGCATGGTGATCACCGGCCTGATCGCTTTGGCCGGCTACTTCTTGTGGGCGACCGAGGCCGGGGCCAATGCGCTGTCTTGGCTCGGCGGCAAGTTCGAGGGGCTGCGCGACACCGCCGTCGCCGCCTGGCAGGGCATTGGTGACGCGCTCGCCGCCGGCGACATCGGCCTGGCGGCGAAGATTCTCTGGCTCACCCTCAAGATGGAGTTCCAGAAGGGCATCGCCACGCTGCAATCCGCGTGGCTCGCCTTCAAGCACTTCTTCATCGACATCGGGCAGAAGGCATTCTTCGGCCTGCTCGCCGCCAGCGAGATCGCCTGGCACCTGCTTCAGGTCGGCTGGATCGAGACCGTAGCCTTCTTCAAGAACCTGTGGCACAGTTTCACCGCGTTCATCTCCAAGACCTGGACGAGCGTCGTCGGTTGGGTGGAGCGCCGCATCCATGATGTGCATGGCCTCGTCGACAGCGACTTCGATGCGGAGGAGGCAAAGAAGATCTCCGTCGCCAACGAGGAAGCCGACGTCCGGGATATTGAAAACGAGCGCGACGCCGCGATCAATCGGGTGGAGAACGAGCGCCAGCAGAAGCGCAACCAAGAGAAGGCGATCCACGAACGTGAGATGGGCGCGATCGGCAAGGAGTATGAGGATGCTCGCAAGGGCCTCGACACCGAGGCCGAGAAGCAGCGGGCTGAATCGGAAGCGTCGCTCACCGACGCGCGGAAGGAATGGCAGGATGCCCTCAACGAGGCGGCGCAGAAGCGGCAACAGAAGGAAGCGGAGGATGCTGCTGCCCCCAAGGCCGGCGCGAGGCCCGAAGTCGATCAGTTCCAGTTCGAAGGATTGGAGGAATCGCTGCGCAACGTGGAGCGCACCATCGACGTGCGCGGCACATTCAACCCCGCCGCGATCCTCGGACTCCAGACCGATGACTCCACCGCCGAGCGTGCCGCCGATGCCGCCGAGGAAACCGCCAAGAACACCAAGCGTCTCGTGGACGAGGTGCGCCGTAACGCGCTCGTCTTTGTTGCACCTTAACCCCGTATAGGAGCTTCCGGGGGTGCCCGTCACCGTCCTGGAAAAGTTCGAATCCCGCGCCGGCGATCGCAAGTCGATCGACCTCATCTATTCCATCACCGGCACCGGCAGCGACGCCACGGCCCGGACGGAGATGCTCTCCACCGCGCCGGGGTTCCATGATGGATTGAAACGTCTCGATGAGAGCGCCCATGTCGAGCCGGTCGGCAACAGCCTCTGGCAAGGCACGGTCCGATACGAGAAGCAGGAATCGACGCCTTCCTCGGTCGGTGAATCCAGCTTCACCTTCGACACCGGCGGCGGCACGCAGCACATCACCCAGAGCCTGGCCACGATCGGCAGTTACGCACCCGCAGGAAGCACAGCCCCCAACTTCAAAGGCGCGATCGGCGTCACGCACGACAGCGTCGAGGGCGTGGACATCACCGTGCCGGTCTACACCTTCACCGAGACGCACATCATCGCGGCGTCGGCGGTCGACAACGCCTACAAGGGCAATCTGTTCCGCCTCACGGGCAGAGTGAACAACGGCGGGTTCAAAGGCACGGCGGCGGGCGAGTGTCTGTTCCTCGGCGCGGCGGGCTCGAAGCGCGGTACCGACGATTGGGAGATCACCTTCCGTTTCGCCGCCAGCCCGAATCGCACAGGCCTCACCGTGGGCGACATCACCGTCGCCAGCAAGAAGGGATGGGAATACCTCTGGGTGCGCTACGCCGACGCGGAGGATGCCGGGGCCAAGATGCTCATCAAGCAGCCCGTCGCTGCCTACGTCGAGAAGGTGTACGAGGAAGACAACTTCGCGCTGCTGGGAATCGGAACCTGAACGATGGCTGATCCACTCCGCAAAGTGAGTGTTGGCGACCCGCTGGCGATCCCGGCGTCGACGTTCAATTCCTTCATCGATGCCGCCCGCGACTTCCGCGCCCGCCAGTCGAGCGCCACGAGCGACTCGCTGCAATCGTTCCGCCAGGCGGGGATCGTGCCGATCAAGAACGGCTCGGCGGAAGACCGCAACAGATTCGACGTGCTGGGGATCAGCGCGCCGCTGTTCACGCCCACCGACAACGCCGCCGAGTTCAAGAACCGCGTGGCGATCACCGGCGTCAAGCCAACCACCGCCCACCTCGGCAACTTCGCCATTCTGCTCGAACCCATGAAGGACGGGGCCATTGCCCGCGCCTGCGTGTCCGGCGTCTGCCCGGCGCGTATCTACATAGAAGAGGACTGGCACCAGTACGCGGATGTCGAGGATGACCAGCCCGCGCATCTCAAGAGCCGACCTTCCGGCGGTGCCCAAATCCTGTGGAAGGAGAGCGGCGCTGGCGCTGAGAAAATGGCGATCGTCCGGGTGGGCACGCCTTCGGCCGATCTCTTCGTCGTTCTGGTGCAGAACGACGGCGGTGTGGCCGGCGACGACGAGACCGACTGCAGTTTCACCTACTCCATCTTCCGGCTCGACGACACGGAACTCACGAATCCGCTGGCCGAGACGCTCACGCCCAAGCGCAAGCGTCTGCCGTTGACCACCTACATCGCCGCGCCGGACTCCACCTGGGGCCTGGCAACCTTCAAAGCCGAGACGTGGTCGCTGCTCGACGTTTACGAGGAACTGCCCGACACCTCGGTCTGCGAGTCGGAGTGAAATATGGCGACGATGGGCCTGGCAATCCGAGACGGCAAGCTGCTCCGCGAGGGCGGCAAGCTCAACATCGCCGACAAGTCGGCGGGCTGTTCCGCGTGCTGCGAGACCGGCGTCTGCTTTGACTGTCAACACTGCTCCGGTTGCGATGAGGAGAACAGGCCGGGATGCCCGACGGCGTCGTGCTGCACGCCCAACCGCATCTCGGCGATGGTCTCCGGCGTGCAATCCTTCGACGGCGTGTGCATCAACGGCAACGATGGCCTCTCCCGCCGCGTCAATGGTGCGCCCGATCCCAACCGCACTGTCATCCTCGTGCAGACCGCCGACCCGTGCCTCTGGCGGGCCACGGTGCCCAACTCCGGGACGCTCTCCATCTGGACCGCGCCCGGATGCAACGGCAACCCCGTCGCGTCAATCACCATGAACGGGCCGCTGACCTACGAGCTGCGCCGCACGGCGACGCAGTGGCAGTGGGCTGTGTTCATCAACGATGTCAGCGGCCTGTCCTACGTCGGCAGCATGATGAACTGCACCGGCGCGCAGCCGCACACCGCGCCGATCGCCGTCGTTGCGGATGCCATGAACTGCAAGGTGATCGCCGACATTCAGCACCTGAACCGCGCCGCGTGTTACGAGTTCTTCACCCCCGGAAACTCGATCCAAGGTTCCGGGGGCTCCACGACATTCGAGGCGTGCCCATGAAGTTCACGGACTCGAAACATTGCGCCTCGCGCCGGCACTGCCCCGCCTGCCGATCATCGCGGACGTTTCGGCTCTCGCTCGCTGAGGCGTTCGAACTGCCGGAGGGCGGCGTGGACTTTGCCTGTCCGCATGGCCAGGGCGAGGCGGCAGCGGAAGAAACCCCGGCACCGCTCGTGCCGCCCCCGGTGCGCTGCGGCTGCGCGAAGCGAAACGCGCGGCGCGGTCTGGGCGACATGGTCGCCGCCGCGACCACGGCAATTGGCATCAAACGTTGCGGGGGATGCGAGCGCCGCCAGGTGCGCTTGAACCACTTCGGCTGCGTGATCAACCGCTGGCTGCACCGCATCGTCAACTGGCTTGTGCCTTGTTCTGCGTCCGCATCGACTTCCCCGCGCTCGGAGAACTGATCATGAGTACCCATCGTGCCCTGACACCATCCACGTCTATCGACGAAGTGAAATCGCTGTTCGCGCAGCCTCCGGGGGCGGGTGAATGGCCCAACGGCTGGGCGGGCTTCCCCAACGTGCAGGAGGCGTTCCGCCAGATGTTCGACGCGGCGGCGGCTCACCTGCCGCAGCCCCCGGAGTTCCCCGTCGAGCGCGGCATCGTCATCGCCTCCGGCGGCTGGCGCTTCTTCCCTTCGCTGTATGTGACGGTGAGTGTGATCCGGCGCGTTGGCTGCACGCTTCCGATCCAGGTCTGGTACCTCGGCGATCGCGGCGAATGCGATCATCGGATGCAGCAGGCACTGGCACGGTTCGACGTGGGCTGGATCGACGCGAACGCCTTCGCGCGAGACCACGGCCATCATCGCCGCATCCTCGGCGGCTGGGAACTGAAACCCTTCGCGGCGGCGTACTGCCCGTTCCGCGAGGTCATCTATATGGATGCGGACTCGTACCCGGTCTACAACCCCGAAACCTTCATGGCGACGGAGGAATACCAGCGCGTGGGCGCTGCGTTCTGGCCGGATCAGGGTAAGCTCGAATCCGGCCAGTGGGCGACGTTCGGCTTGCCGCATCACGACGAACCGGCGTGGGAGACCGGTCAGTTCATCATCGACAAGGCCCGGCACTGGGCACCGCTTGCGCTGACGATCTGGCTTAACGATCACAGCGATTACGTCTACCGTCACGTCTACGGCGACAAGGACACGTTCCACTTCGCTTGGCGGAAACTCGGTCACGAGGCGTGCATCCCAACACGCGAGCCAGGCTGGGAGCAGATCGCCTTCGTGCAGAAGGACTTCACCGGTGCGCCGCTGTTCATCCACCGCACCCGCGACAAGTTCCGCTGGACCGGTGAGATGGACGGCATGGGCGTGCCGCGCCACTACATGACCGAGCAGTGGCATCCCACGACGCAGTTCCTGCCGCGCCTGCCGCACGAGCAGTTCTGCCACGACGCCCTGCGCGAGTCGGACGAACTACTGCGGCCGCAGCTGCATTTCGCCTTCCGCCCGGACACATGGGACCGAGATATTTGGCAACCCGTCGTCCTTGGCAACGAGTACCGCCTGCCGCCGCGCTTCGAGCCGACTGACGTGATCGTGGACGTGGGCGGGCACATCGGCGCCTTCGCTCACGCCTGCCTCATGCGTGGCGCGGGCAAGGTCATCACCTGCGAGCCGCACCCGGAGAACCTCGCGCTGCTGCACCGCAACCTCGCCCGCTACGGCGACCGGGTTGAGATCATCCCCGCCGCCGTCTGGCCCGCGGGCGAGCCGGCCTTCATCTCGCCAGCGGAGGACGATCCGCACAACACCGGAGGCGGCACCGTGTGCCGAGGGCGGGGGCTGCAGGTAAACACGATCACTCTGGCAGAAGTACTTGCTCGCGCTGGCGGACCGGTTCGCCTGCTGAAACTCGACTGTGAGGGCGCGGAGTATGCGATTCTCGACGGGACCGTTCTGTCGCAGGTGCAGCAGATTTGCGGCGAAGCGCATGACGTGGAGGTGCGAGGCAGGCACCGCACTGTGAACGATATCATCGAGACAATTCCAGCGCATTTCCAAGTCGATCAAATAAAGAATGGCCCCACAACGTGGTTGTTCTATGCGAGATCGGAAATCAAATGGGAGAGGGCGTGGCAGGCGACCGTGCGCCTTAAAGCGCCACAATTTCCTTGACTCTCGCCGCGCCCTGACGCGCCGTTCCCATCGAGACGCCCATCAACTCCTCGAATTCGCTGTTGAGGACGCCCGGCACACCGACCGGCGGGCGGTCATAGGTGCCGACCGCGTAAACGATGCCCGCCGCCCAACCTTCGACTTTGCCCGTGAGCGGTTTCTCGCTGGCGTGGAGCAATCGCAATGCCTTGTGTGCTCGCTTCTCCATCGTGGCGTCGGGATAGGCCAAGAAGAACCGATCCAATAGCTTTTGGCAGGCCCTTTCAAACTCAGTCGAAATCGCGTTCATGATCGTACTCCAAGAATGGCTCACATTATGGCTGGCACTTGTGCAATCTGGACTGGTATTGCTGCGCAATTTGGTCAACGCTGGAGCAGGCGCTTGATCGCCGCCTATGGGGTGTGCTACCAGTTGATGGCGCTCGTCAGGTCAATCAGTGGTCAAGAGAATGCGCATTGTGCTCCGATGTCGGATCAGTATCATTGTTTGGGACATGGTGTTCCAGAATGGGGATGACGGGTGAGCGCACCTTTTATTGCAATCGCAACGCGCATCATGGAGGTATCGATTGCCTACAAATGGAAAACGCGCTGATGGCATCTTGCGAGCTTGCTTTCGAGCTACGCTTGGTCGTCAGTGCGCCCGCAACGTATTAAGTCAATCCGTTGCTTACTTATTGCATCAGGCACTCCGATGGCCTCAATCTCTTGGCAGGCTCCTTGTGGCGTCCGGCCGGCTCGCCTGTAATTCGCGCCGCCTGTTGAATCCAGATGATCGCTTCGCGGTCAAGCCTCTGGAACCACGGTTGCTGTTCAATGGCGACTCCATCGCCAGCGCGACGCCGCTGCCTCTTACTGAGGACCCCGCCGGGGGCGGCTACTTCCTGGGGCGTGGGCTGGGCTCGATCTCCGAGGCGGTGTCCCAGAGCGAGGGGAACCCGGACTACTGGAGCTTCACGGCCCTGGCCGGCGACGCGGTGTCGGTGAGCGTGGACACGCCCGACAGCGACCTGGACCCGGAGGTCTTGCTGCTCAACGCGGCGGGCGGCGGGCTGGTCTCCAGCAATAATGAAGGGCCCGACAACGACGCGTTCATCAGCCGCTACGTGATCCCCAGCAGCGGGACGTACTACGTGCGGGCCAGCAAGTACTACTACAACACGCCCGCCACCACCGGCTACCAGGTGCGCGTCGATCTGGCCCGCGGCGCCACCCAGCTGGAGAGCGACGCCGGCTACAGCAACGACTCGGTCGGCGGGGCCAACGCCGTCACCCTTGCACCTGTCGACACCCATCGAACCGGCACGATCGTTGGAACTGTGATGAGCGCCGAATCAGGCAACGTTGACGAAGACTATTTCAATCTTGGGACGATACAAGCAGGGGAAACAGTATTCCTCAGCGTGAGAACGACACAAAACAGCCTATTTAGGCCGATCCTGGAAATTCGTAACGCAAGTAACCAGATCGTTAGTATCGCTCCCACTCCGACGAGTACGGTCGCGCGCGTCGATGTTTCCACGCCTGGGACGTACTACGCTGTGATCGTCGCTCAATCCGGGCAAGGCCCGATGGGCCAATATCTTCTGGACGCGGCCGTGTGGCCGACCGGCGAGTTGAATTTCGCAGACCTCGCTATCAGTGCCATGACCGCCCCCACCCTCGCTGCAAGCGGGGAGATGGTCCACCTCGCATGGACGGTTGGCAACTTTGGAAGCGGTCCGACCGATGTGTCGAGCTGGTTTGACCGCGTGGTCTTGTCTTCCGACAACATCTACGGCAACGCTGATGATGCTTACCTCGCATCAATCCAGCGTACTGGGTTGCTGGCGGTGAACGACACCTATGACGCTCAAGCCGATGTGCGCATCCCCCTCGGTATCGCCGGCAATTACCACTTCTTCATCAAGACTGACGAAACCAACGGCGTTTTCGAATATATCTTCAAGAACAACAATATCCGTCAAAGCGGCGCTCCGATTTCCGTAGTCTTGACGGACTACGCCGACCTGGAAGCAAGTGACGTGATCGCACCCGTCCTCGGTGTAGCGGGCCAGCCAGCCACGATAACGTGGAAAATCCGCAACCAAGGCACTGGCGTGACGGGTGATGGCACGCCGAACCAAATCGTCAGCTCGTGGATAGATCGGATCGTTGTTTCACCAGACCTCATCTTTGGCAACGGCGATGATCGTTTGGTGGCAGAGTTACCTCATGATGGCCTGTTGAGTGTGGCCGCGTCATATGACGGCAGTTGGACTGGTGCGCTTCCGGCTGGCCTATCGGGCAGCTATAATGTGTTTGTTTTCACAGATTACGGGAACGCAGTATACGAATACACCAATACTCTCAGTAATCTGGCCGCATCTGATGCCCCAATCGCTGTCGCTACTGGAGTGTTTGCCGACCTAACCGTTAGTACTGTAACTGCACCTGCGAGTGCAGTGATTGGCGAGCAGGTCACGGTCAGCTGGACGGTGACGAATACGAACAACGCATGGGCTATTACACCGACCAGCCAATGGTATGACCACGTCCTTTTGAGCCGGGATGCCATTCACGGCAATGGCGACGACCGACTCGTTGGTCAGTTCCTCCACAATGGCACGTTAGCTGTGGAGGCCAGCTACATCGGCAACGGCAACATCACGATCCCCGGCGATCTCAGAGGCGCCTATCACCTGTTTGTGGTCACCGATGCTTCAAACGCGGTGTATGAGTTTGTCCACGAAGGAGACAATGTCTCGGCGGCACAACCGATCAATGTCACCGCCCCGGATTTGACAGTCGAATCTGTAGTGATCCCCGCATCCGCGACATTTGACCAGCCGTTCAATGTGACATGGAGTGTCCGAAACATCGGCGATGCCAGCGCCACTGTCGGATGGAACGACCGGATTTGGCTCTCAACCACGCCCACACTCGGTGGTGTCGCCAGGCTACTGGCCACCAAACCCGTCGGCGGGTTCTCTCCATTGCAAATGGGGGCGCAGTATGCGCAGACTGCGTCGGTGACACTGCCTCTTGATGTAGCGCTGCCTGCTGGCATCTACTACATTATTGTGCAGGCCGACGCGCTTGGTCAACAACTAGAGTCGACCGAAACGAACAACAACAGGGAAAGCGTGACGTTGCCCGTCGCGATGCCGCCGTTACCGGACTTAACAGTCAACAACATCACTGCTCCGATTGAAGCGCTGTCGGGCCAGCAAATCAACGTCACTTGGACAGTTTCGAATATGGGCGACGAAGATGCCTCCGGATCGTGGAACGACAAGGTGTACCTATCGGTTGATCAGAATGCCAGTAACGACCAATTGATTGCCACGTTTCCATTCACCGGCACCATCCCGGTGGGCAGCTTTGTCACCCGCACTCAAGCGATTACCATTCCCATCGACATGAGTGGGGCTCGCTACGTCGCGGTGGCTACGGATTCCAACAGTCAGATTTTCGAGCCCGATGAGAACAATACCGCGATCAGTGCCCAATCGGTCAATGTCATTCTGAGCCCGTTCCCGAATCTGCAGGTCGCGCAGGTGATCGTCCCCCCCACTGCATTCTCTGGCCAAACAGCGGTGGTCGAGTGGATCGTACACAACGTCGGCACCGGTTCGACCAGCGCACCGCTCTGGCGCGATGCCCTATATCTCTCGACCGATTCCATTTTCGACGGCAGCGACCTATTGCTTGGCAGCGCCGACAACCCTAGTTATCTCGCCGTTGGCGACAGCTATCAGAACGGTCTGACAGTCACTCTGCCAAACGGTATAGACGATGACTACTACTTTATCGTCCACACTGATGCGAACGGCCAGGTGTTTGAGCTCGCAAATGAAAACGATAACCGCGGCGGTGGCGGACCAACCGATGTTAACCTGACGCCGCCGCCGGATTTGCAGGTCGTAAGCGTTATCGCTCCAGCTCTCGCTTTCTCCGGCCAGCCCATCAATATCAATTGGACCGTCGAGAATCAGGGCCCTGGTGCTGCGCTCGCGACGTCTTGGTTCGATCGCGTTTACATGTCCGCGGACAATGTCATTGATGGCACCGATCGCCTGCTCGCCACCGTACAACACCCGGGCACGCTGCCCGCAACCCAAACTTACACCAACTCGGCCGACGTCATGCTGCCCATCGGCTTGGCGGGCGAGTTGTTCCTTATAGTTCAGACCGACTCGCACGACCAAGTCTTCGAGTATGCGTTCGAGTCGAACAATACAGGGTTTGATACGACGACGGTCAACCTCACCCCGCCGCCAGACCTTGAGGTTACCGTTGTCGATGCTCCAACGATGGCCTTCGCCAGCCATAACCTGATCGTGCAATACACCGTCGCCAACAACGGTGCCACTGAAACCCCGTACCGATCTTGGGAGGATCGACTGTACCTTTCAACCGATGGAGTTCTAAATACTTCAACGGATATTCACGTGGGCACTCGCTCGCACTTCGATTTACTAGAGCCAGGGGAGGCGATCAACGCCACGTTCAGCGTCACCTTACCTGACGGACTTTACGGTAACTTCTTCGCCTTCGTCGTTACTGATTTCCGCGATGACGTGTTTGAGGTTGACAATTCGAACAATTCCAGTTTTGACGCTGTCCCTCTTGCAATCGAGTCGCGCCCAGCGGATCTCCAGGTTTCGAGCCTCGTGGCGCCCGCCGTGGCCGCCGCGGGCGGCGCAATCCTTGTGGATTGGACCGTCGTCAACTTAGGCAACGGTGACACTGCGGTCAGCCAATGGTCCGATCGGCTGATCATTTCCAAGGACGCCGTCGTCGGCAATGGTGACGACGTCATACTCTTCACTCAGTCACACGTCGGCTTGCTGAATCCTGCTGGGCAGTACTCGGTTGACGATAGGCTCGTACAGCTCCCGTTCACGCTTGATCCGGGCAATTACTCGCTGTTCCTCATCAGCGATATCAGCAATCAGGTCTTCGAGTCGCCAACGGGCGAAGCCAACAACATCAACTCTGCACTGCCCATCACGGTCACACGCCAGACGGCGGACCTGCGCGTCATGAGCGTAACTTCCCCATCCGCCGCGATATCGGGACAAGGACTGATCGTGTCTTGGACAGTGCAGAATATGAGCGTCACTGCCCCCAACTCCAACACATGGACCGACACTATTTACATCTCCGCAGACGATGTGATCGACAGCGGCGACCTTGTCCTAGGCAGCGCTCAGAATCCCCGCACCCTCGACTCCTTCGGCCAGTACACAGCCACTCGTACCTTCAATCTCCCGGTCGACCTGGCCGGTGTCTTCTTCGTGCTGGTCCGCGCCGACAGCGCCAATCACGTGCTGGAGGACTCGCTGGAGGGTAACAATGACCGCGCTGCCGATTCCGTCACGACCATCACGCTTAGCCCCGTAGCCGACCTCGATGTCGTGGCCGTCGAAGCGCCGCCCGAAGCGTTCAGCGGCCAAATGTTTGATCTCTCCTGGACCGTCCGCAACGTCGGCGGCGCCGTGGCGCAAGGCAACTGGCACGACGCCGTGTATCTATCCCTCGACCAGGTCTTCGACCGCACGGTCGATCGGTACCTCGGGTTCGTCCGGCCCACGCCCGCGCTGGGCAGTGGTCTGATGCCTGGCGATAACTACACCGCGTCCGGCACCTTCAACCTGCCGACTGGCTTGGCCGGCCTGTTCTACGTCTTTGTTGTCAGCGACGGCGGCAATGTCGTCTACGAGCGCGGGGTCGAACTCAACAATGTCGACTACGACCCGCTTTCGATGGTGGTGCGCCTGACACCACCGGCGGATCTGGTCGTCGGCGACATCACCATTCCAGCCAATGCCGTTCCTGGCCAGGACGCCACCATTGCCTATACCATCAATAACCAAGGCGTCAGCGCCGCGCTCGGTTCATGGTTCGACTCCATCTACATCTCCGCAGACGATCAATGGGATATCTCTGATGCCTTTTGGGGCCGCGTCCTACACACCGGTACAGTGCAGGGTGGGGCCAGCTACCCCGGTACGCTCACTGCGCCCTTGCCAGGTGTTCTCGCGGGCGATTACAAGGTCATCATTCGCACCGACATTCGCAACAACATTATTGAGTCAAATGAAACCAACAACGTTGCAGCATCGCTGACAAGCATACAACTCGACGTTGAGCAATTGACCTTGGGTATGGCCGGGTTAGGATCGTTAAGTCAGGGTAACGCCGCTTATTACAGAGTCGACGTTCCAACTGGCGAGACCCTGGTCGTTAGCCTCAACAGCGCATCGACGACGGCATTCAACGAGCTCTACATCAGATTTGGTCAAATGCCAACGCGAAGTGAGTTCGACGCGGAGTTCTCGTCACCACAACAGGCTAGCCAAGAAGTCGTGATCCCAACGACGGAGGCCGGCAGTTACTACGTGCTAGCCTACGGCGCGCAGGTGCCAGATGGCTTGGCAAGCTACCAAATTGAAGCGAATCTGGTGTCGTTCGGCATCCGATCGCTGTCGACCGATACGGTTGGCAACGAAGGCGAGACAACCCTAATAATCAAGGGGGCTAAGTTTGCTCCCGATACGCAGTTTGTGCTGACAGATTCCGCAGGCACCGAGATATTTCGGCTTGACGACATTTCTGACATTTTGATCATGGACGCAGCTACTGGATTTGTGACTCTACCAACTGCCGGACTGTCACCTGGAACATACCACTTGCTAGCTGAAAACAATGGGGTCGCTTCACCATCCGTTCCCCTAGCGGTGGTGCTTGGCGGCGCTGACATTGCGGTCGATCTCGTTGCACCATCGAATGCCCGACCCGGCCAACAGATCCGATTGACTCTGCGATACGGGAACAATGGGCTTACAGACACTCTACCGCCATTGATCTACTTACGAAGTCTCAGTGGAAATGAGCTGCAAGTGGTTGGCCCAACGGGGCAGACAACGTCATCAACCCTGGTGTTACTCGGAGTGCCGTCCGACGGTCCTTCGGGGGTCTTAAGGCCTGGAAGTGGTGGGCAGATCGAAGTTATCACTTCGGCAAGCAACCCGCGTGCAGACATCCAAGTCGACGTGGTGAATCCGACTAATCAGTCCTTTGATTGGGATCGATTTAGCCACTCAATTGGAATCACTGATACAGAGTTTACCGCGATGTTGGCGGCTGCTCGCGACGTGATCGGCGAGACGTATAATGACGTCGTTAGCCATATCTCCGAAGTAGCTTCTCGCGCAAGCGCAGGATTGGACGCTGTTGGCTTCGATGAGCTATTGCTGTGGAGCATCTACGCGATCAATGCGGACCGCCCGGGGCTCGCCGTGAGTCAAGAGCTATCTGCATCACTAGCTACAAGTGCATCCTTTGATGGAAGTGATCACCGCGAAACAATGTCAATGTTCGACTTGTCCGGGGGATTCAATCCACTTGAAGACGTGAATTTGCGCGTGCATTCTGACGGCGGCTTTCGACCGGGTCTTCCGACCACGGTGATTGTGCATGGTTGGAACAATAGCGACAGTCCAAGTAGTCCAAATTATGTAATGTGGATGAGCGAGATGGCTGAAGCGGTAACCGTGGCAGATGGGAACCGCAATGTGATAGTCGTAGATTGGGGGGAGGGCGCCGATCGCTTTAGCGCGCCGCTCGCCGCTTATAACATCGAGGCAGCAGGTAAGGAAGTGGCTAGAAAACTAGCTGCCCTTGGGGCTGTCGGTGAGGTGACGGATTTCATCGGTCACAGCTTCGGAACATACGTCTCCAATGTGGCTGCCGGTGAGATGGGTGGGGCCAATCGGCTCACCGCTTTGGACCCGGCCAGTCGACTTGCGCTACATCCTGCGAATGTCCCCGATCTCGATTTTACGAAGAGCTTTGAACACAGTGTCGCATATCATTCTGGTACCATTGCAGGATCGAATCTGTTTACAACGGCCGACTACGACTTCTTACTTCAGACGCCATACGGCTGGTGGCAGTTTAGCAAACAACATGGCTATGCGATTCCATTTCAGCTTGATGTGATCGTGAGCCAAGGTGGGCCGCCAAGTAATATCGAGAAAGGATTTGGGTTCGATGGGAAAATCAATCTCAATGGGACGTTTGAGCCTGGTAACCCTTTGAATCCATTCGATCCGCGCCGCGATTTCTGGCAAGGTCTTGAGTATGCTCGAAACGACATGTTTGAGGACGTAGGCCGAGGAATGTTCAATCTTTTAAGGCACTACCGAGTTACGATTCCCACTATTCTCGCCTATGATCCCAACGACATTGTTGGGCCTCAGGGCTTTGGTGATGAGCGATGGGTGTCGTCCAACGAGCCATCGGGTTACGCTATCCGCTTTGAGAATCAATCGGCAGCGACAGCTCCTGCACAACGAATCAGAATCACGCAGACGCTGGATGCGGATTTTGATGTCCGCTCATTCCGCTTAGGTGATTTTGGCTTTGGCGACAACGTCGTCGATGTTCCGGAGAATCGTGCATTTTACACTACGCGCATCGACCTAACCGCAACGCGCCAGATATTTGTCGACGTTGTTGCCGGCATTGATGTTGTCACGAGGGAAGCATTTTGGGAGTTCACCTCCATTGATCCCGGAACGGGCGAAGTCCCGGTAGACGCACTAGCAGGGTTTCTTCCGCCGAATTCCGAAAATGCGGAAGGGGAAGGGTTTGTAAGCTACTCAGTGAGGCCAAAGACTTCTGTCCAGACGGGCGCAGTTGTCGATGCTCAGGCAACAATCGTGTTCGACATCAATGAACCGATCGATACTCCTGCGATTTTCAACACATTGGACACCGGCCAACCAGATAGCCAGGTCGCACCGCTTCCCACTGAGGTAAGCGACGCAACATTTACCGTCTCGTGGTCAGGTCAGGACGAGAGCGGGGGATCAGGCTTGGCTGACTTCACAGTCTTCGTTGCTAAGGACGGTGGGCCGTTCGAGATCTGGCTGCCGAGCACGACACTCACGGCCGCGGAATACGTGGGGCAGCCTGGCGCAGCCTATGCTTTTTATTCGACCGCTCGCGACAATGCCGGAAACAAAGAGGCGCCCGCATTGGTAGCAGATGCTCAAACCGTGATTATCGGGAATGCTCCGGAGGTTGCCGAGGTTTTGGTGGGTAGCAGCTTATGGAGTACGAGCTTCCTGAGCTATCTAGATCAGCAGGGCTTGGGAGCTGGCGGCTATGCCATACCTGTTACGGCTGCCGACCAGCTTAGGTCGGTTCCTTGGACGAACATCGATAAGCTCATGGTGCGGTTTACCGAGGATGTTGTTATCCCCGAGGATGTGTTTGCGCTCGTGGGCGTCCGGACACCTTTGTTGATGCCGAGCAGCTTCAATTACGATCCAGTGTCGTTCACCGCCACATGGACATTCTCCACTCCGCTCACGGCTGACAAATGGCTGCTGCGAGTTCTGGACACTGTCACCGATGCAAGCGGCAATCCGCTCGACGGCGATTGGACGACTGGCTCTGGCGCTGCCATTTCCGGGGACGGCTCAGCGGGCGGCGATTTCACGTTCCGTTTCAATGTCCTGCCTGGTGATGTCAATCGCGACAATACAGTTCTGGGCGACGACGTAATCCAGACGCGCAACGCCCAGTTCAGGACGACGGCAGCGGCGAGTTATAGCGCGTTTCATGACTTCAACGGTTCAGGCGCCATCCTTGGTGACGACGTGATTCTGGTTCGGAACAGGCAGTTCACATTGTTGCCGACAGACGAACCGAGTTTCCCTTCCGCACCGATGACAGCGTTCAGTGAAAGCCCAGTTACGCTTCAGGACATCGCCGCAAACGTAATGGTTTTGGCACCGGCTGAGGCTTCACCGGCATCGCAGAGCAGCCTTGCCACTGTGGCGGCGCTGTTCAGCATGTCCGTCGCAGACATTGGCAAGCGTGCCCCGATCACTCGATTCGCGATGCTGCCATCATTCGACGCGAAAGACAAACCGGCGATTCTGGTCTCCGGCATTGCTGAGAGCCAGGCAAGGTCGTCATCCGTGCAGGGCCGACCGCGCACTTGGCGAAGTCGTTTCGATCATTGGTTCAATGACCGTGCCACTGCACAGCCGCCTGTGGGCCCATTGTGAGGTGGTGAGGTGGTCCACCCGCAGCGAGGGTGAGGTGGTTCACCCGCGGCGCGGGTCCAAAATGTCGGGCACTGCCCGTGTTTCTCGGTGAATCATGCAGCTGCCCGGTAATAGTGGTTGAGCAACCCGCCGAGGATACGCTCCCGGCGAATCCGCCCACGAGGCTCGCATTCCTGTGCCGGAGGTGGCTGACCTTGGAACGGCAGCGGCAGGTTTGTCGAGGCTTTGATGAGGGCGCTTGGTGTTATGGTAGTCGGCGAAGGCCGACACGGCCCGGTGCCCTTCCTTCGTCCTGTTCCCGGAGCCAGCGACGATAGGTCTTGACAGCGACAATGCCAAGTACATAAACAACCTCATGCTTAATCGCCGCACCACTTGCGAGCAGTCGCTCACGGTCCTGTGGCGAGAGGATGACTCGGTTGCCGTCGAGCATCTTGCACAGCAATTCGATCTGGAGCTTGAGGAATTGAATCCGGGCATCGCGGCGGACGAACCATGCTTCGGCGAGCATCGAAAGGAACATCAGGAACCAGGTAGGCCACATCTGGACCGGTCCCCAATGATCAGGCGCAATCGTCCGATCAGCTCCGGACCTCTGCCGGCACAACATCACTCGTCGTCCAAAGGCTTGGGCAGTTGCAACAAGCACACCGCTTCGATCTCCGGCATGGTGTTTCCGATGATGCCTTGCAAATCACCGTAGAGGGATGATGTGCTCATCAGCACCAGTTCGATCTGTTTCTCTCGCTGAGCTTCCCCCGTTTGGACGGACGCGGGGAACTGGTGGAGGATGGTGCTTCCTCCGCCGTTGCACAGGAGCCCGTTCATGGCCCGAAAAGTTTACAACGAGCAGTTCAAGCGTGATGCGGTCAAGC
>Ga0163150_10002710_pt1 | contig 26454 bp, 31 predicted proteins | sample OliLakLV19P2IB_FD_148628 | JGI IMG/M metagenome (GOLD analysis project Ga0163150, IMG submission 148628) | Freshwater microbial mat bacterial communities from Lake Vanda, McMurdo Dry Valleys, Antarctica - Oligotrophic Lake LV.19.P2.IB | ecosystem: Environmental > Aquatic > Freshwater > Lake >...
CAATCACTCTGGGGTCGCCCGGTGCGTGAAAGACGCACGCCGGTAAATGTGGGGAATTAACCCCACCGCGACAACGGGGAGGGGCTGGCCTTCGGCCTGCCCCTTACCCACTGTCGCCTCTACCTGCGTTGGATGGGAGCGGGATTCATTCTCGCCTACCTGATCTTGCGCGTTTGGAACCACTACGGCGACGGAAGACCGTGGTACAGTCAATCCAAAGGCTTGCTGACCGCCCTATCCTTTCTAAACTGCGCCACGTATCCACCTTCCCTAATGTTCTTGCTGCTGATGACACTGGGTCCGGCCATTCTCTTCCTCAGCTGGGCCGAACGTCCGCTGAATGCCGCTGGCTGGTTACCTTCGGACGAGTGCCTTTCTTTTACTACGTGCTTCACCTCTTTCTGATTCATGGGTTGGCGGTACTCTTCGCTACCATCAGGCACGGCACGGTGGCTTTCCTGTTGCAAACAAGTCTGACTGATTTCCCTGCCAATCCTCCAACCGGGTATGGGTACGGGCTTCCCGTAGTCTATCCCGTCTGGATCGCGGTCATTCTGATTCTCGCGCCAGCCTGCCGCTGGTTTGCCAACCTCAAAGCTCGCCGCCGGGAACCCTGGCTCAGCTACCTGTGAAAGACGAAGGTGCATCCGAATTTCGTTGAGGCGTGCGACGATCCTTGAGCTTAGTTTCCTGCCTTCTGGTTCTATCTGGCTCCGATGCTTCGCCGGTAACGGTCACGCGGACCAAGGACTCCAAGTAAGACAACTCCATAGGTCACGTACGGCACCAGAAAGACCACAATTCCCGCCACGGCTATCCAGGTCGGTGACATCTTTGACATTGCAAGGCGAAGGCCCCTAGCTGGTCTCTTAGAACCAATCAGATCTCTACTGTACTTCCACAGACTTACCCTGCTCCTTCAAAAATTTAGCTATCTTGCTGGCGATCTGTTGACGTTGGTCCGCAGTGATCGGTGTGTTCTGATGAGGAGGCAGCCACTGATCGATAGACGAAGAGTGTAGTCGCACGTCTGTCCCTTCACCCCACAGTAACTCCACGAAAACGACTACACTCCGATCTCCTTCAACATACTTGTACTCGTCTCTTCCGACCTTGAAAAGTTCAGAAGAACTGTCGATTCGGGTTTGTCGGAGAATGCCAAGTTTTCTGAAGAATCGTGAAAGCAGCGAGACTGTCATCGTAACACCTTAAGGTTGGTGCCTGTCTACTTTGGAAGAATGAAAATCCCACGAGAATTGAGAATTTTACTCTCAATTCTCCATATGCTGCCAAGCTGACCTCGGATGAAAACCGGGGCCGTGCCTTTGGCGTTGGCAGCAAAAATCACCGACGCAACCTTCCAGACAGAGTCAGGCAGCTTATATCGGCTGTCAAGCCGTTTAAGAAGTTTACCACCTGCTGTATCTTCCAAAAGTTTTCCTATCCCTTTCCCAGCTCTAGCAGCGTTCACTGCTGGCTTGCCACCTGTATAGAAGACACTACGTGCCCCAGCGCTGAGTGAACCCACTCCAGTCATCACAGTCGAATGTGCCGCACCCACCCACGTTCCTGCGGAGTACGCAAAGCTGCAAAAATTAACGACATCACCGGCACCGGTCCAATCATTGATGACATCAACAAATCCAAACGACAAGGCGTTTCCCCATCCGACAACAAACTCGATCAAGTCATCCAACCAGACGAGGCCAAATGGATCGACTAGGTTAACCGGATCATTCAATACGTATGCGTAGAGGTTCAGAGATCGCCCCTCAAATTCGATCGGATCCCTCGCTGTCCACCTTCCGGTTTCTGCGTCGTAGTCTCTGGCACCAAAACGCGTGAGCTTCGTTTTGTTGTCGTGTAGGCCACCGGCGAATCCAAAGGATTGGAAGTCAGGGCTGGTGTCTTGGCTAATGTTGCCAAACTCGTCGTAATCCAGGCGTTGGGCGACCGCTCCTGTGGCGGTGTTGATGACTAGTCGTGGGCTACCCAGGTGATCGCTGATGATCCGATAGGTGACACCGCCTTTCACGACATAGTCCGGCACGGTAGCCCGGCTGCCATAAATGAACGTGCTAACAATCTGACTGCTGCCGTCGAGTTCGGCGATCGGATTCAGCTGATTGCCATAGAGCCAACCTTGAACAAGGACTCCGTTGACCTTTTTGCCGACGCGGCGGTTTTGAGCGTCAATGACGTAGTCGATCTGAGTTCCGTCGGGCAACGTGACGTGGCGCAGGTTGCCGACGAGGTCGTATTGATAGGTTGTGGTTTCGGTGCCGTTGGTTTTGGATTGGAGTTCACCATTCGCAGAATACGCGAAGTTCTGAGTACTGAGTGCTGAGTTCTGAGTGAGAAGACGGTCCTGAGCGTCGTAGGTGTAGGCGGTTAGGGGTTCGGGATTCGTGGTTCGTTGGGCGCTGAGCCGGTTTCCGTTTGCGTCGTAGGTGTAGGTGGAGATCAGCGATCCGTTCTTGATGACCGTTTCCAATCGTCCGGTTGCGTCATAGCCATAGCCGTAGTTGTCCGTCACACCCTGGATGGTTTCGGTTTTACTTGTGATCCGGCCGAGTTTGTCGCGGGTGAAGGCCGTGGAGTAAACCGGAGTTCCTGCGACGGAAGCGGAATAGGTCGTCGGTTCGGCGAAGTTGTTGTAGGTCCATGAATCCGTGACATTGCCGAGTGTGGTGCCCGTGAGCAGGCCATTCTGTGGATTGCGGCTGAGTGTGAGCGCTCCCGTCTGGGTAAGCAGGCCGTCGTTGTCGTAGCCGAAATTGATCGTGTTCGCTCCGTTGATGCTGCGACCGGTGACGCGGAAGTTGTTGTCGTAGTTCCAAGCCACACTGCCAGCGACCGGACCGCTCCAAGTCGAGCTCTTGGGCAGCGAGCCGTCGTAGGTGTAGGCCAGGCCGCTGCCGGAAGAGTCGGCAATGCTGGTGAGGTTGCCTGTGGTTGCGTTGTAGCCATAAGTTAACTGCCGGGCGGGCAGGTTCAGCGTGGTCAGCCTCGCGGCGGTGTCGTAGTCGAAGTCGATGGTCTGCCCGTCGGGCCGTGTGATGAGCGTGGGTTTCCGTTCGCTGTCGTAGCTGTAGGTGGTGACGCGCGTGCCCACGTTGGCTGCGGTTGGCGGGTCGTACTCCTTCATCAGGTCCACTTCGGTGTAGTCGAAAACGTGCTGGGGCTTGCCAGGCGGGGTGAGCGATGTGAGATTGCCGTTGGCATCATAGGTGAAGCCAATGACCCGATTCCCGGGCAGTTCCTGTTGTGTGACGCGGCCCGCGTCGTCGTACTGGTAGCTTGTGACTCGGTTGAGTGGATCGGTAATGGTTTCCAAATAGCCGAGGCTGTTGTAGCCGAAGGCGCTGGTGCGGGCCTCGGCGCCGCCGCCTTGCGAGATGGACTGAATTCGTCCGCGTGCGTCGTAGGCGAAGCTGACCGGATTGAGGCTGGCCAACTGGGATTGAACGATGCGGCCCACGTCATCAATCGTGGTGGTGTTTTGCCTTCCCAACGGAGTCGTGCTGGTGGACGTTCGAGCGCCGGCATTGAAGACGTTGGTGTAGGTTCGTCCGTTGACCGTTGAGGTATCGGTTTGCGTTGTAAGACTGAGCGGGCTGCCCGGGTCTGAGAGCGTGACTATACGGCTGGACAGTACCGTTGAACTGAGCCCACCAGGGGTAGTAACTGTCACTCTCTTCGCAAGCGGCGCTTGCAGGCCCCAGCGCGGGTCGCCTCCCAACTGCACAGTCGTCTGATTACCGCCGGCGTCCAGCATCGTGCTGCTGCCGTTGGTTCCAATGGTCGAGATCGTCTGGGTTCCATCGGGCAGGAAGTTCTTCAGTTGTTCAGCACCGCTGGCGAGCTGGTTCACCTGATAGCGGGTCTGCTGTCCAAGCGCGGTCTGGTGCGTGACTTCGTACCCTCCGGTCGTTCCGGCTGGGAAAGGCTCAACAAGCTCTGTGCGAGCTAACGTCTGGAAACCTCCGGCCGGATCCTCGTCGCGGGTCAATCGTCCCTGGCTGTCATACTGAAAGCGGTATTCCTGGTTTTTCGCGTCACTCATCGCGAGCAGCAGTCCGGTGGCGCTCGATGTCAGTTGAACGGTTTCGTTATTGGGACTGATGACTCCAGCCAAATACCCAGAGCCATCGAGGGTGAGCGTGGTGCGCTGCCCGAAGGGGCCGACGATTGCCGTGGGTCTGCCTGCGCCATCACGTTCGACGGTCGTGACGTCGCCATCGGCGTCGGTCACAGTCGTGAGCAGTCCCTGCCCGTTGTAGCTGAACTGGTAGAGCACGGCGCCGGTCAACGCGTTCACTGTCCGCAAATGTTTGCCTTCGGCGTTGAACTGATAAACCTGGCTGCCGTCGCCCGAAGCAATGACGACATCGGTGAAAACCTGGTCGGGCAGGGCTCGCGCGACTTTACGCACGCGGTAGCTGTAGGTATCAGAAATGTAGAGGTTGCCTTCCGGACCGACGGCCAATCCTGATGGTGCATTGAAGAGGGTTTCACTCGCCGGATCGCCATCGTTGCTATTCCCAGCGTCGGTCTTGCCGGCTGCTGTGTAGATCCGCCCTTGTGGATCGATGTAGCGCACGCGGTGCTGGGCGGTGACAAAGTAACCGCCAGTGGCGTCTATCGCGAGGGCATTGGGATAAGTGACGGCCGTGATCGAAGCCGGCACTCCCTCGCCATCGCTGCCCGCTCCGCCAGGACCCGTGCCGGCTACGGGCCAGATGATTCCCGAAGTCGTGACCAGGCGCACGAAGTGGTTGTTCGTGTCGGCAATGTAGAGCGCTCCATCGGCCCGAACAGCGACGGCTTCCGGATTGTTTAGACGCGTCAGGGTGGCGGGAACGCCGTGGCCATCGTAGCCACCTACGCCGTTGCCCGCCACGGTGGTGATCGTTCCTCCCGGCTCGATCCGGCGGATGCTGTGATTCTGCTTGTCGGCCAAATACAGGCTCCCGTCCGACCCCATGGCCAGCCCGTGGGGAAAGTTCAGCTGCGCCAATGTGGCCAAGCCGCCATCGCCGCTGAAGCCGGCGAAGCCTGTTCCAGCCACGGTGGTGATGATTCCGTCCAGTCCGACTCGCCGTATGCGATGGTTATTAGTGTCGGCGATGAATAGGCTGCCGTCCGCTCCGACAGCAATGCCCTTTGGCGTGTCAAGCCGGGCCAAGTTAGCCGGGCCACCATCTCCGCTGAAGCCGCCCGAGGCAATGCCCGCAACCGTTGTGATGATGCCAGCGGGACTGACCTTGCGAATGCGGGAGTAGTTGACATCGGTGATATAGAGACTGCCGTCCGGCGCGAAAGCCAGGCCGAAAGGCGGATCCATTGGAGACTGTGTCGCAGGGCCACCGTCGCCCCCCAGCCCCAGGCTGCGATTCCCGGCAACGGCTGTGACGACCTTGGTATTGAGGTCTTCGGCCCGGCGGCGCTCGCCGGTGCCCTGATAGAGCGTCTTACCGACCGGGTCATAACCGTGATGCACGCTTAAAGTCCAACTCCCAAGTCCCGCAGCTTCCGGCTCCCAAACGCCCACTGCTGCTTTTAGCTCCTGCCAAAAAGTTAGCTCCACACGTGCCCGTACCTCGCCACCGCCGCCTCCTCCACCGCCGAACAACCCGGTGATGCGGTCCCCGTTTCCGTTATAGCCAAAGCGGCTGGTGACGCCGTAGACGGCGTCGTACACATAGCCGATCGCGACACGCACCGGCTGGCTTCCCTGCAATGTCCGGCCGTAGGCATCCTGGCCGTCCCACGTGAAAGTGGCGTTCTGGCTTGCAACCGCGGGATACTCCTGCTCGAATCGTTTTCCAGCGACGTCCACCTCCAGCTGAATCCGCTTCAGGCTGGCTGGGATGGAACTCCCACTCAATGGAATCTCCAGCGTTCGAGCCGTGAGTCTTCCCGGCACGCGATCGCTGTTGTAGTGCAACCCAAAGCGGACTCCGGTCAGGCCGAGATTCTCCCCCAGCACCTGATTCTGGCACTCGATGACAGAACCGGTTTTCGTGGCGTGGCAATCGGTTTGATTGTCACTCTTCAGCTTCTGATTGGCCGTGCTAGCGTCGTTGGGCGGCACGATGCCCCAGTTGCTGTCCCAGGCGGTAAAGTGGCCGATGGGCACGCGCCACAAACTCTGGCCCGGCGCATACAGTTCGGCCAGCTTGAGCCGTTCGGTGCCATTAATGCCCAGTGCGGCCAGCGCCTCCGGCGTCGCCGCTGTGCCACTGCCGTCTACGTCCAGAATTGCCTGGCTGTCGACCACCGCCAAGACTTGAACGACGCGCCCACTGTCGGAAGCCACCCACTGGGCCTGTTGCCGGTCGTAATAACCTTCTGGCACGGGAGTGCCGATGGCCAGACTGAGAAAGTTGTCCACGTACTTCACCACCGGCTGGCTGAAGCGCACGGCCCGCGCGTTGGCCGCGATGGCCTCATCCACGCTGAACTCCACACAGTAGGTATAAAAGCTGTTGGCAGGCAGCGTCGCCGGCATGGCCTGTGGGCCGTTGGTCCCCACCGTGTACTCCGTCGCGCGCACGTGCAATGTAGTCAACGCCTGGGTCGCGCCACCGGGTAGTTCCATGGTTGCCGTGGTCCCCGCAGGAAACAGCAGGGTCGCCCGTCGGGAGCCGTCGCTGTCGGTGACGACACCGGCCTGATGGACTTGGATGGCACCCAGCCCTGCTGTGATGGTGCTGACTTGCGGGTCGACAGGAATCAACGCCACCGTGGGGAGTGAACGATAGTCCTGCCAGGGAACATTCACCTGGCGCTGCACCGGCAGCAAGCCCGCTTTCTCATAGTTGACGGTCAGAATGCCTCCGCCGTTGACGGCGATGTCGAACCGTCCATCTTCGCGGCTGAGGGTCTGACCCAACTCAGGATGGTTTTGAATGCTAACCTTCACTGCCGGCAGCGGTTGCCCCTCTCGCGTGATGACTTTGCCGCGCAATACGGCTGCCCGGATCGGAGCGATCGTTCCCGGCGCAACGCCGGTTTGGATCGGATTGCTGCCTGAGTACAGAAACTCACTGGCTTTGAAGACAGTCGTCACCACCGTGCGGTCCAATGGCGGGGCGACCGTCACCGGATCGGGCGGCAGCAGCGGCACGGCGGGATTGACCGTCACTTTGACGTCGTCAGTGCTGGTGAGAGCGGAGTCGCTGGCCGTGAGCTGCAGTTCGTAGGCTCCGGCAACACTGAAGGTGACAGCGGTCACCGCGCTCGCCGGATTGTCAAACGACGCCGTGCCCGAGCCGCTGACTTGGCTCCAGGAAAGCATGAGGGTGCTGCCTGCGGGAAGGCCATCGTCGCTGGTGCTACCACTCAAAGTGGAGGTTGCAGGCAGTGTGATGGTTTGATCGGGTCCCGCGCTGACTTGGGGCGGTTGATTGACCGGGGGCGTCGGATTGACTAACACGGTCACGTCGTCAGTCGTACTCAGCTGCGAATCACTGGCAGTGAGCCTCAGAACATATGTCCCCGGAAGATTGAACGTAGCAACAGCGGTTGCGCTCGATGGATTGTCAAATGAAGCCGTGCCCGGGCCGCTCACATGGCTCCAGGCATAGCTCAGCGCGCTGCCTGACGGCAAGCCGTCATCGCTCGCCGTCCCAGCCAGGCTGGCTGTGTTGGGCAGCGTGATCATCTGATCGGTTCCGGCGCTGACTTGGGGCGCCTGGTTGTTTCCTTGCACGGTGAGCCTCAGCTCCGGCTTGTACTGGCTTTCGCGCGAGCCGTATTCGACCTGACCTGCCTGCCCTTCATTGTCCTTGCGAATCAACCATCCGTCGTTGGGAACACTGTTGCCGAGAATCTGTGCCACGTCGGCGGTCACGTCCCACTCGACCCAGCCCGTCTGGCTGTTCAGCTGAATCAGGCTGCTGGTCGCTGCAGCTACAAACGGCCACTGGCTGCTGTTGCTCATATTCCAGCCAGGAGTGCAGTCAGACTGGCTGTTAAACGGGTTGAGATCGTTGGAGCAATTCCAGGTGGTTCCCTGCTCTGTCCACGCCTGCGTCATGCGATGAACATTCACGGCTCGCCCGCTCGAGCCCCAGTTGTTGGCATTTGAGATCACGTAAAGCCGAAGCTTCGCCGCCTGCAGTGTGCCACTGCCAACCGTCTGCAGCATCGCCCCACGATCAAACTGCACTAGCACACGGTTACTGCCCGAACTCTGCACCTGCAACCGCATTCGGTTGCCCTGGTTCTGATTCGGTGAACCGGATCTGACATCGGCATCGGAGATGGCAGTGATCCCGGCAGCGACCGGTGGAACGGGTTCGCCTAACTCAATCACCAGTTGAGGTGAGTTGGTGTTCTCGCGCGAGGCATAGTCCACCTGGCCTGCGGCGCCCTCGTCATCCTTGCGGATGATCCAGCCATAGTTGTTCACCTGGTGAGCCAGAAACTTTCGAACATCAACGGTGACATCCCACTCCACCCAACCCGTCTGGCTGTTCTGATGAAGAATGACCTGCGTGGGCGCGACCACAAACGGCGGCAGGCTGCTGCCTCCCATCTCCCAACTTGGGCTGCAGTCTGGGCTGCCGTTGCCCGTATTGGTGTCATGGGAACAGTTCCAGGTGGCACCCGCCTCGGTCCACGCTTGTGTGAGGCGATGGACGTTCACTTCACGCCCATCGGTGCCCCAGTTGTTCCCATTGGCCGCAATGAAGAGCCTCAGTCTCGCCGATCGGATGCTGGAACTGCCGATGGCTTGTTCCAGAGCTTGCTGATCAAACCGCACGAGCACTCGGTTGTTCCCGCTCTGTTGAATGCGCAAGAGCGTCTCGGTGCCTTGATTGGTATTCGGCGTTCCCTGCTTTACATACGTGTCCGCGACGCAGTTCATCGTCAACGGAGGCGTCTGAGTCAGGGCCATACCCATCCATCCCGAGATCACAGCGACTCCCAGGAACGCCACCCGCGCCAACCCGTGCCAGCGACGGGCCCATTCCAATTCCCGGCGGACGGGACCTCCACGCCCCCAGCAGCGGGTGCAAGCTTGAGCAACCGGCTCCCTTCGGGTGTCGTGGGTGTTCCTTGTTTCGGCTGTCGAGTCGTTTTGGAAGGATGTCATGCGCTTAGTCCTTTCTCAGAACGAGGATTCATCCTCGGGTCGCTGTAGAGTGCAGCTTTCTCCACATCCATGTGAATCCTAGAAGCGCCTGTAGAAACACAGTTCCGCGTCTAGAACCAAACACAAAGTTCGTGAGTCTCCATCAGGCCAAGCCATTGGAGAACATGTGCAGTAGCTGACGCAGGTCTTAGGAAAGTTTTAGGGAATCTATCGCGAGCGGTAAATTACACAGTGGAGGTCAGGTTGTCAACGACAATTTGTGACAAATGTGGGTCATTAACCAGGCCCTCACCCTCTTTACCCTGCTGGCGGACTTCGCCGCGGAGGAGGGATGTTAACAGGCAACGCAGAGGGATTTGAGACAAGCTGACTTGCGAATTTGACTGAGGCGTTGCAAGGCGGCTGGCGTGGGGCAGACATTGTTGTCTGCCAGCTCGGCGACCCTCCAGACACCGCGAACCGGCGCGTGGAAAGCCTCTCCCACATTGCTTGCGCGGGTATCGCCGATTCTCGAACGACAACGCAAATCGCGATGCGCGAAACAATGGGAGGATTCTGCCTTCAGGAAAGCTGTGAGAAAATTGAAAATCGATTACTTCCGGCGCCAAGCGTGTGCAGGAGCCCGCTCCACCTTTAGGTGGATCACGCCCTTCAGCGACTGATGTTCACATCGGGAGGTTTGTACTTTTCGACTTTCTCGAATGCGTCGGCGATCAGGCGGGTGTCCACTTCGTCCACGGCCAGCGCTCCGGCTTGGGACAGGTAGCGCCACGTCATTGAGTAGTCTTCTGGGGACAGTATTGGATAGCTGCGTTCGAGGCCGTCGAAGAAAGCCGTCAACGCCACGCTGATGAAGAAATCGACGGCCACACTTCGGCTGCGTTCCGCTTTGGCGGCATCCCAAAGGTATTCTCCGGCATTGGCAGTCTCGAAATCGTCGACGATCCTTTCCAGGTCTTCACTGCGCGCGGCAACACCCTCGAGCTTGGCGCCAGGCTTGAGCGCGAAAATCTGCCAGCAGTTGCTGCAGGTAGAGCGTCCCTGGCGCAGCACAAATTCCCATACCGGGGCAACTTTGAAGGCAGTGCCACACTCGGGGCAGTTTACTTCGGAGAGGAAATCGGTCAGTTCTGAGAGAACGCTGTCACCACGGTCGGGCATGAGAGATTCCTTTCGGTTCGTTTGAGAGGCAACGGGGTTCAACGCCGCCACCTAGACCTACCGCACAGAACGTGTGTGACCTGAATCCAGAAGAGCCGGAGAGGACAAAGACCCTATTTGAGATTGCAGAGTTGAGGATCTCAAATCGCAACTCGGACGTCTTGTCCGCGTGTCTTGTGGGTACTTCTTCGCTGATCCCCATCGACCGCCTTGACCGTTGGCGCTGAAAAGCAGCGCACCCCGCAGCGATCGGGAACTCATTTCTCGGGATTCAGTCAGACTGTCCACGATTGCTGCAAAAAGCGCACCAATCGTGGCTACCAGATCATTCTCTGCGTCTCGGCGTCTCTGCGGTTTGCATCTTGTTGCGCCTTTCAACCCCTGTTTTGCAGCAGCAGATGTTGAATACCGATGATGGTTTTGGCGTCGCGAAACCGCCCGTGTTGGAGGTGCTCTTGCAGCTCCGCGCGGGTCAGCCGCACGACTTCCAGATCCTCATCGTCGTCGCCGGCCGCTTGCACCGGCGTCAGGTCCTCGGCCAAATAGATGTGCAGTTTCTCGTCGCAGAATCCTGGGGTTGAATAGCATTCGGCAATCTTCGTCAGGCGTCCGGCTTTGAATCCTACTTCTTCGCCCAGTTCTCGAGCCGCCGTTTGTTCCGGTGGTTCGCTACCATCAATCTTTCCGGCTGGAAGCTCCAGGAGAAATTCCTGCATTGGATAACGAAACTGCCGCACCAGCAGGACATCGCCTCCCGGCAAAACCGGAACGACCGCAGCACCGCCGGGATGCTGAAATACCTCCCGAATGGTGTTGATCCCCTGCTCGGTGGTGATGTCATCGACGACCAGGTTGACAATCCGGCCCCGATAGATTTCCTTGCGATGGTTTAGAGTGTGGGGCAGTTTCAAGCGGGCTTCCTTGCGTGCACAACCGAGGTAGGGCAGGCTGTCCTCAGCCCGCCGCTGAGGCCTGAGGATACCCCACAGCGGCGCGGTGAGGACACCGCGCCCTACCCCCTTCAAGAAGAGAAAAAAAATCCCCAGTGAAATACTGGGGATCAGAAAACGAACTTGCACGCCTGTTCGAAGCAGGTTTCTACTCTTTGCTCTTGTCAGACTTTGGTTTTTTGGAAGCCTTGGCCTTGTCCGCTTCGGCCTTGGCCGCGGCCTTTTCGGCTTTCTTAACGGAGAGCTCGCTTCCGAGCAGCTCAATGACTGCCAAATCAGCCCCATCACCCTGGCGATATCCAAGTTTGATGATGCGGGTGTAGCCGCCGTTGCGGTCTGAAAATCGACCGGCAATGTTATCGAAAAGCTTCTGGAGGACCGCAGCTTTCAGCAAGAAGCCCGCAGCCTGGCGTCGCGCGTGAAGACTGCCAGCCTTGCCCAAAGTGATGAGCTTTTCCGCAACCGGCCGCATCTCTTTGGCCTTTTGAACGGTGGTGGTCACACGCTCGTGCTCAAACAGCGAAGTACACAGGTTTCGCAGAAGCGCGATGCGATGGGGAGTCGGTCTTCCCAGTTTTCGACCATGGACTCGATGTCGCATTTCAATCAATCTCCTTGCTCAATTCGAAGAATCAGTTTCCAGCGGCCGCAGGGACTGGACGTCCTGCTTCGTCAAGCGTCATTCCCAAGCTCAGACCCATGCCGGACAGGATCTCTTTGATCTCATTAAGCGACTTACGGCCAAAATTCTTGGTCTTCAACATTTCCGACTCCGACTTCTGGACCAATTCGCCAATCGTTTTGATGTTGGCATTCTTCAGGCAGTTGTAGGAACGAACCGACAGCTCCAGTTCTTCAACCGACTTGGACAAGTTCTCGTTCGCAACATCGATGCCGCGCTCCGCTTTCTCCTCCCGGGCTTCGGGCTGTTCTTCAAAATTGATGAAGATGGCCATGTGATCTTTCACCAACTTGGCGGCGTAGCCAATGGCATCCTGGGGATTGATGCAGCCGTTGGTCCAGACATCCAGGGTCAGTTTGTCGTAGTCGGTCATCTGACCCAAACGGGCCGGCTCAACGGCGTAGTTAACCTTCCTCACCGGAGAATGGACCGAGTCGATGGGGATGTAGCCAATCGACAGGTCCTCATCAAAATTCTTGTCGGCTGAAACATAGCCACGACCGATCTTCAGGCGCATCTCGACATGCAGCTTCCCGCCTTCACTGATGGTCGCCAGATACACGTTCTTATCGAGAATCTCGACATCGCCATCGGCCTTAATGTTGGCGGACGTCAGCACCCCTGAGGCGTCGGATTCGAGGTAGATCGTTTTCGGCCCTTCGCTGTTCAGACGAAATGGGACCTGCTTCAGGTTCAGGATGATATCGGTGGCATCTTCGACGACGCCAGGGATCGGAGAAAATTCGTGCAAAATGCCTTCGATCTTAACGGCTGTGACCGCCGCGCCTTCGATGGAGGAAAGCAGCACTCTGCGCAAGGCGTTGCCGATGGTTGTGCCGAAACCCCGCTCGAAGGGCTGGGCTGAGAACTGCCCGTAGTTCCGCTCATTCTCACCGGCGTTTACGGATAATCTTTTGGGTTTCTGAAAACCTTTCCATAACATAGCTGCCAATGCCTCCCAACTCTTGCTGGAACTCTCCAACAAGACTTGACTAATTTTTATCGATGGGTCGGATCCGGAAACTTGCGAGCTCGATTTCTCTACTTCGAATAGAGCTCAACGATGAGGCGCTCCTGCACCGGCAGGTTCGTATCTTCCCGCTTGGGCAATGCAAGCACTTTGCCCGTGAATTTCGAGCCGTCCAGTTCCAGCCAACTCGGAACTCCCCGGCTTCCAACCATCTCCAGGGAATTGATGATCGTGGGAATTTTCTGGCTCTTGTCGTGGATTGAAATCACATCGCCTGGCTTTACCTGGAAGGAGGGGATGTTGACCTTCCCGTTGTTGACCCTCACATGCCCGTGTCCAACCAACTGGCGGCCCTGGGAGCGGGAGGAGGCAAAACCCAAACGATAGACGGTATTATCAAGCCGCCGCTCCAGCATCTGCAGCAGCGTTTCGCCAGTAACACCCTTCGAACGCTCCGCTTTTTCGAAGTAGTTTCTGAACTGGCCTTCCATGAGACCATAAATGCGCTTCACCTTCTGCTTTTCCCGCAGCTGCAAGCCATAGCCGACGATCTTCGACTTTCGGCTCTGCCCGTGCTGGCCCGGGGCGAAGTTTCTCTTCTCAATCGCGCAGGAGTCCTTGAAGCAGCGGTCACCCTTCAAAAATAATTTCATGCCTTCCCGGCGGCACAAGCGGCAGACTGACTCACGATACCTTGCCAAATTCGTATTCCTCCATCCTAACGGTGCTGTCGTACTCAACCCCAAATCCGAAGGGCCCATCGCAACGTTGCTACACTCGGCGCCGCTTCGGCGGCCGGCAACCGTTATGCGGCATGGGCGTCACATCCCTGATCGATTTCACTTCCAAACCCACTGTTTGCAGCGCCCGTATCGCCGATTCCCGGCCCGACCCTGGTCCACGAACCAAGACCTCCACCGTCTTCATGCCATGCTCGCGAGCCTTGCTGCCAACAGTGCTTCCAGCCTGCTGGGCGGCAAAAGGGGTTCCCTTTCGAGATCCCTTGAATCCGAGCGAACCCGCACTGGACCAGCAAACCAAATTCCCTTGCGTATCCGTGATGCTGACGATGGTGTTGTTGAAGGTGGCTTGAACGTAGACAATCCCGTTCAGCACGGTCTTTTTCTCTTTCTTCTTAAAGACCTTTTTCTTGCCAGTCTTGGTTGGTGCTTTCGCCATCAATGCTCCTTGAAAATGGGTTTAGAGTTCAAGCTTCAGCTTGCTCCAGCCTGGGAGCGCCCCGCCTGAAGGCGGAACTCTAAACTACGTCTTTCCAGTGGGCTTCTTCTTTCCTGCAATTGCGCCCTTGCGCGGCCCCTTGCGGGTTCGAGCGTTGGTGTGGGTCCGCTGGCCGCGGGCTGGCAGCGATTTTCGATGCCTTGACCCCCGGTAGGACCCAATCTCCATGAGTCGCTTGATGTTCATGGATACTTCTTTCCGCAGATCGCCCTCGACGGGAGTCCCTTCTTCAATCACTTGCCTGAGCCGGGAAACTTCATCCTCGGACAAATTCTTCACTTTGGTGTCGAGGTTGATGTTGGCGGCTGCCAGAATCTTCCTGGAGCGCGGCCGTCCGATCCCAAAAATGTAGGTCAGGCCAACTTCAACTCTCTTCTCTCTGGGTAGATCAATACCTACTAGACGTGCCACTTTGCCCCCTTCGCCGAGCCAACGCTCAAGAATTCACTGTGGCTTAACCTTGGCGCTGTTTGTGTTTCGCATTGACGCAAATCACCCGAACCACTCGATTGCGGTGAATGACCTTGCACTTAGCACAGATTTTTTTTACCGAAGCCCTGACTTTCATGTGGCATCAATCCCTATTTATAACGATAGACAATTCTGCCCCGGGTGAGGTCGTAAGGTGAAAGCTCCACAGCAACCTTGTCTCCGGGGAGTATCCGAATGAAATTCTTTCTCATTTTCCCTGAGATGTGAGCCAGTACCACGTGTTTGTTTTCCAGTTCGACCCGGAACATGGCATTGGGCAAAGGCTCCAAGACCGTCGCGATGACTTCAATTGCTTCTTCTTTGGACATGCGCTGGTCGCTTTATCTCCGCCCAGTCAAAAGCGGTAAGTATAGAGGAACTACTTGCGAATTTCAAACACTGCTTCCGTCATTCCGTCATTGAATCATTGACGATTGATTCATTGACGATTCGATCACAATGATCCAATGAGTCAATCGTCAATGACCCGATGTGTCAATCGCTCACGCACGTCTTCCTCGAATTCTTCGACCGCGCGGACCCAGAAATCCATCGTAATGCCGCATCACCAGCTGCGCCTCAATTTGCTGCACCGTATCCATCGCAACGCCCACAACGATCAATAGCGAGGTGCCGCCAAAGGCAAACTGCACGCCCATGCCATTCAAGAACCACGACGGCAAAGCGTCGAAGTATCTCCCTATGACGGGCAGATGGTGAATGTGAAAGCCTGTGATCATGAATTCCGGGATGATGGCGATCAGGGCCAGATAGATCGCACCCGCAAAGGTGATCCGGGTGAGAATGGTTTCGACGTGCTCGGCGGTTTTCTTGCCTGGACGGATGCCCGGAATAAATCCACCATACTTCCGCATGTTGTCAGCGACCTCGGTCGGATTGAACACGATTGAGGTATAGAAGTAGCAAAAGAATATGATCCCGGAAATGTAAAGCAGGTTCCAAAGCGGTTCGCCGTTACGGAGCGCTTCGGACATATTCTTGAAAAACTGGCTGCCAGGGAACAGATAGCCAAAAGTTTGCGGGAAAGCCAGGATTGACGAGGCGAAGATGACTGGGATGACGCCGCCCACGTTCACCTTCAGCGGCAGGTGCGTGGATTGTCCGCCCATCACCCGCCGGCCCACCACGCGTTTCGCATACTGAACCGGGATTCTTCGCTGCGCTCGCTCCACCAGGACAATGAAAGCCACCACCGCCACCATCATCGCGAGCAGAATAATGACAACGAAGGGCGACCACTGCTGCGTTGCCAGCTTGGAGTAGATCTCTGTCGTAGCGTGCGGCAGGCCCGTCACGATGCCCGCAAAAATAAGCAACGACATTCCGTTGCCGATGCCCCGCTCTGAAATCTGCTCGCCGAGCCACATGATGAAGGCGGTTCCAGTCGTCAGCGTCAGGGTGGTCATGAAAATAAACTTGAACCCTGGGTTGATCACCACCTGCGAACCCTCCGACGGCATCTGCTGGAAAGCAACCGCAATACTGATCGACTGAACCACGCTCAAAATAACCGTCAAATAGCGGGTGTATTGAGTGATCTTCTTACGGCCTAGTTCGCCTTCCTTCGACAGTTTTTCCAGGAATGGCCAAACGACCGTCAGCAACTGCAGAATAATGGAGGAGGTAATGTAAGGGGTGATGCCGAGAGCAAAAATCGTGAACCGGCTGAGGTTTCCGCCAGAAAACAGATCCATGAAGCCAAACACCGTCCCACGGTTCTGCTCAAAAAAGCGCGTGAGTACCTCGGTATTGATGCCAGGCGAAGGAATCACCGCCCCAACGCGATAGACTGCGAGCAGCAGCAGCGTGAAGCCAATGCGCCTCCGCAAGTCCGGCATGTTCCAAATATTCCGAATGCTCTCGACGATCACTGTATGACCTCGGCTCGACCGCCAGCCTTGGCGATCTTCTCCTGCGCGCTCTTGCTGAAGACATGAGCAGAAATATTCAAGGAATGCGCCAAATCTCCTTGCCCAAGAATCTTGACGCCGTGGCGCACGTTCTTGATGATCCCTTTCTCAACCAACTCTTGCGGAGTGACTGTTGCCCCAGCCGGGAAACCGTTCAACCGGTCCAGATTCACGATGGCGTACTCTTTCTTGAAAATATTCGTGAAACCTCGCTTCGGCAAACGCCGGTGCAAGGGCATCTGGCCGCCCTCGAAGCCCCGCTTCGAGCGGGCGCCCGAGCGAGATTTCTGGCCCTTGTAGCCCCGTCCGGCTGTCTTTCCAAGCCCGGAGCCCATTCCGCCGCCACGGCGCTTCTTGGAGTGCGTCGAACCCGCCGGCGGCTTTAGGTTGTTCAGTCCAATCATGGAAACCTGACTCCTTCGAAAATCGTTCTCGTCGTTGTCCTCGAGGAAAAGCCGGGGACGACGAGAAAGGGAACGAGAAATCACAAAAACCCGCAGACCACACGGCCTACGCTACCTGACGATCAGCCCGCCCTTGGCTCACTGGCCAACGATCTCGACCAGGTGCCGGATCTTAAAGACCATGCCCCGAATCTCCGGCGTGTCGGGCCGGGTAACGATCTGATTCAAGCGCCTGAAACCCAACCCCTGAATCACCCTCTTTTGTTTCGCTGGAAATCCAATGCCGCTGCGAACCAGCTTGATTTGGATTTGCCCGATCTGTGTCTTGCTCTGGCTCATAGAACTATTTATGGAGAATTTCTTCCCTCGATTTTCCGCGCAGTTTGGCCACTGCATCGACGTCTCGCAACTGCTTCAGTCCATCGATGGTCGCCTTCACAACGTTGTGGGGATTGGCACTTCCCAGAGACTTCGTCAGCACGTTCTGAATTCCCGCCGACTGGATCACCGCACGCACCGGTCCTCCGGCAATCACTCCGGTGCCCTCCGGCGCCGGCTTGAGCAGAACTTTCCCCGAACAAAAGCGGCCAACGACCAAGTGCGGTATCGTGGCACCCCGGATGGGAATCTTGATCAGGTTCTTCTTCGCACTCTCCAACGCCTTCCGAATGGCTTGAGGAACTTCTTTCGCCTTGCCGTTGCCGTAGCCAACCACGCCGTTTTCATCGCCAACAACCACCAGTGCGCTGAAGCTCATGTTCTTGCCGCCCTTCACGACCTTGGTAACTCGGTTGATTGAAACCACCTGATCTTTCAGGTTCAAACTGCTGCCATCAATTCTGGTGTCCAAACGGTCCTCCTAAGGTTCAAACTGCATCAGGCTGGGTGTTCCAACCAGCCTGCAATATCCTGAAAGAAGAGGCGGCGCCTAAAACTTGAGTCCAGCTTCCCGTGCGGCTTCGGCGAGAACCTTGACCCGGCCGTGATAGTGGTATCCTCCGCGATCGTAAACAACGGTTTCGATTCCTTTGCTCCTGGCGCGCTTCGCAATCTCTGTTCCGACGCCTTTCGCACCAGCGGCACTGCCACCCGCTTTGTTGACCGCACGGAACTCTTTGTCCAATGAGGAGGCAGAAGCCAGTGTCACACCCTTCACGTCATCGATGACCTGGGCGTAGATGTGATTCAGCGAGCGGAAAATATTAAGGCGCGGGCGCTCTCCAGTGCCCTGAAGCCTCTTGCGAATTCTGGAGTGAACTCTCTTGCGAACAACATTCTTGGAAGTGACACTGGCCATCGCTCAATCCTCGATCAAAAAATGCGCGGGAATCCGTTTACTTGGCTCCCGTCTTTCCAACCTTTTTCTTCAGCGTCTCGCCCGCGTATCGAATGCCCTTGTTCTTGTAGGGATCGGGTTTCTTCAACGAGCGAATGCTTGCCGCAGTCTGGCCAACCCGTTGCTTGTCCGTACCGGACACCACCAGCTTGGTCTGTTTTTCGACAGTGATGTTAATGCCGGAAGGAATTTGGAAATCGATCGGATGAGAAAACCCAAGACTGAAAACGACCGATTTCCCCCTCACTTCAGCGCGATATCCAATGCCGACAATCTCCAGTTCCTTCTGAAAGCCATCGGTCACACCTTTGACTGCATTCGCTACGAGGCTTCGAGCCAAGCCGTGCAGCGCCCTCAGTTGCTTGGTTTCAGCGGCGCGCCTGGCCACTAGGCGGCCATCGGCCAGCTCAAACTGGATACCGGCGGGGACGGGACTGGTCAGCTTGCCTTTGGGCCCCTGAACTTCAACCTGGCCGGCGCCAATGTTAATCTTGACGCCGGACGGAACGGGGATCACTTTATTTCCAATTCTTGACATGAGGTTTCACATCCCTTAACGAGGCGGTTGCGCCTACCACACATTACAGAGAATTTCTCCGCCGACGCCCTGCTTTCTTGCCTGGGCTCCGGAAAGCACGCCCTTGGGAGTCGTCAAAATACTGATTCCCAAACCCCCCAGCACTCGTCGAATGGACTTGCTAGAAGTATAGGTTCGACAGCCGGGCCGCGAGATGCGCTGAAGCCCGGAGATCACTCGCTCCCCTTTGCTGCCGTACTTCAAGTAAACACGGAGAATCGTTTTGCTGCCCTCTTGGGTAACTTTATAGTTGTTGATGTAACCTTCCTCTTTCAACAGCTTGGTCATTTCAACCAGCAAATTGGAAGACGGAATGTCCACCTTCTGGCGCTTGGCCTGAAGCGCGTTCCGCAAGATCGTTAAATAGTTTGCAATCGGATCGGTCAGACTCATCACTCACTCCCTTGAAAATTCCTCTCAAAGACGGCGAAGCCTTCAGAGGGTTGTCGTGACAACTGGGAAAACCTGGACCTAATGGAGCAACGCATCTACCAGCTCGACTTGATAACCCCGGGAAGATCCCCGCGAAGCGCGAGCTGCCGGAAACAAAGACGGCAAAGCTCGAATTTTCGCAGAAAACCGCGGGGCCGGCCGCAACGTTTGCAGCGGTTGTGCTGTCTCACCTTAAATTTTGGGGTCTTCCTGGCTTTTGCAATGTGCGATGTTCTCGCCATAATGTCCTCAACCCAGTCCTTGCGTCTATGGCTTGCGGTCAGCTTTCGTGCCGCACTAGTTCCTGAAGGGCATGCCGAACAGTCGGAGCAGCGTCCTGGCCTCATCGTCGGTCTTGGCTGTGGTGACGACGCTGATATTCATCCCTTTGATCTTGCTGACTCGCGAGTAATCAATTTCTGGAAAGATCAACTGATCGCGCAAACCCAGAGTGTAATTTCCCCGGCCATCGAAGGACTTTGTGGACAGACCGCGGAAGTCGCGCACACGGGGCAAGGCCGTATTCAGAAATCGATCCAGAAATTCATACATTCGCTGTCCACGCAGCGTGACGGAGCAGCCAATCGGCATTCCTTGTCTAAGCTTGAAGGAAGCAATCGATTTCTTGGCTCGCGTGATGACCGGCCTTTGTCCTGTAATTTGGCCCAACTCGTCGGCTGCAGTGTCGAGCAGCTTGGAGTTCTGAATCGCTTCGCCCAAGCCAATATTGATCACGATCTTCTCCAGCTTGGGTATGGCCATGACGTTCTTATAGCCATACTCCTTCCCCATAGCCGGGGCAATCTCTTTCGTGTAACGTTCTTTAAGGCGACTCATGAATCGAACCTCTCCTCCATCGGTGCTGAACTACTTGTCCAACGAGCTATTGCAGCTCCGGCAGATGCGAACTTTCTTCCCGTCGGCCAGGACATTGTGTCCGATCCGGGTGGCTTTCCCGCAGGCGCCACAGACGATCATCACGTTGGAGACATGAATTGGAGCTTCTCTCTCAACGATGCCGCCTTTGATTTGCCGTTGAGGATTCGGGCGGGTGTGCCGCTTCAGAAAGCTGACCCCTTCGACCACGACCCGTCCTTTGTCGCGCAACACACGCAGGACGCGTCCTGTCTTGTTCAGGTCCTTGCCAGCGATGACCTTCACCTGATCGTTTTTGCGAATCTGGATACGAAGTCTTTCCGCCACCTAGATCACCTCCGGAGCCAGTGAAACAATCTTCAAAAAACGCTTGTCTCTCAGTTCCCGAGCCACCGGACCGAACACGCGCGTGCCTACGGGCTCATTGGATTCGTTGATGATAACCGCGGCGTTTTGATCGAACCGGATGTAAGATCCGTCCCGCCGGCGAACCTCCTTGCGGGTCCGCACCACAACGGCCTTGACGACACTGCCCTTTTTGATGTTGCCGTCGGGTGTTACTTCCTTGACTGCGGCCGTAATGATGTCGCCCAGCGAGGCCTTGCTTCCTGTCGACCCGCCGAGAGGCAGAATGCAGGCGATCTTGCGCGCGCCGGAATTGTCAGCGACTTGCAGCATGGTACCCATCTGAATCATAGCATTGGCTCCTGGCGCTCCGTCCCGTTCTCCGATCCTCTTCAGCTGGCCTTGCGGATGACCTCATGCAGGCGCCATCGCTTGCGCTTGCTGAGCGGACGGGTCTCAATAATGGAAACTGTGTCACCGATCGAGCAGCTATTCTTTTCGTCGTGGGCAAGAAACTTCGACGTCTTGGTCATGATTCTGCGATACAGCGGATGCGGCACCCGCCGCTCGACCGAAACCACGATCGTCTTCGTCATTTTGTTGCTGGTCACAACACCCACTTTGACACTCTTTCGACCCGTTCTCGGGGCTGCCGCAACGGCTTGCGGTGTCTCTTGACTTTCCATAATTCCTCTCGCCTCTCTTGAAGTTCCCCCCGGTTAATGGGGGACTCTGCATCTCAAGAACTACGCCTTCGCCACGCTCAGTTCACGCTGGCGACGAATGGTCTTGATGCGGGCCACGTCTTTCTTCAACGCTCGAAGCTTGGTGAGACCTTCTGTCTGTCCCGTGGCCAGTTGGAATCGCAAGCGAAACATCTGTTCCGCCATCTCGCGCTCCTGGCTCTTCAATTCTCCGTCGGATAGTTCTCTAATTTTCTCGGTTTTCATCAGTTTATTCCTGCCCAATTCGGGATACGAACTTCGTCTGGATGGGCAGCTTGTTCGCTGCAAGACGCATCGCCTCGCGAGCAATGTCTTCCTTGACGCCTTCCATTTCAAAGATCACTTTTCCGGGGCGAACCACCGCCACCCAGAACTCTGGGGCTCCCTTCCCTTTGCCCATGCGGGTTTCCGCCGGCTTCTTCGTCACAGGCTTGTCAGGAAATAGCCGGATCCATACCTTGCCGCCGCGCTTGATATGGCGCGTCATGGCAATACGACTGGCTTCGATCTGACGATCAGAAATCCAGCCGGGCTCCAGAACCTTCAATCCAAACTCGCCAAAGGCTATTTCTGAACCGCGCCAGGCCTTCCCCTTCATGCGGCCGCGCTGCTGCTTGCGGTACTTCACTTTCTTCGGCATCAACATGGTAGATCAATCTCCAAAGGCCGTGATTCGTGAAACGTGATTGGTCGTTGCCGGCACGCGTCACGCGTCACGTCTTATAGCTTCGCGCCCAAAGCCACCTTCTTTTTCATTGCCGGGAACAGCTCCCCTTTGTAGATCCACACCTTCACGCCAATCGCGCCGTAGGTGGTGCGCGCTTCGGCGAAGCCAAAGTCAATGTCAGCGCGCAGCGTATGCAAGGGAAGCCGGCCCTGCAGATACCACTCGGTACGGGCGATTTCAGCGCCATTCAACCGTCCCGCGCAGCAAACCTTGATTCCCTTGGCTTGAACCTTGAGGGCCGTGTCCACCGCCTTTCGCATGGCGCGGCGGAAGGCGATGCGCTTTTCAAGTTGCAAGGCAATCGACTCGGCCACCAACTGCGCTTCCAGCTCAGGACGATGCACTTCGTTGATGTTGATAAAAATATCGCGGTTTGTGCGCTTTTGCAGATCCGCTTTCAGCTTGTCGATTTCCGACCCCTTGCGTCCAATGATGATGCCGGGACGGGACGTGTGGATCGTGATCCGGATCTTGTTTCCAGGCCGCTCGATCTCGATCTTGGAAACTCCGGCATGCCCCAGCTGCTTTTTCAGCTCCGCCCTGAGCCGCAAATCTTCATGCAGCAGCGTGGCGTAATCCTTCTTGGCATACCACCGGGAGTTCCAGGTTTTGTTGTATCCAAGACGAAAACCGAATGGATGAACTTTCTGTCCCAAGACGCCCTCCCTTACTTGTTCGAAACGTGAATCGAAATGTGGCTCATGCGGCGCTGAATCCGGTAGGCTCGACCCATAGGGGCGGGGCGCACGCGTTTCATGCGAGGCCCTTCATTCACGTAGGCCTGGCTCACGAACAAAGTATCCGCGTCAACGCCTTCCGGCTGCTGCTCCGCATTGGCGACAGCCGACTTCAGAACTTTCTCAACATCTTTCGAGGAGCGCTTCTTCGTGAACCGCAAAATCGTTAGCGCATCGGAAACAGTCTTGCCTCGGATGAGATCCACCACCAGGCGAATTTTCTGAGCCGACCCTCGAATATATTTGGCTGTTGCGCGTGCTTCCATGATTTCACCTGTACGGATTGAAGATCTCTAACCAGCCCTGGGCGGCCCCGCGGGAGCCGCAGTCCTTTCAGCGGCAGCCTTGGAACTATGCCCCTTGAACACGCGGGTTGGAGAGAACTCTCCCAGCTTGTGCCCGACCATGTTTTCTGTGAGATAGACCGGAATAAACTTCTTGCCATTGTGAACAGCCAGCGTGTGCCCCACCATATCGGGGGTCACCGTCGAGCGGCGAGACCAAGTCTTGACCACCTTCTTCTCAAAGCGCTTATTCATGGACTCAATTGTCTTCGCCAGACTGGTGTCCACAAAAGCGCCCTTCTTGACTGACCGTGCCATCGTGTTCTCCTCAAAACCCGCTCAGTAATTCAACTACTTCCTATTCTTACGCTTCACAATAAACCGGTCGGTACGCTTGTTGTTGCGCGTCTTGTAACCGCGTGTGGGCTGTCCCCAAGGTGTGACCGGGTGGCGTCCACCCGAGGTTTTACCTTCGCCACCACCATGGGGGTGGTCCACCGGGTTCATCGCCACACCGCGCACGGTAGGCCGCTTTCCGAGCCAGCGTGTCCGGCCTGCCTTGCCGAGGCTCACATTCGAGTGATCCAGATTCCCGACCTGGCCGATGGTCGCTTGGCACTCGATGTGAATCTGGCGCACTTCACCCGACGGCATTTTCACCTGGGCGTAATCGCCTTCCTTGGCCACGAGCTGCGCCGCGCTCCCCGCCGAGCGAGCCAGCTGCGCGCCACGGCCCTTGCGCATTTCAATATTGTGAATCGTCGTGCCGAGGGGGATGTTCTTCAACGGCAGGGCATTGCCGATCAGAATGTCCGCATCCGGCCCGGACACAATCGTGGCCCCCACCTGCAAACCGACGGGATGCACAATGTAGCGCTTCTCGCCATCCACGTAATGCAGGAGCGCGATGCGCGCTGAACGATTCGGATCGTACTCGACCGCGGCTACTTTGGCCGGAATACCCGTCTTATCGCGCTTGAAGTCGATCATGCGATACAGCTTCTTGTGACCTCCCCCGCGATGCCGCACGGTGAGCCGGCCAGCGCTGTTCCTGCCGCCTGTGCGCAACTTGGTAGTCACCAGGCTCTTTTCCGGATGATCCTTGGTGATGTCGTCAAAAGTGGTGATGGTTGTGAACCGCAGCGAAGGTGTAGTGGGTCTGAATGATTTGAGCCCCATGCTATGCGTTCTCCGAGTATTCGATCATCTTTTCGCCCGGTTTCAAGCGAACGTAGGCCTTCTTCCAATCAGCTTTGTATCCCGAGAACTTTCCTCGGCGGCGCTGCTTTCCATAGAAATTCGAGGTGTTCACCGAAGCCACTTTGACCTTGAACAATTTTTCCACGGCTTCCTTCACGTCCCGTTTGTTGGCGTGGACGTTGACCTCGAAGCACAACGTGCTGTTGTCTTCTTTCTTGTCCAGCCCTTTCTCGGTGATGATGGGGCGCTTGATCACTGAAAACACGTCCTTCATACGCTCAGCGCCTCCTGCAGTTTCTGAATGGCGGCCCTGGAAAAGAGAACCTGCTCGTGGTTCAGCAGATCGTAAACATTCAACTCCTGGCTCGAGACCAGCTTGACTTGGGCCAGATTGCCCGAGGCTCGATCCAGGTTGGTGTTTTCGCCAGTCTCCACGATCAGCAGCTTCGCATTGAGCTCAATCCGGCTGAGGAGCTTTTGGAATTCCTTGCTCTTGTGGTTCGGCAGCGAGAGCCCGTCAACCACTGTGATCGCATTCCCGTTGAATTTGTCAGTGAGCGCGGAGCGAAGGGCTCCGAGAATCATCTTCTTCGGGAGATGGAAGGAGTAAGAGCGGGGGGTTGGACCGTGGGCAATGCCACCGTGGCGCCAGATCGGGTTGCGGCTGCTTCCAACGCGCGCGCGACCGGTACCCTTTTGCTTCCACGGCTTCTTGCCGCCACCGCTCACCTGAGAGCGATTCTTGGTGGCATGCGTTCCCTGCCTGAGACCGTCCAGATGGTGCTTCACAGCGTCGAACAAGAGACTCTTGTTGACCTTGGCGGCGAAGACACTTTCGATCAGCTCGATCTCGCCGACCACCTTGTTGTCCAGATTCTTAACTTGCAATTTTGGCATGATGACTTCTCAAGAACGCGGTGCCTCTAGAGGCAGCACGTCATTTAGCCTTCTTTCGGATGACGACATATCCACCGTTCGCGCCCGGCACTGCGCCTCTCACGATCAACAGGTTCTGCTCGACGTCGACCCTGACGACGCGAAGATTTTTGGTGGTGACGTTGTCGTGGCCCATATGGCCGGCGGCCCTCATTCCCTTGAAGACACGGGATGGGAAAGCCGACGAACCAATAGACCCGGGCGCGCGGTGGAACATAGAGCCGTGCGTGGCGGCGCCGCCGCGAAAATTATGCCGCTTTATCACACCTGCGAAACCCTTGCCTTTGCTCACCCCAGAGACCTCGACTGAGTCACTCGGCGAAAACTGATCGACCAGGACCTTGGATCCAACCTGGGTCGATTCGGCAGATTCCTCCAAACGAAACTCCTTCAAAAATTTCACGGGCGAAACATTGGCCTTCTTAAAGTGGCCCTGCATGGGTTTCCTGACGCGCTTGTCGGAGACAAACTCAACCAGCCCCAACTGAATCGCGTTGTAACCATCGTGCGCAGCCGTCTTCTTCTGCACGACAACACACGGTCCTGCTTTGATCACCGTTGCAGGAACAGCGGTGCCGTCCTTCTCGAACAACTGAGTCATTCCTATCTTGATTCCAAGAATGCCATTGACCATAAGAACCACTCCGGGTTACTTGTGCTCTTTTCCAAACGCCTTGATTTCAACATCGACTCCAGCTGGCAGGTCCAGTTTCATCAGAGCGTCAATCGTCTGCGGAGTCGGCTCCAGGATGTCCAGCAGCCGCTTGTGTGTCCGAATCTCGAACTGCTCGCGCGATTTCTTGTCTACGTGAGGTGAACGCAATACGCAGTACTTGTTCTTGACGGTTGGGAGCGGAATCGGCCCGGCGACGCGGGCGCCGGTCCTTCGCGCGGTATCGACGATTTCAGACGCCGACTGGTCGAGAACGCGATAGTCATAAGCCTTCAATCGAATGCGAATCTTTTCGTTCAACATAATAAAAGTCCCGAAACTCCCTGGAGCCAAATAATCTCTCGACTGGCTCGAATCGAATCATGGGGCTCCCACGAAATTCGATCCTGCGCACCCATCACTTCGCTCTTCAAGCGATCCCATTCCGTCTGTAACCGCCCGAGGTAAACGAGGTGGCTTCCGATCGGCCCTCGGTCTTGCTATGCCAGGATTTCGGTCACAGTGCCGGCGCCCACCGTCCGTCCGCCTTCCCGAATCGCAAACCGCAGTCCCTTCTCCATCGCAATCGGCGCGATCAGCTCGATCTCCAGCGCCACGTTGTCTCCCGGCATCACCATCTCGGTCCCCGACGGCAGCGTCGCCACTCCCGTCACGTCCGTCGTCCGGAAGTAAAACTGCGGCCGGTAGCCCTT
>Ga0163150_10002711_pt1 | contig 26451 bp, 23 predicted proteins | sample OliLakLV19P2IB_FD_148628 | JGI IMG/M metagenome (GOLD analysis project Ga0163150, IMG submission 148628) | Freshwater microbial mat bacterial communities from Lake Vanda, McMurdo Dry Valleys, Antarctica - Oligotrophic Lake LV.19.P2.IB | ecosystem: Environmental > Aquatic > Freshwater > Lake >...
TCAAGTACACCGCTTGTGCCGGCTACCTTGCTGACGGCGGATTGCCGCGAGCCATCCGGGCGCAGGCACATGACTTCGGCGTTGAGGGTTTCTCCGCCGGGGTTGGCGATATCGAATCGAACGGCATCACGGGTGAGCAGTTGGTCCCACGCAAGGTTTTGCGGGTGCATTCTCGCGACGCTCGCGCGTGAACGGTCGGCTGCAAATGCGTTAAGCCGGACGTCTCCGCGGTAGGTGCGCCAGGGGGATTGCGCATCGACAGGCGCTGACGTGGAAAAGCAAAACAGCTTTCCCGATTCACCGCCGGTGACAGAAAATTCGAGGCCGGGCCGTTCCTTCATGATGTCGCCAAACGACGGGGTTACGTTGATGGTGCGGTTATTGAATTGATGGCTGAACGTGATTGCGCCTTCCTGATTAAACACGAACAGGCCGCCGTTCTGGGTGCAGAGAACATAGTCGAGTTTGCCATCGCCATCGATGTCAATGATCGCGCCGGGGGCGAGGCTTCGGCCTTGCGTGTCGATGTCCCATATCGTTTTGCCGGTTTCATCGAAGCGATACAGGATGCCTAACTGTGTCACCGCGAAAAGGTCTGCGCGGCCATCAGCGTCGAAGTCGCCCGCGGATAGTGTGGATGCGACGGCGCCGCGGGTGGAGTGCTCCCAAAGCGGTTTGCCGGCGGCGTCGAGGCAAACGACGCGCTCCTTGCCCGATGCGCATGCAACCCGTGGTGTGCCATGCGAATCGTGAAACACGATGGGCGAGCACGTGGCCCAATCCGGCGTTGTTCCCGCGAGGTCATAGTTCCACAAAACATCACCACTGGAATTCAGCGCGAAGATTTTTCCGGTCGAGGTCGCGAGGGCGATTTCGAGCGAGCCGTCGTTATTCAAATCCGCAATGGCGACGCTTGAACATTCGCCTTCGAGTGGTTTGGTCCAGACAGGTTTACCGGTGAGTGCGTCGAAGACGTTTACCGCGCCTGATTTGTCGCTTTGGACGACTTCAACGGAACCATCGGCGGTGAGGTCTGCAATCGCGGGTGTTGAGCAAAAGACGGGCGCGATTTCCGCATGCCACACAACATTGCCAAGCCCGTCTAGACAGGTGAACGCGCCGTGGTTGTCACCCGCGTAGATGAGAGGCGGTTGTCCATCACGCTCGAAGATGGCAGGGCAAGTTTGGTATCGGCCCGGGGTGTCGAACCGCCATAGCTCTTTGCCGTTGCCATCAATCGCGATGATGTTTTCGTATGCGGCAGTGATGATTTCGGCGTCGCCGTCGTTGTCAAGATCGATGGTTATGGGCGAGCCTTCCATGATCATGCTTGTATCAAGCGACCAAAGTTGATCGATAAACGCTGCGTAGGCGGGCGAGTGCAACAGGATTGCGGTAAGGCTAAGGAGGAATGTTGGGATAGGACCAGAATTTCGCAAAGTCGGGGTTCCTTTTGTGGGTTCTCATTCGTGCTCGTCATCGTAATCGATATAAGGTCTGCTTATAGAGCAGACGAAAGCGATTGCTCCGAGACTCGCCGCCCTCGGCGATGGCGGCGCTACTTTGGTGGCGGCGTTTCCCCGGTCACACGCCAGGCTTCGTCGAAGAAGGCGTATTCGAGGGCCATGGCGCGGCGGTAGTGCGCGGGCACGCTTATGTATCCTTGGCCATATCGGTCGAGTAGCGATTCGAGGCGCGCGGCGAGGGCTTCGAATTCGGCGCTGCTGTAGGTCATGACCCAGTCGCGGTAGGGGCTGGTTTGCGAAAGTTTACCGGAGAGTTGTTGGCCGAGCCACGCGTAGAGCCGCATGCACGGTGTCATCGCGGCGACTATTTCTCCGACGGAGGCCATGGCCGCGACGCGCAGGAGAAAATCAGTGTATGCCAGTGTGGCGGGCGACGGTTCCGGTTGGAGGTTGAGATTGTGGCGTTGCGCGAGTTCCTGATGCAACGTCAATTCGTCCAGCACGCCGTCAAGCAATTCCTTGAATGCGAAGAACCCGTCGCGGTCTGGGGATTTTGCGAGCGCCATGGCGTATGCACGCGCGAAGGCGTCGAGAAAATACGCGTCTTGTTCCATGTACCGCGCAAAACGCTGTGGCGGGAGCGAACCATCGGCAAGGCCCTGTACAAATGGATGGTCGAGCGCTGCCTTCGCGACGGTCTCGCAGGATTGCCAGAGCGACTGCGCAATCATTCAGATTCCGCCACGCGAAGAATTGCGGCCATGAACGCGGGCAGGTCTTTCGGAACTTGCGCCGACACGAAGCGCCCATCAACCACGCAAGGTTCATCGACCCAGGTCGCGCCGGCGTTCTCGAGGTCGTCCTTGATGGCATTGACACTGGTGAGCCGGAGGCCGCGCACGATCTTTGCGCTGATGGGCACCCAGCCCGCGTGACAGATCGCGCCGACGATTGCGCCGTTTGCCCAGGCGTCGGCGACGAGTTTGTTGCACGCGGGAAAGCGCCGCAACTTGTCCGGCGCGAACCCGCCGGGCACAACGAGAATTTTAATCGATTTCGCGTCGATGTCATCGAATGCTGCGTCCGTGATGGCGGGATAGCCTTCCTTCGAGCCGTAGGTTTCGTTCTTTTTGGGTCCAACCACTTTCACGTCGTATCCTGCTTCTATGAGACGAAGTTTCGGATAGTGTAGTTCCAGGTTCTCGTAAATGTTCTCGGCTAGAACGATGGCCAGACCTTTTGCGGGCACGGTAAGACTCCTTGTATTTAGATAAGGCTACCATTTTCGCGGGAGGGCGCGCGTCCTCCCGCGCTTTTGTATTCATTGACAGTTGGGATAATTCAGCGCGCGGGTACGCGCGCCCTCCCGTTCAGTTTTTCTTTGCGTCCTCGCGCGTTTTTGTATTCATTCGCGGTTGGCATATTCAGCGCGCGGGTACGCGCGCCCTCCCGTGGTGGTGTAGTCGCGCGCAATTTTCTTTGCGATGCGCTGCGCGTCGATGGCGATTTGCCGCAACAGACCCGTCGGCGGATTGTCGAACCCGAGAAAATACAGGCCCGTGCGCGCAGATTCTCCGGCGGGCGGAATCGGATAGCCCGCTTCATCGGTTAACTCGTGCGCATCTTCCAAGAACTCGTCGAGCCTGGGCTTGTACCCTGTTGCCAGAATTACCGCGTCATAGGAATGTTCCTGTCCATCGGTGAACGCCACGCCTTCTTTCGTGAATCGCGAAATGCCCGGCTTCACGGTAATCGCACCGTTCTTAATGAGGTCCAGAGTGCCGACATCGATGAGCGCGACGCGTCCGAAACGCTCGACGCTCTCGACGGGCCCGAACTCGGGCCATTGCAAACCATAACGGGAAAGATCACCGATGGACAAGTGGGCGAGGTGCTTACTGACAAAATATCGAAGTTTTTTCGGAAGCTTGCTCAAGGTGATTCCCGTCACTTGCGCGGGCGTACCGAGATAGTCGCGTAGAATTACGTTGATCGGACTGCGCACGCAAATGTGGACGGCCGCGGCGCCGTGCTCGTGCAGATCGATGGCAATTTCTCCGCCGGTGTTTCCGATGCCTACCACCAGCACGCGCTTACCGCGATACGCATCGCCATCGCGGTATTCGGCGCTGTGGTACACGGCGCCCTGGAACGCCTCACGGTCCGGCCATTTCGGGATCAGTGGGCGGCGGTTGTATCCGCTGGCTACCACGACACGTTCCGAATGGTACTCATTCTGCGAAGTCCTGGTTTCCCACGCGCCATTCATTTTCTTTATGGCGGTTACGTCTTCGCCGAGATGCGGCTGGATATTGAAGTGTTTCGCGTACGCATTGAAATAATCAACGACAGCCTGACGCGATGGATATTTTTCGACCTCGCCCGGAAACGCGTAATGAGGGAGATTAGAGAAGCGCTTTACGGTATGCAGATGCAGCCGGTCGTAGTGGTTGCGCCAAGCGTTGCCGACATGTTGCGAACGCTCGACGACGATATGGGGCACATTGGCGCGCATGAGGCAAGCGGCGATTGCGAGGCCGGACGGACCCGCGCCGACGATAATCGTGTCAGTGGAGATTGCACCCATCACGCCAGTATGGCGCGGCGGAAATAGCCTGTAAAGTCGGGCGCGCTTTTGACATAGTCCGGCAAACATGGAAGAATGCACAGGCCTCGCATCAGGCGAAGGCGAAAAACCGTTTTGGCCGCGCAGATAGAGCCATGCGTGGTGAGCACGCCCCCGGATACGGAAAGGAAATTGACATTGAGCACAGCAATCGATCACGTCCTCACGGAAACACGCCTGTTTGAGCCCAGCCCAGAGTTTAAGGCCAAGGCCGTTGTACCATCGCGTGAAGAATATAATCGGTTGTACCGCGAATCATTGGAGAATCCGGACGCATTTTGGGGAAAAGCGGCTGAAGAACTGCATTGGTTCAAGAAGTGGGACCGCGTGCTGAATGACGACAATGCGCCGTTCTATAAATGGTACGAAGGCGGGCAGACGAACCTTTCGTACAACTGCCTTGACCGTCATCTTACGACGTGGCGGAAGAACAAGGCCGCGATTATCTGGGAAGGCGAACCCTATGGCCAACGCACGATACTGACTTACCGCGAGCTTCACCGGCAGGTGTCGAAGTTTGCGAATGTGCTTAAAGAACTTGGCGCGAAAGCCGGCGACCGTGTGGCGATTTACATGCCCATGGTCCCGGAGCTTGCGATTGCGATGCTGGCCTGCGCGCGCATTGGCGCTCCGCACTCGATCATATTCGGGGGGTTCTCGGCGACGGCGATTGTAGACCGCGTGAATGACGCGGGCGCGACCATCGTTATCACGGCCGATGGCGGGTATCGCCGCGGCGCAGTGGTTGAATTGAAGAAGGCGGTGGACGAGGCGCTTGCGAAATGCCCTACCGTGCGCAAAGTCGTGGTTGTAGAGCGGACGAAGACACCCGTGAAGATGGTGCATGGGCGGGACGTGTTTTGGCACGAAGCAATGGAGAGCGCAAGTGATGTGTGCCCCGCGGAAGCGCTAGACGCTGAGCATCCGTTGTACATTCTGTATACCTCTGGATCGACGGGCAAGCCCAAAGGAATTTTGCACACGACCGGCGGATACATGGTTGGCACCTACCTGACCGCTAAATATGTCTTTGATTTGCGCGAGGAAGACACGTACTGGTGTACGGCCGATATCGGTTGGGTCACCGGCCACAGTTACACGATCTACGGCATACTTGCAAACGGCGCGACAAGCGTGATGTACGAAGGAGCGCCAAACCATCCCACGCCGGACCGGTTCTGGCAGATCATCGAACGCTACCAGGTCAATGTGTTTTATACGGCGCCGACGGCCATTCGCGCGTTTTCGCGATGGGGCGAGGGTTGGCCGGCGAAGCATGATCTCAGCAGTCTGCGCCTCCTCGGTAGTGTTGGCGAGCCGATCAATCCCGAAGCATGGATGTGGTATTACAAGCACATCGGACGTGAGAACTGTCCTATTGTCGATACGTGGTGGCAGACCGAGACGGGGGCGATCATGATCACGACGCTTCCGGGCGCGATGAGCGCGAAGCCAGGTTCCGCCGGTTTGCCGTTTTTTGGCGTGCAGCCGGCGATTGTCGATGAAGAGGGAAACGACGTGGGTCAAAGCAGCGGTTTGTTGGTGGTGCAAAAACCGTTTCCTTCAATGTTGCGCACGCTGTACGGAGATGACGCGCGGTACAAAGAAGTTTATTGGTCGAAGTTCGCGAAACAGGGCTGGTATTTCACCGGTGATGGCGCATTTCAGGACAAAGACGGCTACTTCATGATCATCGGCCGGATAGATGATGTCATCAACGTTTCCGGCCATCGGCTTGGCACAATGGAGATCGAGTCCGCATTGGTGTCGCATCCGATGGTTTCCGAAGCGGCGGTCGTGGGCTATCCGCACGATCTCAAGGGCCAAGCTGTGTGCGCATTTGTTTCCGTTCCCGTCGGCACGACCCCAACGGAGAAAGACAAGGACACGTTGCGCGAACATGTCGCGAAGGAGATTGGGGCAATCGCCAAGCCGGACATCATACGATTTACCGACGCTCTGCCAAAAACGCGATCTGGAAAAATCATGCGCAGGCTTCTGCGCGATATAGCGGCGGGCCGGGACACGGTGGGTGATACGACGACGCTGGAAGATTTCGGCGTGTTGGCTAAACTGCGGGAAGACCAGGAAGCGTAGGTTAATGGGGGATGCTGAATCCAGGCTCCGAAGTTGCAGCGTGGTGATCAATTGGAGGAAGTTCTGAATGCGGGCCCGGAAGCTAGCGATACTATTGGCGTTCATTGCAATGAGCGTTTTTGCAGGTTCAGCCTATGCAGACGATGGGTTCAAGCCGAACGGTCTTGTGATCCTGATGACGGACTATGGCACCGATTCCATCTACGTCGGGATCATCAAGGGCGCGATGTATACCAAATTTCCCGGAGTCCGCGTGGACGATCTCAGCAATTCCGTGCCACCCTTCGACATTACCGCGGGCGCGTACCTTTTGGTCGAGGCCGCGGGTGAATACCCTTTGGGGACGGTGTTTGTCACGATAGTGGATCCCGGCGTCGGCACACCGCGAAAACCGGTGGTGGTTGAGACGAAGAACGGCTACTGTTTTGTTGGGCCGGATAACGGAATGCTGACGCTGATTGCCGAGCGGTTTGGGATCAAGCAGGCGCGTGAGTTGACCAACAAGGAATTATGGCGCGCGGAAACGACATCGACCGTATTTCACGGGCGTGATATTTTTGGTCCTGTTGGGGCATCGCTCGCGAATGGGGTGGCGGTGGAGAGCGCGGGACCGGCGCTCGAAAAGATCACGATGCTCGACATCAAGCGCAGCACGGTTGAGCACGGCGTTGCGAAGGGGACTGTCATACGGACTGATCCATACGGAAACGTCATTACGAATATAGCTGTCGCAGACCTTGAAGCACTCGGTGTACAGTTGGGAGACACGCTTGAAGTCACGGTCGGAAAATCTGCGTGGAGTGCGCCGTTTAAGCGAACCTACGCGGAGGTGTCCGAGGGGCAGCGACTGGTGGTAGTTCAAAGCTCGGGGTTTGTCGAGTGCGCGATTAATAAAGGTTCTCTTACCGGTGCGATTCAAGAGGGTTTTGGCGCGGAGGTTGCCGTGAGGAAGGCGAAGTAATGTCTTCGACGCTACGCCAAATGTTTTCAGAGATTTATGATCGGCTTCAAACGCATTTTGGGCCGACGCACTGGTGGCCAGGTGATACGCCATTCGAGATTGCGGTAGGCGCGATTCTGGTTCAGAACACGGCTTGGGTGAACGTCGAAAAAGCGATCCGGAACCTCAAAGCCGCGGACATGCTGTATCCAACGTCGATTTTGCATGCCGATGAAGCGGCCCTTCAAAAATTGCTGCGACCGTCAGGGTTCTTTCGCGTGAAGAGTGTTCGATTGCGAAACTTCTGCCGGTATTTTGTCGAGCGGTATGACGGCGATTTCGAGCGCATGGCCGAGCGGTCTTTGGAAGAATTGCGCGCGGAGTTGTTGCAGGTGCCGGGGATTGGGCCGGAAACCGCGGACGATATACTCCTTTACGCGTGCAACAAGCCGGTGTTTGTGGTGGATGCGTATACGCGCCGGATGCTGAGCCGGCACGGGTTGGCAAAGTCTGCGATGCCCTATGAAGAACTGCGCGCGTTGTTTGAACGGAACCTTGATTCCGATCTGCACATGTTCAAGGAATATCATGGATTGATTGTGAGTGCCGGGAAAGATTTTTGCCGGCGCGCGCCAAAATGCGAGTTGTGTCCGCTGGGCCCGATGCTCAAAAACGGCAGGCCGAAACAATAGGGACCGGCGGTGAAACATTGGTTAACAGTAGGAATCGGGTTGGCGGTATTTTGCGCGACTGCGCAGGCGATTGATCCCGCGCAGTTGAAGAAACACACCATTGATGACGGGTTTGAAAACGGGTATCAGGTGAGCGTTGTGGACATTGACAAGGACGGAAAGCCCGACGTGATCGCGCTTGCTACCTCCCCGTCGAAGCTGGTGTGGTACAGAAACCCGGACTGGAAGCAGTTCACGATCACGACGAAGACGCGACGCAATATCGACGTTGCGCCATACGATATTGACGGCGACGGGGACCAAGACTTCGCGCTTGCGAGTGGATTCAGTTTGGATGCGTCGAATAGCGAAGGCCATGTGGATTGGCTGGAATGCCCCGCGAATCCCGCGGAAGAACAGGAATGGGCGGCGCATCGCATTGATGCGGTTCCGACTTCGCATCGCGTGCGCTGGGCCGACGTTGATGGTGATGGAAGAAAGGAATTACTGAACCTTCCCATTGTCGGCACGGCGGCGAAATTGCCGGGTTATGAAGGACGTCTGGATTTTTGGTCGTATACGATCCCTTCGAATCCGTTGACGGGGAAGTGGAAGGGGGTCGTGCTATCGGATTCGCTGGAGCTTGCCCACGCGCTTGCCGTAGTGGACTGGACACCGGGCGGGGCGCAAGAGGTGTTGACGGCGAGTGGCGCGGGTGTAATGCTGCTCGAGCCGCGAATCAAGGATGGAAAGAACGCGGAAAGAATTATCGGGACAGGTCACGAGGGCGCGCCCGCGAAACGGGGATCGAGCGAGGTGGCGCTGGGTGCGTTGGCGTCGCAGGAATCCCGGTATGTCGCCGCCATCGAGCCGTGGCATGGGAACGAGGTTGTCGTTTACGAGAGTGAAGAACCTAATTCCCTGCCGTGGACGCGCACGGTCGTTGATTCATCGTTGACCGATGGGCACGCGCTGTTGTGCGTTGATCTCGACAAGGATGGAAACGATGAGATTGTTGCGGGGTATCGGGGTGGCGACCGCAGCATTCGCGTGTACCAATTCGCGGCCGAAAGCGCGGAGTGGGAGATAGCGGTGCTCGACCCAAGTGGCATTGGCGCTGCGGGGTTGTTTGCGGCGGATATTAACAGCGATGGATATGTTGACATTGTCGCCATTGGAACGGCAACGAACAATGTGGTCTGGTACGAAAATCTATATGGCCGCGAAGATTAGTCGCGCGATTCATTGTCGATATCCCATACGCGCACATTGATCCCGCGCGCGCGAAGGATCGGCGCAGCCATCTTCTGTAACTCGACGACGATGCGCACTTTCTCGTGATAGGGCAGAGCGGCCAGTTCGCGCCGGCGCTTTTCCTTCGCCTCGAAGAGCTTCGTGACTTCAGGGTGTAGCGGTTCCATTCAAGCCACCGTTCTGTCAACCTGTGTTTGCTCAATAATTTTTTAAGTATGTCCTTATCCAAAACATTTTGAGACTTTACTTCACGGACACGTTGCCTATCTTTTTCGCGGCCAGTTTGCACAGAGATCGCGACCAGGTGTTCCGGGCCAAACACACGGGTCGGAACGTCCTTATACTTGACGCTACGCGCCTCCGCTAACGCTTCTTCGATGAGCGCGTTATACGGCGGCAGAAATTGAACGGGTATATCTTCGATAACGACAAACTCGTCTTCTGGCTTGTAACCGCGGGCAAGAAGAGCATCGTAGAGACCGGAAAGAGAAATAATATCGGCTGACGGCACAGGCAATGCCACGAATACGCCGAGATCATAGGTCAAAACGGGTTCAATGTAGAACGTCGCTGCCATTGCGCCACCGATGGCATACCTTCCAATGATTCCGTTTTGCTCCAACTCATTTAATACGCAGAGTGCTTTATCCATACTGTTAATCAGGGTGTCACTCGTCACGTTCTGCTGGCAATGTTGAGTCAAGCCGGTGAATTCAATTCGTTAATCCTAATCCCGACACCGTCGGATTCAGCCGCGCTTCGGCGTCGATTAGGAACGAGCCGCGCGAGACGATGCGTTCGCCAAGCGTGAGACCATCGAGCACGGGGTAGTACGTTCCGGAACGCGGGCCGAGTGTCACGGAATGCGCGTCGAAAAGGCCTGGCGATGTCTCGACGTAGATCATGCGGTGGTTGCCGGTGTCGATGATGGCGCTTTCGGGCACGGACAAGACGCGTTCGATGCGCCATTCGGACATCTGCATGCCGCAGCCACACTCCTCGCAAATCCCGCCGGTGTCGCTGAGGGTGTCGAGGTGCATCGGGCAGGTGAATCCTTGAGCCCATAGATCGTACGATCCCGTTACCGCGTCGATCGCCCCGTTGAGCGACGGTTCGCTCTTTACGCGCTTCTCGAGATTCATGTTGCAGATTGGGCATGTGCCTGGTTTGTCTGAAACGATCTCCGGGTCCATGGGGCACATGTAGTATTCGCTGCCATCGGGTAAAGACGCGAGGTAGGCAGCGGCGTCCCCGGTGGTTTGCGTTGGTAGCGCGGCGGGTGCAGCGGTGGGTTGATCCGGAGGTAGCGAGGCTTCGCCCTTGTGGCGTTCGACGAGCTTCATGTTGCAGACAGGACAATCCTCGGCCTTGTCGGACATGACTTCGGGGTCCATCGGGCAGGTGTAGTACGTTGCGCCGTCCGGAAGGCCCGCGAGAAACTGCGCGGCATGTTGATGATCCGTGGTGGGCAATTTTACTTTAGTGGCTGACGCGGATTTGGCCTCCTCGGCGATTTCCATTTCCTCGATAGAGCCGTAGCGCCCAATGGGTGATCGCATGACGGCGTTAACATACATGCCAGGGCGCAGTTTGTCGTCCGCGTTTGCGATGGCGACGCGCACCTTGAGCGAACGGCTTTGGGGATCAACCTCGGGAAAGAAGAAATCGACCGTTCCATAGAAAATCTCGCCGGGCCACGCGACGCTGTTCACCTCGACCGGCATGCCCGCGTGAACCGCGCTGATGTCTGACTCGATGACTTGCACCTGCACCCACAGCGTGGACAAATCCGCGATGCTGAAGAGGGAAGTACCCTCTTCGACTGTCTGGCCGCTTACAGCGTTCTTTTTCATGATGGTGCCGGTGACGGGCGAGTAGAGCGTGACGGAACTTGAGCCACCGCCGGACTCGGCGATTTCGCTGAGTTGCGCTTCGGTGAAGCCGCCGAGTGTGAGCCGCTTTTTTGCGGCGGCGACCAGATTCTTTGCGCGCTCCTGTTCGAGGTTATCTGCATCATGCGCGCGCCGCTGATTTTCGAGTGCTCGGACGTATTCCTGCGCGCCTTGAAGGAATTCTGGGCTGTAGATGCGCGCGAGCGGTTGGCCCTTCTTGATGGGCAGGCCGGTTGCATTCACCATCAATTCCTCGACGCGCCCGGGAAACTTTGCAATAACTTCGGCGACGCGGGTCTCAGCGGGTTCGACGACTCCGTATGAGCGGACGGTGCGCGACAGCATGCGATACAGAACCGGCTCGACTTGCACGCCGGCTTGCATGATGCGTTCGGGCGAGACCTGCACGCGCGCAAACACGCCTTCGGGAATGGTTGTAGGCGCGCCGCGTTTGCGCTGGGTGAGGTCCATGCCGCAGACGGGGCATTTGCCTTGAGTGTCGCGCACGACGAACGGATGCATGCCGCAGTAATATTCGAATTCGCTTTTCGCGGCTGTTTCGTGATCATGCGTATCGGTTGTTCGCGCTCGCTGCCAGCGTTCGTAATAGTTCTCGACGTGGTCCCAATATCCGACGACCAGCGCGGTGACCAATAGAATCGCGACGAAGCGCAGCCGGATTTCGAGAAACCGGATGACAAATAATATGCGATTGAACACATTCTGTTTCTTTGCGACTTTGTCGCTCATGGCAAGACTCCTTGCGGCAAAGGCTCCGCCGCCGTCCGCCGCAATTTGTTCCAGCGGCGTTTTTCGACGTGATAGAAGAGGACGGGCAGAAAAATATCGATGACCTCATCGGCAACGAGTAGGCCACCCAAGACGGGCGCGGCCATGGGCGCGATTACTTCCGAGCCGACGCCGCTCGACCAAAGCATGGGCGCGAGGCCGACAATCGCGGTGGCTTCGGTGAGTAGTTTCGGGCGCAGGCGATGAATTGCCCCGGCCATCACGGCTTCTTTTAATTTTTCCGCGGTGGGGATTGCGGCGAGGCCGCCGCGTTCGGCGATGGCATCACGCAAATAAACGAGCATGATGATTCCGGTTTCCGTGGCCATGCCGAAGCACGCGATGTATCCGACCCAGACGGCGACGCTGAAATTGTAACCAAAGAGCGTTTGAAACAACACGCCGCCGGCCAATGCGCCGGGGACTGCCATCATCATGAGCAGGGCATGCATGAGATCGTGGTAGGTCAGGTAGAGGATTACAAAAATGAGGAGCAGCACAGTCGGGAAAACGATGCGCAAGGTGCGGCGCGCGCGTTGCTGATGCTCGAACTGGCCCGTCCATTCGAGGTAGGCGCCCTCGGCCAATTCTATTTTGGCGGACACTGCGCGCTGCGCTTCCTCGACGAAGCCGATGATATCGCGGTCGCGCACGTTCAACTGAACATACGAGCGCAGCAACCCGTTTTCGCTTTTAATGACCACTGGGCCTTCGACGACTTGAATGTCCGCGACGTCCGACAGGCGAACGTGTGTTTGTTGCGCGTCGTCCAGCCCGGCGGTAACGAATATGTTTCGGATGGATTCCTCGTCCGCGCGGTAGTCTCGCGCATAGCGCAGGCGGACGGGAAAGCGTTCACGGCCTTCAACCGTGGTGGTGATGGCTTTCCCCCCAAGGGCCACTTCGACAATGTCCTGCACCGTGCCGACATTCACGCCGTAGCGCGCGGCCTTGTCGCGGTCCAAATGAATTTCAATGTAGCCCTTGCCAACGGTTTGATCGGCGACGACATCGACTGCGCCTTCGATGCCGCGGAGCACCTGCGCGACTTTGTTGGAGGTGTCCTGAATTTCATTTTGCGTGCGGCCATAGACTTTTACGGCGAGTTGCGTGCGCACGCCGGTCGCGAGCATATCCACGCGGTTGATAATGGGTTGTGTCCAGATGTTGGCCCAGCCAATTTGCCTTACATGCCGGTCCATTTCCTGGACGAGATCCGCCTTTGATTTTGGCCAGAGGAAGATGCGGCCGCCGATTTCAGTGGCAAGCTGCGCTAGCTCGATGGAATCATCCTCGCGCCAGAGGTTCTGCATTTCCGCCTGATATTTGGCTTCGGCCAGGAGGGCGTCCGCGAGCGCGCGCATCGCCAGGTTAAAAACCGACTGGTTTGTTTCTCCGGCCCATTCGTTGGTTTCGTCATGCCGGAACGCGAGCAGGTCATCATAGGTTTGTTGATGAAAATCCTTGCGTGGCAATCCAAGGATTTCTTCGGCGGCATCCGCGATCCGGCGAGGGGTGGTGTTGACTGGCGCCAGCAACACGGTGGCATCAACGGCGAGTAGTTCTTTTTCTTGCATGCGCCGTAGTGTGTCGTGAATAGCGCGTTCGACATCAATCAGTTGCGGCGACTGCGTGAATGCGGCGCGATTGTGCAAGACGATTTCCTGGGTGATGGCCTTGCGTGTTTCAGCGTTGGGCGTGGTGTTCCATGCATTGTGCGAATCGGCTTGCTGGAATAGCCTGGTGGCGACGAACTGAACTGAGCGGTCCGCCAGCTCCTCGTGGAAGGTCAGAATGCGGTCCATGAGCAGCATGCGCATGCGCGCGTCGAATCGGTCCAACGCGCCGGTGGCGACGCTGTCAACGAAGGCCGCCCTTGCGCCTGTGTCGCTGAACTTCGAGAGCGCGCCGTTGCTTTCAAGCATGGACACGGCGTGTTCCGCCTCGGTAATGGCATCTTGGTGTTTTATTTTTCGTTTCAGCCAATGTTCACGGGGATGCAGGTTTACGACAGTTTCGATCATGTCCAATGGCGAGGGGTCAGTGGGTGTATCCGCGCGGCCGGCCTTGCCGACGACCATTGCAACTTCCGGCACGGTGCGAATGAGGGCGTCGCGGGCTTTCATATCATCGGCGACTTGCGTGACGGACGCGCGGGGAACGGTCACCGGCATATCGAGGATGCTGCCTTCATCAAGCGGGGGCATGAACTCCCGGCCAAGATGGCGCGCGGTGAAAAGGCCGAAAGCCAAAAGTAACACGAATAGCCAAATGACGGTCTTCGGGCGTTCCATGAGGAAGCCCAGCACTGGCCGATACATCGCGATCACGCTGCGGACGATCCAGTTGTTTTCTTCCCGCGAAAGGCGTCCGCGCACGAGCAGCGGGATGAGCGCGGGAACGAGCGTGATCGAAATCAGGGCGGTGCCAATGAGCGCGAAAGTTTTGGTGAACGCGAGTGGATGGAACAGTTTGCCTTCCTGCCCCGTCAATGCGAATACAGGAAGGAACGAAATGACCATGATGACGACCGAGAAGAATATCGGCCGGCCAACCTGCTGCATGGCGCCGGAGACTATTTCGGTGGTGTCGCCGCGGATGGGTTTGTCGCCAAAATGTTGTGTCAGGCGATGCGTTGCGTTTTCAAGCATGACGATGGCTTGGTCAACAAGGATACCGATGGAAATGGCGATGCCTGCAAGCGACATGATGTTCGACGAAATGCCGAACCAACGCATGAAGACGAAGGAGAAGAGTATCGAGAGGGGAAGCGTAACGACCACGACAAAGACGCTGCGGACGTGCGTGAGGATAAGGAGTATTGCGATGGTTGCGATGATGAATTCGTGTTCGAGGATCGTGGTTACCGTATTGATGGACCCTTCAATGAGCTGGGTACGATCATAGAAGGGGATGATCGTGACGCCTTCCGGCAGGCCAGGCTGAAGCTGTCGAATCTTGTCTTTGACTGCGCGGGTAACGCGGAGCGGGTTTTCGCCGTAACGCATCATGACGACGCCGCCGGTGACTTCCTTGCCGTCTTTTTCCAACACACTACGGCGGAATTCACTTCCGGTTTGAACGATCGCGACATCGCCAATGCGAATGGGCACGCCATTGCGCTCGGTGATGACGGTGTTTCGAATGTCGTCGAGGGATTGAATCCAGCCGATACTGCGGATGATGTATTCCGCGTTGCCTTTTTGCACGACGCCGCCGCCCACCGCGCTGTTGCTGTTTTCGAGCGCGGCGTAGAGTTGGCCGAGGCTGAGGTTGTACGCGCGCAGCCGTTCGGGGGTGACATCCACCTGATATTCGATTGGCATGCCGCCAACGCTGCTGACCTGGGCGACACCGGGGACCGAGTTTAACTGGTAGCGCACATACCAATCCTGGATGGCGCGCAGCGTGCCGAGGTCGTGGTTATCGCCTTCGACGGTGTACCAGAAGATTTGGCCGAGGGCGGTGGCGTCGGGCGCGAGATAAGGCGTGACGCCTTCAGGCAAGAACGTGCTTGCCAACGCCAGCCGTTCCAAAACGCGTGTGCGCGCGAAATAAAAATCGATAGAGTCGTCGAAGATGATACTTATCATCGAAAAATTGAATTCGGACGATGAACGAACGGTTTTGACTCCCGCGAGTCCTTGGAGATTAACGGAGAGGGGGTATGTAATCTGGTCTTCGATTTCGCGCGGGCTGCGTCCCATCCAATCCGTGAACACGATGACCTGGTTCTCGGATAGGTCGGGGATAGCGTCGATTGGCGTGTTGAAGAGCACCCAAATGCCGTAGCCCGTGAACAGGATATAGGCCATGATAACGATGGCCTTGTTGCGGCAGGAAAATTCTATGATGCGTTCAATCAACGCGGGTTGCTCCGGGATACGGGTTCTGATTACCGATCACTAAGGGAGAGCAAGCGGTATGCCTTTGATGCGACGCAGTATAAACCTTTCATTTGCGGAGATTTGCGGGATTTGGAATGGGGGCTGCATCGTCAGAAACTGATTGGGGTGAAGGCAGAAGCTGGTGTGGGTTGGATGAGGTCGGGGACAGCCACCGGCAACCAAAACGCGTTGGCGGTGACAGTCCCCTGCGCGTTGCCGGTGACGGTTCCCTGCGTCAATTGTTGGTGGCGCCGTGTGCTTCGAGAAAGTCGAGGATAATTTTTGACGTGGCGTCGTTCTGTGCGCCGATGTCGCTGTTGATTGTGAGGTGGTTTTTTCCGGGGTCGTTGTATTGGGTGACTTTGACTTCCGCGGCTTCGAGCGCGGCGCGGAGTCCTATGGCCTGCAGTTCCGAGGCAACACGCTTGCCGGCGTGTACGATCAGGAATGGCGGGATGGATTTTCCTTTGGCAACGTGCTTGACGGGCGATGCGTTTTGCCAGGTCGAAAGGCTTTCTCCAAAGGCCCTTTCATATCGGCCCTGGGCGAAGAGTTCGCCGCTGTTGACCATTTTGGGAATGTCGTACCCGCCGCCATCGAGCACGATGGCGCCGCGAATCGCGCTCAGGCTGGCGCCAGCTTCTTTGAGATATGTTTCATCGGTCGAGACCAGCGCGGCGAGGTGCGCGCCGGCTGAGTGGCCCATGATGTAGATGCGTTTGGGATCGCCGCCGTGCTCCGCGATGTTTTTAGAAACCCAGGCGATGGCCGCGCCGCAATCTTGGGCGTGCGCTGGGTGGGTTACCTCGGGGGAGAGGCGGTAGTTAATGCTGACGAAAATGAAACCGTGGCTGGTGAAGAACGCGTCTTTTCTGGCCACCATGCGTTTATCGCCAAAGCGCCAGGAACCGCCGTGAATGAAGACCATGACGGGGTAGGGGCCTTTTCCGGAGGGGGTGTAGATATCCAGCTGGTTTAATTTTTTGGGGGAGCCGGGGTGGGTTATGTATTGGATGTCCTTGATTGTGCGTGGCGCTTCGGAGCTGGGTTGGGCGAATACCGCGCAGGAAATGAGGCAAAGGAGGATTGCGATAAATGTGGAGAGATGAAGATCGAGGGATCGAATACGGATACGAGTACGAATACGATTACGAGCACGAGCACGAGCACGAGCACGAGCACGAGCACGAGCACGAGCAGGAGGAATAGCAGGAGGAAGAGGAAGAGGAAGAGGAAGAGGAAGAGGACGATTGGGATACTCTAAATATTGGGCCGGCATTTTCAATAGTTTCCTTTTATAGTATGAAACTCGCTGAAGCGAAATAGGTTCCGCGCGCGGGTATTTTCGCATTCACGAACCTCTGGGATAGAATCGGAAAATGGTTGCTCCATACTCTTACCGCAAGATTCTGCGGGTGTTGCGCGACGGCTGTGTTATTCCGGCGCACCCATTGGCGTTGACATCCTCGGGCAAATTTGATGAACGGTATCAGCGCGCGCTGACGCGGTACTACTGCGACGCGGGGGCCGGAGGTATCGCGGTGGGCGTGCATACCACGCAATTCGCCATTCGCGATCCCAAGCATGGCCTGTTGCGTCCTGTTCTTCAACTTGCCAGCGAGACGGCCGACCGGTACATGCGCACGGCGCGGCGTCCGGTGATCAAGGTCGGCGGCGTGTGCGGCAAGACGCGACAGGCGGTGCGGGAGGCGGGGCAACTGAAGGAACTGGGGTACGACATTGGGTTGTTGAGCCTTTCGGCGCTGGCGGCAGAGAACGTGCCGCAATTGATTGCGCACTGCAAGGAAGTCGCGACAGTCATTCCTTTGATGGGGTTCTATCTGCAACCGGCGGTGGGTGGCCGGCTGCTTCCGGTGGATTTCTGGCGGAGGTTCGCCGCAATTGAAAACGTTGTTGCGATCAAGGTTGCGCCGTTTAACCGGTATCAGACCTTTGACGTCATGCGCGGGGTGGCGGAGTCGGGCCGTGCGAAAGACATTGCGCTATATACCGGAAACGACGATAGCATTGTGATCGATCTGTTGACGGAATACGCGGTGCGGGCCGATAAGAAAACGGTCCGGCTGCGTTTCGCGGGCGGGCTGCTGGGGCATTGGGCGTGTTGGACGCGGATGGCGGTGAACCTGTTCACGGAATGCCAGATCGCGAGGCGCGCCATGTACGGCATTTCGCCGGCGTTATTCACCCGCTCGAACGAGGTCACTGATTGCAACGCCGCGTTTTTCGACGCCGCGAACGGATACGCGGGATGCATCGCCGGCATTCATGAGGTACTGGTGCGGCAGGGGCTGTTGCGCAGCCGAAGATGCCTCGATCCAAATGAAAAGTTGTCTCCAGGGCAAAAGGTGGAAATTGAACGGGTTTATCGCGCGTATCCTCATTTGAACGACGACGCGTTTGTCGCGACCAACCGGGAACGATGGTTGGCGCCATAGGTTTTCGTACGCAGCGCCGCCATTTCCGAGGGAGAGTGCGCAAGTGACCAGTTACGGGGTAACATCGCATCTGTTCGACTCCCAGGAAAAACCAATGGCGGGTCAAAACCCGCCCTCCGTAAATGGGACAATAACGAAGGAGAATTGCGATGATGCTCGATTGGGATGATTATCAAAAGGAACTGCTGACGAAGATCGGGGAAATCGGCAAGCTCAGTCCCGATACACTTCACGGGTATCAGGCGCTCAGCAATGCTGGCGCGAAGACGGGAAAGCTGGATGCGAAGACGCGGGAATTGATTGCGTTGGCGGTCGCGGTGACGCGGCAATGCGACGGTTGCATCGTCGTGCATACGGACGCCGCGATGAAGCATGGGGCGACGCGCGAGGAGATCGCGGAGGCGTTGGGGGTCGCGATTTCGGTGAATGCGGGAGCGGCGCTCGTATATTCCGCGCGGGTTATGGATGCGTATTCCGCGAAGAAGGCGTAGCGGCATGATCGCGATGGGAAGGATAGGCGGGGGGAATCGTATTGCTTCGTGTGATCGCGGGTGAAGCGAAGGGCACTCGGCTTGTTTCGCCGAAGGGGGATGTGCGGCCAACATTGGATCGCGTGCGAGAGGCGGTATTTAGCATGCTTCATTTGCGGCTTCCCGGAGCGCGGTTTCTGGATTTGTATGCAGGTTCTGGGGCCAACGGCATCGAAGCGTTGAGTCGTGGTGCGGCGTGGAGCGTATTTGTGGATTCTGATTTTGTTGCAATCAACGCGATTGGTCAAAACGTGTTTCGCGCGAAACTTGGGCACAAGAGCCGAAGTTATCAGTTGACACTACCGGCCGCTCTTGGGGTTGTTGCTCAAAATGAGAGCGCGTTTGATTTCGTCTATTGCGACCCCCCGTACCAATACGCCGACTACCTATCAGTATTGACACAACTTGCTGATAACAGATTGGTTGCAAGTGGGGGGCAAGTTTTCATTGAACATGACTCGAAGGATGAAATGCCCTCTCCTGTAGCAGGATTCAAAGTGGTTCGCCACGAGCGATATGGCCGAGTTGGAATATCCATTTTCACTTGACGCTGTATTTGGTATCTGGTAGCATGGGGCCGACACAATATATAGGGTGTCTTCATGTGTATACCGAAAGTGCTCTTGTGGTAGGTATGCACCAACGTGAAGCGAGGTCACATGCGTTGCCCTTTTTGCGCGTTCCTGGAAAGTAAAGTAGTCGATTCGCGCTCCTCGAAAGAGGGCGATTCGATTCGTCGGCGTCGTGAATGCCTGAAGTGCGCACGACGCTACACCACGTATGAGCGCATCGAAGAAGTGGCACAGATGGTGATTAAGAAGGACGGGCGCCGTGAGCCGTTTGATCGGTGGAAGATCAAGAGCGGTATCTTGAAAGCGGTCGAGAAGCGCCCTGTGAGCCTGGAACAGGTCGAGTCGTTAATAGATGACGTCGAGCGCGCTTTGTTCAATTCGAGCGAACATGAAGTGTCCACGGACAACATTGGACTCGCCGTCATGGAACGGCTAAAGACCATGGACGAGGTGGCGTATGTGCGGTTTGCCAGCGTGTACCGCCAGTTCAAGGACCTCAACGAGTTCATGACGGAGTTGAAGGGTCTGCTGTCGTAACGGCGGCTGTCCTCGCTTTGCAAATCGCCCCGCGGGTCTGGTAAACTCTCGCCTTTCCACGCACCATAGATTTTGGGAGAAATTCTGTTATGCCGAATACGAAGACCGCGAAGGCGCGCGATATCACGAATGAGCGCAACCGCCAGCGCAACATCGCGATCAGGTCGAAGATGAAGACCTTTGTGAAAGACACCGTGACGGCGCTGGACGCGAAAGACGCCGACTCGGTGAAGAAGAGCCTTGCGAAGGCGCTATCGGAAATCGATCGCGCGGCGGCCAAAGGCGTGCTGCACGCGAATTCCGCGGGACGCAAGAAGTCGACGCTCCAGCGAAGGGCTGCTGCGCTGGCGAAGGCGTAGTTTCGCAGAGGAAAAGTTTTGGGCCACTCTGCTCCGATTGGGGCGGGGTGGTTTTTTTTGTTTTTTTGTGGACTGACACGGACGGATAAAAAGCAAAATGTTCAAAAAAAGAGGGGTTACATTGAAGTCGCACCCAGCATGGCGTCGATTCGGTCAGTGGCTTCCTGGAGTTCGGTGGTGATTGCGGTGGTGTGGCTGGGGTCGATCTTGAGTAGTTTGGCCGATTGCGCAGGGTAAGTGTGAGGGCCGATGTTGGTTGCTTCGCCGAGGTTTGCTTCGTAGGCGAGGTGGTTGGCGAGCGCCGTGACGTGGGCGAGTTCGGGGGACAGCATGGCCTGGTCGGGGTTGTGGTGCCGGCGGATGGCTTCGGTCAGCAGGGGGGGAAGGTTCCAATGTTCCGCGAGCGCGCCGCCAACTTCGGCATGGTCCATGCCGAAGACTTCAGGTTCCACTTCATGGAGAGGGCGGGGACCGGCCACTGCGCGCTTAACGGCTTCCTGAAAGTTGTCGGGGTATACGCTGTCGAGCGCGACTTTGCCAATGTCGTGCAGCAGGCCCGCGCTGAAGTAGCTTCCGTCGTCGGAAAGAGAGAGGCGTTTGGCGATGCGCTCGGCCGCCATTGCGCTGGCGAGGCTGTGGCGCCAGAGTTGGTTGCGGTCGTAGGGTGACTTGCTGTTTGGAAAAACGCGAAAAGCGGATGCGGCGAGGACGAGATTCTGCACTTCGCGGAATCCGAGGATGACGACGGCGTCTTTGACCGTGGTGACGCGGCGGTAGAAGCCGTAGAACGCGGAATTGACCTGGCGCAGGAGAGTCGCGGAAAGGCTTTGATCCGCGGCGATGTGGCGTCCCAATTCGAGGGCGGAGGTATCTGGATCGGCCAATGCTTCCATGATTTGTCCGAGGACGGTCGGAAGCGTTGGCAACCGGCTGATGCGCGAAACGGCGTCGCGTACGTCTGGTGCATCCACGTTTTGAAAACCCCCTGATCGATGTCAGCACGATAGCGCACGGTGGTATTGATCGCAACCTGGGGATAAACACGGATGTGAAGGAAACGCGGGATAGGGCAACTTATTACGCGCGTTTATTGCGGACGGCTGGCCATCCACGAAGAGGCGCGGCTTGAACATTTTCCGGTGGTTTTGACGAGAGGTTTTTGGGTGTGTAACCGCCGGTGCGGCGCGCGAGACTGATCGCGTCAAACGGCGCGCGCACTTTCACGTCGTTATCGAAATAGACGTAGACATCTCTGTGGCGGTGTTTTGGAGGCGGCGCTTCGGAGGCATGGATGGCATTGTCAATTTCGTTACCTTCTTGCCATGCCGCGACGCGTTTCGTCCATTCGTTAAGGGCGCGAGGTGTGTAGCCGCTGACGTAGAGTTCTTCATCGCCGTGGAGGCGGGCATAGACAAAGTCCGAGGTAAGGTCTTCGAGGAAGGGCCATTTACCGGCGGTGTCCGCGACTACGAGCGCAATGTTGTGCTTACGCAACAGCGCGATGAATTCAGGAGAGCGAAATGACTCATGCCGGATTTCGATCGCGTGTCGCAGCGCGCGGTGGGATTTGACAGTAAGGTATGAACGCCGGTTGAGCCGTTCATCGTGACGGCGCGCGAGGCGCGAGGCATCGTCTGTATCTTGTGGGAGCAGGTTCATGAAAGTTTCCATTCGTTCCGCGTCGAATGAGAAGTTCGGTGGAAACTGCCAGAGAATCGGGCCGAGCTTGTGTTCGAGTGCAAGGATACCCTGCGCGAAGAAATTTGCGAGAGGCTGCTTGACGCTTCTCAATCGTTTCAAGTGCGTGATGTACCGGGAACCTTTTACAGAAAAAATGAAGTCGTCCGGCGTTTCATCGGACCATCGTTTCCAGCTTGAGACGTGTTGGAGCGAATAGAAGGAGCCGTTGATCTCGATGGAATTCACCTGGCGGGACGCGAATTCGAGTTCCCGCTTTTGGACGAGGCCTATGGGATAAAACGTTCCGCGCCAGGGCGCGTAACGCCATCCTGAAATACCGATGCGCAACTCCGCCATACGATTTCCTCGCGGCATGCAGAAGTTAAATGACTATGATACGGTATGCTCGATTTCAACATCGCAGACGGAAGGAGAATTCCATGAGCTTACCCGCGGAGGGCAACAGTGCGCCCGCGATTTCGTTAAAATCCGCGGACGGCGAGAAGGTTTCGCTGTCTAAATTCAAGGGCAAACCGGTGGTGCTGTACTTTTATCCCAAGGACGACACGCCGGGTTGCACGGTGGAAGCGAAGGAGTTCCAGGCGAATTTGAAGGCGTTCGAGAAAGTTGGGGCCAAAGTCATCGGCATCAGCCCGGACAACGAGGCGTCGCACTGCAAGTTTGCGGACAAGTTCAATTTAAAGTTTACGTTGCTGTGCGACGAAGGGCATGTGGTCGCCGAAAAATACGGGTTGTGGGTCGAGAAGAGCATGTACGGAAAGAAATACATGGGGGTGCAGCGCGCGACGTTTTTGATTGATGGCAAAGGAAAGATCGCGAAGGTGTGGCCCAAGGTGAAGCCGGAAGGACATGCCGAAGAAGTGTTGGCGGCGGTAAAGGCGCTGTAACCAACGTGGGAACCAATTGATGCGAATCATCCTGACTATGGTAGGAATTTCATTGGGACTCGTGATCGCCGTTGTTGCCGGCGTGTATGGGTGGCAGCGGTATGAGGAATCTCGTCCTCCGAAAGCGCTAATTCCGATGGCCGCGGCGCCTCCACCTGCGCCCGAGGGTAAGTCGGCAACTCCTGCTGTAGGTGGCTTGTCCACTCCATCGCCGGTAAGCCTGCCGGTAACGGCGACCCCCCCGCCGACGGTCGCACCGGCGCCGAAGACAGCAAGTCCAGCTACAGCTTCTTTGCCTGTGATCGCGCCCGCTCCGATGGCAATCCCCGCGCCGGGCCAAACGCCGTCATTGGCGGGCGCGCAGGGCGCGACCGGAGCGGAGGATCAACCGATTGCGGAGGTGTTGCCAACGGCCATAGCGACGCCGGAAAAGCTTCAGTCTTTGCAAATTGGCATGACGGAAGGCGACGTCCGGCAAACGATGGGAACGGACGGAATCGAGACACCGGAAGAGCAGTTGCCGGAATTCACGCCCGCGGAGTGGTATGAATTGCGCTGGGCGAACGCGGACGGGTCGTATATCGCGGCAATGTTCAACGAAGAACAAACGCTGGTGCATCTGCAACCGTTCAATATACCGGGAGCCTATACGTGGTTGGCGACGCCGCATTACGCAGTGCCGGCATGGTTGAACGAAAAATTTCAGGCGAACAACATGATGGTGCGGTTGCCCGCGGTGGACGTGGTCGAGCCGCGGCAGTACACGTATCAGTTTCGCGGAGGGCTCGTGGATGCGTCCGGGCAAATGCTTGGAACCGTTGCGGGCACGTATTACCTGGGGGAAGCGGCGGGACAGTATGCGCGCGCGATTGAAGGCAGTTATGAATACCGGCTTGTGGATGGGAGGGTGGATGCGAATACGTTCCAGTTCGTAGAGTGATCGCCAGGATTGTTAAGTACGCACAGGGTTTACGCTAACAAGGGGATAAGCAGAATGAATCGAATTCGATGGATTGCGCTGCTGGCATTTCTGGCGCCTGCTTTTGCAATAGAAGACTCGGAGGAACAAAGGATAGCGCAGGCGAACCGTTACATTGCGGCAACGCCTCCCAAAGAGTTGTTCGCGGATTTGGCGGACAAAATGGCGAGCAACCTTCCGGAGGAGTCCAGGCAGGCATTTCGCGATTTCATGACCAAGCACTTCGATGTTGAGTCGCTTACCAACTCGATGCGGAACGTTATGACGAATCATTTCACGGCGGATGAATTGAAAGCGTTGGCGGATTTTTATGGATCGCCCGTGGGGAAATCCGTGATGAAGAAATTTGGTGCATACATGGCCGAAATGGGACCCGTCATCGAGTCAGAGCTTGCAAAAGCCGAGGCATTGGCCACCCGCGATCTCGCCCAGTAACGTCTACCTGTCGTACGCCATGTTGTGGGCTTCCCAGTCGATGATGCTGGAGTCGAAGACGGGGCCGTCAAGGCATACGCGGACCATTTTTTCGCCGTCCTGCTCGCTCTTGGATTCGACGACACAGCCGAGGCATGCGCCGTCGCCGCAGGCCATTTGCGCTTCAAGCGACACGAGGCAGTCCGCGCCCGCGGCCATTGCGACTTCCGAGGTTGTTTTCATCATGATCATCGGGCCACAAACGTACACGCGGGAGTTGGCGCCCGGTTTGAGTTTTGCGAGCATTTGAGATGCGTAGAGTTTTTCGCCCGCGGAGCCGTCATCGGTTGCAATATGGACTTTACAGCCCATCGCGCGAAACTCATCGGCGCAGAGAATAAGATGTTTTGATCTTGCGGCGAGGATGATTTCCGGCGTGGCGTCGCACTTTCGGACGAGTGCCTCGGCGAGGGCCGGAAACGTGGCTACACCAATCCCGCCCGCGACGATGATATGCCGTTCGAATTTACAATCGATGAGAAATCCCTTGCCGAGGGGACCTTGAACGCCGAGGGAGGCGCCGGGACGCATTTTCGAGAGAAGACTTGTGCCTTCACCCTCGACCTTATACAAGATTGAGACGTGATCGCGCGTGATGCGTTCGAAACACATGGGCCGGCGCAGGAAGGGATAGAGTCCTTCCGCGACCTGCATCATGCAGAACTGTCCGGCCACGGCGGTGCGCGCAATCTCCGGCGCGTGCAGACGCATCCGATACTGGTCCGGCGCAACTTCTTCGTTTTCGGCAACGTCACATTCGAGCAGATAGCGCATTCGGGTCCTTCAGCATTTGGTTTTATCGGCGCACGCGGTCCATTGCCAATTGATTGCGGAGCGTATTCAGGCTCAGGCGAATGCGTTCGGCCAACACTTCGCCGATGCCGTCAACGGTGCAGAGGTCTTCTTTCGGCGCGCGCATAATCTGTTGCAACGATCCGAATTTCTGCACCAGGTTTTCGATGATCTGCGGCGTGAGCCGGCGCGTTTGGGTGAGCACGCGATACCCTCGTGGAGAAAGGTAGGTGTCGATACTCTTCATGTTGCCTCCGAAGCCGAGCGCATTGCTGATGTTCGGGAGATCGAGCAGTTCCTGGGAGGTGATTTCGTCGATGCGCTCGAGTATCTGCTCGTACCGCAGACCTTGCTTTTCGCGGTAATAGTCTTTGGTCACGAGCTGTGCTTCCTCGAACGGAATGACCAGCTCTTTCAGTTGCATCTCAACCAATCGGCCTTCAATGCCCAATTCGAGGATGTATGGTTCAATTTCTTCGGCAATGCGCGTGCCCATTTCGCAACGCTGGACCGCTTTGCACACGTCAAAGATGGTAACGACGTCTTCAAACTCGCGGGTGCTCAAATCCGTGGTGGCCTGATCGAGCGCGCGCACATATTTTTCGAGCGTGTTGAGCGCCTGCATGGACTTGTTCAAGAGGGTGGAGATGCTGTCGAGCACGTGCTTGACGTCCTGGACGTACAGGGTCACGCTCGAGCGGCGCTCGGACACGGCGACGACGATGCATCCGGCCTGCTTGGCGAGGCGTTCTGCCGCGCGGTGGCGCGTGCCGGTTTCGTCGGTTGGAATCGCGGAATCCGTCTTGATAAAACGGTTGGCGTAGATAATTTTGCTGGCATCGGCGTTGAGAATAATCGCGCCGTCCATTTTCGCGAGTTCGTACAGGAGTTGCGGGGTGTATTCGGTATCGATTTCGACACCGCCTTCGGACAGTTCCGCGAGGCGTTTCGCATCCCCGATACACAACAAAGCGCCGTTTTCACTTTGAATGATCGCGGCGATTGCTTCGCGTAACTGGGTGCCTGGCGACACCATCATCAGCGCATCGCGCAGGGCGGCTCTTGCGGTCTTTCGTATTTTTTTTGCCATGCGTTGGTCCCATGTTGCGATGTTTGATTTCGGGCAGTGTAGCGAATTTGAACAGGAATTTACGACTATTGCGGCATTGTGCAAGTTTCGCTATCGGTCCAGCGCAATATCAATCGCTTGAGACACCGTGTTCACGGGCACAATGTCGATTTCGCATTCGCGGACATCGGCCGCGCAGGATTTCGGAAGAATGCAGCGCGTGAAGCCAAATTTCTCGGCTTCCGTCACGCGGCTGCGCGCCATATCGACGGCGCGAATCTCGCCTGCAAGGCCGATTTCGCCGAACACAGCGAGGTGGGGCTGGACCGGCGCTTCGAGCAGGCTGGACATGAGCGCGACCGCGATGGCGAGGTCGGCGGCGGGTTCATCGAGACGCACGCCGCCGGCGACGTTCACGAAGACATCCTTGTCAGCGATGTGCGCGCCAGCGCGTTTTTCCAGGACAGCAAGAA